>Ga0307469_10000349_pt1 | contig 17296 bp, 13 predicted proteins | sample atmos_gasesAM2C__FD_203084 | JGI IMG/M metagenome (GOLD analysis project Ga0307469, IMG submission 203084) | Hardwood forest soil microbial communities from Morgan-Monroe State Forest, Indiana, United States - atmos_gasesAM2C_515 | ecosystem: Environmental > Terrestrial > Soil > Temperate...
AGCGTGGCGAAAGGCGGCCGGGAGGTCTTCGACGCGTAGCCTTTCGGATAGACGCCGAGCGTCGAGCGGTGCACGGCCGCCCAGCGCGCGTTGTTGAAGATGACATAGAGCACCGGCAGCCGCATGCCTTCGCCGACGAAATGGCCGGGGGTCGGGTTGCCGAACATGTAGGAGCCATCGCCGAGGGTCGCGATCAGGGTCTTGTCGGGCGAGGCGAGCTTGGCGCCGAGCGCGGCGCCCAGGCCCCAGCCGAGGCCGCCGGAGGGCGGGTTGCCGAAGTAGCGCATCGGCTCGCCGATGGTCAGCTCCTCGAGCAGGATCGGGTACTCGTTGACGAGGATCGTGTCATCGGCCAGCAGCCGGTTCACGCACTGCGATGCGAACTTGGGAGTCATCGCGGGCGGGCCGCCCCGTGCCTGGCGACGGGTCGCGTTCGATTGCGCAGTCACAGCCTGCCTTCGATTCTCTACCTGAGAGACAGCGTGTTTTTGCGTGCGCTCACACAAGGCATTGAGCGTCGGCGCGACGCCGCCTGTGAGCGCGAGGTCGGTCCTAAACCCGCGCAGCGGGTAGCGCGCAAAGAGTGGATCGGGGCCGATGTGCACGACTTTCGCCTCGGGCTTCGGATTGCCTTGCGACGGGAGCCATGGCACGTCGCAATCGACCACCAGGATCAGGTCGGACTGCGGCAGCAGGGCCTGTGGATCCCAGCCGGCAGCGAGCGCATGCTCGGTCGGCAGGGCGAGGTAGCGCGGCCGGTAATGGATCACCGGAATGGCAAAGGTCTCGGCGAGTTGCTGGATGGCGCGCGCCGCTTCGATGGTGCGGCCGCCGTTCGCAGTGATCAGCAAGGGCCTCTCGGCCTTTCCCAGCAATTTCGCTGCTTCGTCCAGCGTGTCTGGATCCGGCGCGGGAGGCGAGGCGGGCGAGATGGTGGAACTCTCCGAAAATTCTCCCGGAAACCGGGATGCAAGGATTTCTCTGGGCAGAGTGACGTAGACCGGCCCCTGCGGCTCGCTCTTCGCGATGGCGAGCGCGCGATCGAGGACCGTCTCGACCTGCTCCGGGTGACGCAGCTCGTAGTCCCACTTCATGAACTCGCGCAGCATGCCGCCCTGGTCGAAATGCTCCTGCGCCCAGTGGATGTAGTTGTTGCGCGCGCCGGGCAGCGCGCCCGACTCGGTGAGCGGCGTGCGGCCCGCGCTGAACAGGATCGGGATGTTCATGCGCGAGGCGTTCATGAGGCCGTTCACGGCGTTGGCCGTGCCGACGCCGACGTGCACCATCATCGCCTGCGGCCGGCCGGTGATCATGGTGTAGCCATGCGCCATCGCGACGCCGAGGTTCTCGTGCGGCACGATCACCACTTCGGGCAGCCGCCAGCCGAGCGCCTGGCCCTTGGCATAGGCCTCGACGACCGGGGCGAAGTCGGTGCCGCCGTTGGCGAAAAGGTATTCGACGCCGCGCGCCGCGAGCAGCCCCAGCCAGGCGTCGGCTGCCGTTTCGGGTCTGAAACCGACTGTGTCCGGCTTCAAGCTGACGGGATGGTCCGGTTTCACTATGAGTTCTCTCTTGTCAAACTGAATTTGACATGCTACGTTTGCGACGAGGACAGACATGATGAATTGCGCGGAGCGACTCGTCGAGATCTTCGGCAGCCAGGCGGAGCTCGCCCGCGCCTTTCAGCTGGATCGCGCCGTGGTGCATAACTGGGTCAAGGTCGGCTATGTGCCCGCGCGCTGGGCCGGCGAGGTCGAGCGCCTTACCCAGGGCCGCATCAGCGCAGTCGAAGTCATCAACGAAGCGAGCGCGAAGAACCCGGTGCGCGTGAAGTCGCGCCCCGGCGACGCGCCCTTCGGCATTCTCTCGGAGACCGATCCCATGAACCAGTACGCCCCCGCCAAGCGCATCTACTCGTTCCACCCGCCGCAGAGGACGCTGATGGGGCCGGGGCCGACGGAGATCCATCCGCGCGTGCTCACCACGATGAGCCAGCCCGCCATCGGCTACCTCGATCCGATCTTCGTCGAGATGATGGAGGAGCTGAAATCGCTGCTGCGCTACGTCTACCAGACGAAGAACCCGCTCACCTTCCCGCTGTCGGGGCCCGGTTCCGTTGGCATGGAGTACTGCTTCGTCAACATGGTGGCGCCGGGGGACAAGGTGATCGTCTGCCAGAACGGCGTCTTCGGCGGCCGCATGCTCGAGAACGCGGCGCGCTGCGGCGGATCGCCCGTCGTGGTCGAGGACAAGTGGGGCGAGCCGGTCGACCCGCAGAAGCTCGAGGACGCGCTGAAGAAGAACAGGGACGCGAAGCTGGTCGCCTTCGTGCACGCGGAAACCTCCACCGGCTGCCAGTCCGACGCGAAGCTCCTGACGCAGATCGCGCACAAGCACGGCGCGCTGGTGATCGTCGACGCCGTCACCTCCCTCGGCGGAACGCCGGTCAAGGTCGACGAATGGGAGATCGATGCCATCTACTCGGCGAGCCAGAAGTGCCTGTCGTGCACGCCGGGGCTGTCGCCGGTGTCGTTCTCCGAGCGCGTGGTCGAGCACGTGCAGAAGAGGAAGGACAAGATCCACAGCTGGTTCATGGACATGAACCTGCTGCTCGGCTACTGGAACGCGGGCACGCGCACATATCACCACACCGCGCCGACGAATTCGCTCTTCGCGCTGCACGAGGCGCTGCTGCTGCTGCGCGAGGAAGGCCTGGAGAACTCCTGGGCGCGCCACTCGCGCCACCACTTCGCATTGAAGGCCGGCCTGGAAGCAATGGGAATGAAATTTCTGGTGGCAGAGAAAGATCAGCTACCGCAGATGAACGCGGTCATGTGCCCCGAGGGCGTGGACGAAGCCAAGGTGCGCAGCACGCTGCTCAACGAGTTCGGCCTCGAGATCGGCGCCGGCCTCGGGCCGCTCAAGGGCCAGGTCTGGCGCTTCGGCCTGATGGGCTACAGCTGCCGCCCGGACAACGTCATGCTGTGCCTGTCGGCGCTCGGCTCGGTGCTCAACGACATGGCGCTGCCGGTGCATGTCGGCGACGCCGAAGCCGCCGCGCACGGCGCTTACGCCCAGATGCACGTCAAGGACGCGCAAAGAAAGAAGCGGGCCGCCTGAAAAACAGGGACAGACCACCTTTTTTCGCGGAAAACGTGGTCTGTCCCTGATTTCGCTTGGATACTCTTACCCACGCGCTTTCCGGCGCGTTACTGGCGCGGGCAACAGCGTCTGAGGAGCCGCGTGCGATTCCGCGGCGCATTGCGGCGGGGTTTTTCGCCTGCGCGGCGCCGGATCTGGACTTCGTCTTCGGCTACGCCGGACCAGTGCAGTACCTGCTCAACCACCGCGGCATCACGCATTCGCTGCTGCTGCTGCCGCTGTGGGCGTTTCTCGTCGCCTGGCTGCTGGCGAAAATCCTCAGGGAGCCGCGCGGCTGGAGAGCGCTCTACGGGATCAGCGCGCTCGCCATCGCCGCCCATATCGCCGGCGACGTCATCACGAGCTACGGCACGATGGTGCTCGCGCCGCTGTCGGACTGGCGCGCCGGCATCGGCACGACGTTCATCATCGATCCCTGGTTCACCGGCATCATTCTCGTCGGCCTTCTTGCCTCGGCATTTCTTTACCGCTCGAGATGGCCGTCGGTCGCGGCGCTGGCGCTACTCACAGCGTATGTGGGATTCCAGTACGTGGAAAGAACAAAGGCGCTTGAATTCGGAGAGCAATACGCGAAGGGCTTGAGCGGCGCGCGAGTCACCGCGCACCCGCGCCCGGTGTCGCCGTTCAACTGGACCGTGTTCGTGAGCGACGACGAAGCGCATCGCTTCGCCCACATCAATCTGGCGAGGAAGGAGCCGCGCCCCTATCGGCCGGGCGACGGCTTCATCGCCAGGCTGCAGGCGCCTTATCTGCCGCTCGAGCAGGCGATCTGGGTGACCCGGCCGCGTTACGGCTACCCGCCGACCCAGGAGCTGGTGAAGGACGCCTGGGAGTCGCCGCCGCTCGCCTTTTTCCGCTGGTTCGCCGATCTGCCGGCCTTCGACGGTTTCAGCAAGGGATCGGCGTGCGCATGGTTCGTGGACCTGCGCTTTCTCACGCCGGGCCGCGACACGCTGCCGTTCCGTTTCGGCGCCTGCCGCGAGCAAGACCTTACCTGGCGGCTTTCGCCTCCGCCGTAAAGCGTTTCATTTCCCGGCGAGCACTTCGCGCAGCGCGTGGAACAGGTCGATGCTGGCGTCGATCTCGTCGCGATTGATCGACACGCTCTCGATATTGACGCCGAGCGGGATCTCGCTCGCGTAGGGCTCGTCGAGGATGCGCCGCAGGTTGTCGCGGCAGATCTCGATCGATTTGGCGAGCGGATCGGCGGCGCCGAGGATCGCACGCTCGGTGTCGGCAGCGACGTTGACGCCGAGCCAGCGCAGGAAGGCGAGCGTCTTCTCGCGCCCGCAGGGCGCGAAGCTGAGCATGACGCGCCGCGGCTCGCTGCCCGCGCCGCGGCAGTCGCGCAGGTAATCGCGCAGCAGCCGCTGCGTTGGCCGCGCGGAGTAGACGGTTTGCGAGATGAAGTAGCCGCAGCCCTCGATGCCCTTGGCCAGCAGGCGTGCCGCCTCGCTGCGCTGCACGGTGTGCCGCTCGGCGATCACGACACCGCCGATCGTAAAGCCGCCCGCATCGCTCGCCGCGATGCGGATCGCCTTGGAGAGCGGCAACGCATAGCGCACGCCGGAGACGGGCCTTCCCACCACTGAAATGAATTCGATGCCCTGCGATTGCGACAGCCAGGTGCGCCAGCCGGCTTCATCCAGGTTACCGAGCGCCTTGTAGGTAATCGCCGGCAGCCCGGTGCCTTGCGCGAGCTGCATCGAGTACTGGCGCGGATCGATGGTGCGCATGAAGGGAAACGGCCGCGGCAGCTGCGTGCGGCCGGTCTCGTCCTGGATGTCGTAGACCACCACGCCGTCGAGCGGCAGCGGGGCGACGCGTGCGGCGAGCTTCCCGGCGGCGGCGCTTACCTGCTCGTCGGGCGTACCCAGCCGGGGCGGGGTGGTGCCGTAAAGAAGGACCGTCTGCGCCGGATCAAGAAGCTTTGACTTCAGATCCATTGAGGTAGGGCTTCAGCGCGGCATGGACCGCGCGGTTCGCCGCCGCCTCCATGCCGAGCTCGCGCGCCATGCGCGCGACGGCGCCAGAGAGCCAGGGCGCCTCGAGCCGGCCGCCGGCCTCCAGGTCACCCAGCATCGAGGCCTTCATCTCGGGCGGCAGGCCGTCCACGAAGGCGAGGGTCTTGGCGACGAAGTCCTCGGGCAGGGCGACGCCGCGCCTTCTTCCCACTTCCCAGGTCTCCCGCATCGCCGCTTCCAGCAGCCAGCGCATGTCCGGGTCGGAGCGCACCACGCCGATCGGCTTGCGCGTCACCGTGGTCGTGGCGGACAGCGCCACCAGCAGGACGAATTTCTCCCACAGCACGCGGACGATGTCGTCGACCAGCTCGGCATCGATTTTCGCTTCGCGGCAGGCGGCAAGAAACAGCCCCGCGGCCTTGCGCTGCAGCTCCAGAACGGGCCCGAAACGCAGCCGCGCCATCTGCCCGGTCTGGACGATCACGCCCGGCGCGGCGATGCGGCTGGCGATATAGGCCGCGCCTCCCATGATCGCTTTTTCAGAAAGTATTTTTTTTAGACGGTCGATCGATTCGACCCCGTTCTGGAACGGAATGACGAAAGTGTTGCTGCCGACGATGGGAAGCAGCTGCTCGGCGGCGCTCTCGGTGTCCCACAGCTTCACCGCGAACACGACGACGTCGACCGCGCCGGCGTCGCCGGGCTTCTCGACGGCCTTCACTTTGAGCACGGCGTCGCCGAGCGGGCTCTTCAGCGACAGGCCATCGCGCTGCAGCGCCTCCAGATGCCGCCCGCGGGCGATGAACGCGACGGCGTGCCCCGCCTGCTGCAGGCGCGCGCCGAAGTAGCCGCCCACGCCGCCGCTGCCCATGACGGCGATCTTCACGTCAGTACCGGTAGTGATCGGTCTTGTAAGGACCGCTCTTGGGCACGCCGATGTAGCGCGCCTGCTCGTCGGTCAGCTCGGTCAGCATCGCGTCGAGCTTGGAGAGCTGCAGCCGCGCCACTTTCTCGTCGAGCTGCTTGGGCAGGATGTACACGCCGATCGGGTACCTGCTGTGGTTGCCGAACAGCTCGATCTGCGCCAGCACCTGGTTGGCGAAAGAAGAGCTCATCACGTACGAGGGGTGCCCGGTGGCGCAGCCGAGGTTCACCAGGCGCCCTTCGGCGAGCAGGATGATGCGCTTGCCGTCGGGGAAGATGACGTGGTCGACCTGCGGCTTGATGTTTTCCCATGGGTAGCGCTTCAGGCTGGCGATGTCGATCTCGTTGTCGAAGTGGCCGATGTTGCACACGATGGCGTTGTTCTTCATGCGCTTCATGTGCTCGTGCGTGATGACGTGGAAGTTGCCGGTCGCGGTGACGAAGATATCCGCCTTGTCCGCGGCGTAATCCATGGTCACCAGCTTGTAGCCTTCCATCGCCGCCTGCAGCGCGCAGATCGGGTCGATCTCGGTGACCCAGACCTGCGCCTGCAGCCCGCGCAGCGCCTGGGTCGAGCCCTTGCCCACCTCGCCGTAGCCGGCGACCACCGCCACCTTGCCGGCGATCATGACGTCGGTGGCGCGCTTGATGCCGTCGACCAGCGACTCGCGGCAGCCGTAGATGTTGTCGAACTTCGACTTGGTGACCGAGTCGTTGACGTTGATCGCCGGGAAGAGGAGCCGCTTCTCCTTCGCCATCTGGTAGAGGCGATGCACCCCGGTCGTGGTTTCCTCGGTGACGCCCTTGATGTCTTTCGCGACCTGCGAGTACCAGCCCGCTTTGCGCTTCTTAATAGAAGCAAATAATGCAACTTCTTCCTCACTGGTCGGGTTCGAGAGTATCCCCGGATCCTTCTCGGCCTTGATTCCGAGATGGACCAGCAGCGTCGCGTCGCCGCCGTCGTCGAGGATCATGTTCGGGCCCTGCCCATTTGCAGCGCCGAAATCAAGGATGCGGTGCGTGTACTCCCAGTACTCGTCGAGCGACTCGCCCTTGTAGGCGAACACCGGAACGCCGGCTGCTGCGATCGCCGCGGCAGCGTGGTCCTGGGTCGAGAAGATGTTGCACGAGGCCCAGCGCACCTCGGCGCCCAGGGCCTTCAGCGTCTCGATCAGCACGGCGGTCTGGATCGTCATGTGAAGCGAGCCGGCGATGCGCGCGCCCTTGAGCGGCTGGCGCGCCGCGTATTCCGCCCGGATCGCCATCAGCGCCGGCATCTCGGACTCGGCGATCCTGATTTCCTTGCGGCCCCAGTCGCCGAGCGACAGGTCGGCGACGCGGAAATCGATGAACTTGGAATCAGCGACGGCTGCACTCATGATTGACGGCCTCCACAAAGGCAAAGCGCCCGCACCGTTTCCGATGCGAGCGCCGTTGACTCATGTTGCGAGTTTGCTGAGCCTGACCCCTTATCCGGCCTTGCGGATCGCGGGGACGCAACGCTCCTCAGCGGACCGGATTATACCTCGGGCGCGCTCCTCTCAACGGTCCGTGTAGATGCCGTGTCAGAATCAGAGGGCCTTTTGGGCGAAGAAGGAGTGGCTATGAAAAGGGTCGTCATTGCGCTGCTTTTGGCACTGGTGTTGGTCGGTCTGTTCCTTTTGCGCGACGAGATTCCGCGCGCGGACGATGCGTCCTCCGCCGCCCGGGATCCCGGGGTACGCGGCGGAGCCGCGGGCGCAGGCGCGCCCATCGCGGGACTGACCAAGACCGAGCTCGCGTTTTTCAACGCGGGCAAGGACGCTTTCGAAGAAGAAGAAAAGGTCGCCGACGGCCTTGGACCGACGATGAACCTTGGAGGCTGCGCGGGCTGCCATTTGCAGCCGGCAGTCGGTGGAACCAGCCCCGCGGTGAATCCTCAGGTTGCCTTCGCCGCCGCGAACGGCGCGGGCAACACCGTTCCGTCGTTCATTACGCCGAACGGGCCGGTGCGCGAGGCGAGGTTCGTGAAGAACGCGGACGGAACGCCCGACGGCGGTGTCCACGATCTGTTCACGATTGCCGGCCGGGCGGACGCGCCGGGATGCGTGCTCGCGCAGCCGGACTTCGAGAAGGAGCTCGCGCGCCGCAACGTGATCTTCCGGATTCCCACCCCGGTGTTCGGCGCGGGCCTGATCGAACAGATCCCGGACAAGGCGATCCTTGCGAACCAAGTCAACGACGCGCCCAGGAAGAAACAGCTCAAGATCCAGGGCCGGCCCAATATCATTCTCGCGGGCCATGCGATCTCCGGCCAGGTTAATAACAACGGCAACGACGGCACGGTGGCGCGGTTTGGCTGGAAGGCCCAGAACAAATCCCTCCTGCTGTTCTCGGGCGAGGCTTACAACGTGGAAATGGGCATCACCAACGAGCTGTTTCAGACCGAGCGCGATGAAACCCCGGGCTGCCAGTTTGCCGCGGCTCCCAACGACCTGACCAAGACCGACGCCAAGACGCTCATCGAGGGGATCGGCGCGATCGAAAAGTTCGCTTTCTTCGCGCGCTTCCTGGCGGCGCCGGCGCCTTCGCCCGATACGCCGGGAGGGGCCGAATCAGTGGCCAGGGGCCGCAAGCTGTTCACCGATGCCGGGTGCGCGCTGTGCCATGCGCCCACGCTCAATACGGGCAATGCCGGCGTCGCCGCGTTGCGCAATCAGCCGGTGAATCTGTTCTCCGATCTGCTGGTCCACGACATGGGCCCGGGGCTGGCCGATGGGGTCACTCAGGGGCAGGCGGGCCCCGGAGAGTTTCGCACCGCGCCGCTGTGGGGCCTGGGGCAGCGGCGGTTCTTCCTGCACGACGGTCGAACGTCGGACTTGCGGGAGGCGATCCGGGCGCATCGCAGCGGGAGTTTCTTCACCTTCAACGCGTCGGAAGCGAACGCAGTCATCAAGAACTTCAATGCGCTCCAGGACAGCCAGAAGCAGGACCTTCTCAACTTTCTGCGTTCGTTGTAGCCGAAGGGCTTATTGCTCCTTTTCAAAGGTTCGCAAAACCTGCATCCTTCCGGGGTGAGCAAGAATAAGAACGCCTCCGTCTTCGCGAGCGTCGTGTTCCTCAAGGTCCAGGAGTTCGCGCGCCGGCCGGTCACCGAGCAGGCGCGCATGAGAGCGCAGCTCGATGCGGTGGTGGCGGTGACGACCGCGGAGCTGGCGCCGGCAAGCCGCATCGTGCTCGAGGCCTCGGACGGCATCGCCGTGGTGGTCCTCGCCGACCCCGCAGGCGCGCTGCGGCTCGCCGAGCGCGCCATGGCCGCCGTCGCCGCCGGCCTCCCGCTCCAGATCGGCATCAATCACGGCGCAGTGCAGACGATGCGCAGCGACGGCATGGTCGGCGATGGCATCGCGGTGGCGGCAAGCGTCGCCGATTTCACCTCGCCCTCCCGCATCCTGATCTCGCGCTCCTTCCGCAACGCGCTCGCCGACGCGGCGCCGGGGAGCGAAGCTGCGCTGGTGCCGGCCGGCACCTTCACCGATTCGGGCCTGCGCACGCACGAGCTGTTCCGGCCCGACCGGCATGCGACGCGGCGCCGCGCGCGGCGCTATGCAGCCCTGAGCACCGGCGCGCTGGTGGTCCTGCTGGCCGCCGGTGTGGCGGGGCGCGTCTCCAAGGTCGGCCAGGAGAGCTTCGTCGAGGGCATGCTGGCTGCGTACCGCGACGCCGCGGCGCAGGGCGAGAAGTACGTGCGCAGCCTGGTGCAGAAAGTGAAGTTCTAGTGGCGAAGAAAAAGTCCGCGCGGATCGGCCGCTACCGGATCCTCGGCGAGCTCGGTCGCGGCGCGATGGGGATCGTCTACCGCGCCGAGGACCCGAACCTCGACCGCATCGTCGCGCTGAAGACCATCATCCTGAGCGACGACGCCGAGGGCCGCAAGGATTACCACAAGCGCTTTTTCGTCGAGGCCAAGGCCGCCGGCAAGCTCACGCATCCGCACATCGTCACGACCTACGATTTCGGCGAGGAGGGCGACCTCGCTTACCTGGCGATGGAGCTGCTCGAGGGGACCGACCTGCGCGAGCGCCTGCACAAGGCGCCGCTCCCGACTGCAGACGCGGTCGACATCGCCTCCCAGGTGGCCGACGGGCTCGCTTTCGCGCACGAGCGCGGCGTCGTGCACCGCGACATCAAGCCCGGCAACATCATGCTGCTCGCGCGCGGGCAGGTGAAGATCATGGACTTCGGCATCGCCCGCATGCGCTCCGACGACTTCAAGACCAGCACCGGCATCGTGCTGGGCACGCCGCGCTTCATGTCGCCGGAGCAGATCGCCGGCGCTCCGGTGGATCAGCGCTCGGACATCTTCTCGCTCGGCGCCGTGCTCTACGAGATGCTGACGCGCGCGCCGCTGTTCGCCGCCGAGGACACGCCGCAGATCGCCCATAACGTGACGCACCTCGAGCATGTCCCGCCCTCGCACGCGAACCCGGAAGTGACGCCGATGCTCGATTTCGTCGTCGCGCGCGCGCTGAAGAAGGATCCCGCGGTGCGCTACCAGGACGCAACGGAGATGGCCGCCGACCTGCGCAGCTGCCTCGCCGAGCTGCGCTCGCGCGCAGCGGCCGGTGGCAAGGACCGCGACCAGGTGACCAAGACGGTGAAGCTCGAGTCCACCGACGACAAGGCGCCGCAGGCACCGGCGGCGCGCGCGATCGTCTCCGACACGCGCCTGCCGCTGTCGCGCCAGTTCGACTCCTCGGCGGGGCTGCAGCGCGTGGCCGCGAAAGGCGGGCGCGACCGCGAGCGCCTCGCCCGCGCGCCGCGGCCGGTCGGCCTGCTTCGCAGGCTGGCGAGCGACGGCGCGCCGCGCCTGCTGTTCGCGGTTGCGCTGACTGCCGCGCTCGCCGGCGCGTATATCGCGTTCGGCTGAGATGCGAATGCGGAGCGGTTTCGCGGTACTCGTGTCGCTGGGTGCGGGGCTCCTGCCCGCGACGAGCGGCGCGGACGACGGGCTTGCGCGGTGCGCGAAGCTCGAGAACGTCGACGAGCGGCTCGCCTGCTACGACGAGCTCGCGAGAGCGGCGCAATCGCCCTCTGAAGGGCCGGTCGAAGCGTCCCCGGGGCCTTCCTACCTCACCGGTGCATGGAAGCTCGGCCCAAAGGACGGCGGGGTACGGCACCTGGCAGACATCCTGGGATACCGGCCGAACTACATCATTTTGCGCTGGACGAACCGCCCGAACAATGAGCCGCGCAGCCCTGCGACCGGCCTCGCACCATTCTCGGATCTGAACAAGGATGAGCTCAAATTCCAGGTGAGCTTCAAGACCGAGCTGATTTCGCGCCAGGCATTCGAGCAGGCCGGCGTCACCCAGGCTCTCGGTCACGTCGGCATCGACAGCGTGCGCCTGTGGTTCGGCTACACGCAGAAGATGAACTGGCAGGCGTTCAACCACAGCGACTCGCGTCCTGTCCGGGATACGAACTACGAGCCCGAGGCAATCCTGACCCTGGGAACCGGCAACAAAGGCAATGGCTTCAAGCTCGTCAACCTGGGCCTGGTGCATGAATCCAACGGGGAGAGCGAATTCGAGCACCGCGGCTGGAACCGGGCGTACGCGCAGGGTGGCTGGGAGTGGGACCGGCTCTCGGTGCTCGCGCGCGTCTGGCACCGCATCCCCGAGAGCAGCGACGACAACCCGAACATCCAGAGGTACATGGGCCGCGGCGACCTCGTCACCCGTTATCAAACCGCGGGCGGCTACGTGACCTCTGCGCTCGTGCGCCGCAACCTGCATACCGGCCGGGGGTTCGCGCAGCTCGATTGGGCGACGCCGGTATTGAATTCGCTCGGGGCGTTAAAGTTTCACGTGCAGCTCACCTCCGGCTATGGCGAGACCTTGATCGACTACAACCACGACCAGACCACGATCGGCGTAGGCGTGTCCTTTGGCGATTGACGGGAGAACTCTTGAAATGGCAACCAGAAGGACACTGCTCGGCGCGTTAGTCGCCGGCCTTGTCGCGCCGCGGCTTGCATTTGCGCAACCCGCACGAATGGCTTCGGTGGTAGTGCTCTTTCCCGGCGACTCGGAGGACGACGAGCCCGCTACGCGGTCTTTCTTCGACGAGATGCGCCGCCTGGGATGGGTGGAAGGGACAAACATTACCTATGAGCGGCTCGAGGGGCGTGGAGAAAGGCAGTACGTGGAGGGGCTGGCAAGGCATGCGGCCGGCCGTATCCCCGATCTGATCTATGCGACGACCACCAGCATCGCACTCGCTGTGGTCAAGGAAACCGCTTCCATTCCGGTCGTGTTCACATCGGCAGCGGATCCGGTGGCCGCCGGGCTGGTGGCTGCGCTCGCGCGGCCCGGCGGCAACGCCACGGGTGCGTTTCAAGGCTTGCCGGACGCGGAGCAGGTGCGATTCGAGCTCATACGCGAGGTATATCCGGGCCTGAAACGAGTCGGGGTGTTGCTGGACCGCCGTTCGCCCGACGCCTCGCAGCAGGAGACGGCGTATCAGGTCGCAGCGCGCCGCGTGGGTCTTGATCTGGTGACGGTGAAGTTCACGAATTTCGAGGCGGTCGCCAAGATCCTCGCCAATTTAAGGAGGGCCGGAATTGTCGCGGTGGGCCTTACGTCGTCGTACACGCTAATCGCGCGCCGCCGCGAGGTCGTCGAGGCGGCGCTGCGCAACAAGCTCGGGCTCATCGGGCATCGCTCGGAATGGGCCGAGGTTGGCGCCCTGATGACGTACGGCGCGGAAGTCGCCGACGCGCAAAGGCGCAGCGCGAGAATAGCGCACCGGATCCTGAAGGGCGTGAAGCCGGCCGACATCCCGGTCGAACGCTCGACCAAGACCGAGCTGGTCGTCAATCAACGTACTGCCAGGACGCTCGGCATCACTATTCCCGGCTCGGTGCTGCGCCGCGCCGACCGGGTGATCGAATGACCGGCCTTTAGCCGGCCTTAAAGTTCTGAATGCTGTTCTGAAAGCAATGACGCCCGTCTACCGCTTTGGCTCCTTTGAGCTGCAGCCGAATCAACGCCGGCTGCTGGCGGACGGCCGCCCCGTGGTGCTCGGCGACCGGGCTTTCGAGGTGCTGCTGGCGCTGGTCGAGCGCGCAGGGCAATTGGTGCCCAAAGACGAGTTGCTTGACCTGGTCTGGCCCGGCTTGGTCGTCGAAGAGAACAACCTGCAGGTCCAGGTCTCCACGCTGCGCAAGATTCTCGGGACGGTAGCCATCGCGACCACCGCGGGCCGCGGTTATCGCTTTACGCTGGAACTGGCGCCAGCTGGCAAGGCGTCATCCTCGTCGCTGGCGCAACAGCACAACCTGCCACGGCAGCTCACCAGTTTTGTCGGCCACGAAGACGAGCTCGAGGAGTACGCGGCGCTGCTCGATCAGACGCGCCTGCTGACGCTGACCGGTATCGGCGGCTGCGGCAAGACCCGCCTCGCCATCAAGCTCGCGGAACGGGTGGTGCAGTCGTTTCCGGACGGCGTATGGTACGTCGACATGGCGCCGCTCCTGGACGCGGAGCGCGTGCCGCTCAGCGTTGCGACGACGCTCGGCATTCGAGAGGAGAAAGACCGGCCGATCGTCGACACGCTATGCGGCCGCCTTGCCGGTCAACGCATGCTGCTGGTCCTCGACAACTGCGAGCATCTGGTGGCGGCGTGCGCAGCCTTGCTACAGCGGCTGATCAGCGCCGCCCCCGGCGTGCGCGCGCTGGCGGCCAGTCGCGAAGGGCTCGGCGTTCCCGGCGAACGGGCGGTGACCGTTCGCTCGCTGTCGTTTCCGCTCCCCGGATCGAAGCATGACCTTCGAGCACTGGAAGCCTTCGAGGCCGTGCGGCTGTTCGTCGAGCGGGCACAACTCTCGGTCCCCAGGTTCTCGCTGGCAGACGACACGGCGGATGCCGTGGCCGAGATCTGCCGGCGATTGGACGGCATTCCGCTGGCCATCGAACTGGCCGCAGCCCGCGTGAAGATCCTTTCGGTGGAAGAAATCCGCGCCAGGCTCGACGACCGGTTCCGGCTGCTGACGGGAGGCAGCAGGACCGCCCTGGCGCGGCAACAGACGCTGCTTGCCACGATCCAGTGGAGCTACGACCATCTTGTACCTGCCGAACGGCAGCTGTTGCGGCGGCTCTCGGTGTGTGTTGGGGGCTGGACCCTGCGTGGCGCAGTGCGCGTGGCTGGTGAGCCGCTGGACGAGTACGCGGTGCTGGACCTGCTCGCACGTCTCGTCGACCAGTCGCTAGTCACAACTCGGCGGGTCGAGGGGGGCACGACCCGCTACTCGATGCTGGAAACGGTGCGCCAATACGCGCATGACCGGTTGAACGAGGCGAGCGAGGGCGAGGCGACGCGTAACCGCCATCTCGAGTTCTACGTGGCGCTCGCGGAGGAGGCGGAACCGGAGCTTGGTGGCCGGGAACAGAGCGCGTGGTTCGCACGCCTTGCCCCCGAGCTGGAAAATTTCCTCGCGGCGCATGCGTGGTGCGACCGCGCGGAAGAGCTGGCTGAGCTGGGATTGCGGCTGGTCTTTCCGCTAAAGATGTGCTTGCTGCATCGCGGCCTGATCGCGCTGGGATACCGGGTGACGGTGGAGGCAGTAACGCGCCGTGGGGCACAGGGGCACACCCTCGCTCGGTGCCGGGCGCTCTGGGCTGCGGGCGAGCTCAGCTATTTTATTGGCCGTTATGGGGAGGCAACAGATTACGTGGAGATGAGCCTGACCCTCTCTCGTGAGTTACGCGACAAGGGAAGAGAGGCCGAGGCTCTCCGGGGACTGGGGTATATAGTCCTCGCCCGAGGGGACCGGGCCATGGCGCGGGGGCATTTGCAGGAGGCGCTTGTACTTTCGCGGCAGCTGTCAGACAAGCGCCAGCTCGCCAAAGCGCTCACCGGCCTTGCGGAGCTGCACCGCGCAGAGGGGGAACTGGATAAGGCGCAGCCGCTGTACGAGGAAGCCTTGACGCTCAGCCGCGAAGGGGGAGATCGCGGGGGCATCGCCATCAATCTTGTAAACCTCTCTAGGACATCGATCAGCCTCGGCTTGGGGGACCACGCTCGCGGGATGGTGCGCGAGGGGTTTGTCATCGCCGAGGAAATCGGCTCGAAGCGAGCTGGCGTCACACTGTTGGACGCCTCGGTTGGGCTTGCGGCCTTTTTCAGTGAATGGGAGTGCGCTGCGCGACTCTATGGGGCAGCCGAGGCGCTGTCGGAGCAAATGGGTTATCGCCGCGAGCCAACGGACGAGGCGTTCCTGGCGCCGCTCCTCCGGCGGACGCGGGAAGCGCTTGGCGCCGCGGCGTTCGCCACGGCCGCGTCCGCTGGCCGCTCACTTTCGTATAGCGAGGCGATCGCGGAGGCGCGTTCATGGCTGGAGCAGCGCAAATGAGCTCCTTCTAATCGTCCTGGAAAGCAATCAAGCCGATGCCGGTGGTCATCGGCGCGTAGTAGTGGCGGTGGACGCGGCGCGCCCGCGGCGAGAGCGCACCGCGCATCACCAGCCACATGATGAGCTCGACCGCCTCGGCACCCGCTTGCTCCATCAGCTCCTGATGCGTCATCGCGACGAGTTCCTCGGGGTGGGTTTCCAATTTATCCAAAAACATCTGGTCGAAGCGCTCGTTCATGAAGCCGAAGCGCTTTCCCTGCAGCTGGTGCGACATGCCGCCGGTGCCCAGCACCACCACGCGCAGGTCCCTGTCGTAGGAAGAAACGGCTTTTCTGAGGGCTTGTCCGAGCCTGTAGCAGCGCCGCGCGGTGGGCAGCGGGTGCTGGACGACATTGACCTGCAGCGGCACGGCGGCCACCGGCCAGCCGTCCTTGCCGTGCTCGAAGCACAGGTTCATCGGCACCAGGAAGCCGTGCTCGACCTTCAGCTCCTGGCACACCGTGAGGTCGAACTCGTGCTCGTAGATCAGCGATTCACACAGGTGCGCGGAGAACTCGGCCTCGCCTCTCACCGCGGGCAGCGGCCGCGTGCCGAAGCCCTCGTCGGCGATGGCGTAGCGGTCCGCGGCGCCGATGGCGAAGGTCGGGTACTGGTCGAACATGAAATCGGCGCCGTGGTCGTTGTACACCACGATCGCCACGTCGGGCTTGAGGCGCGCGAGCCACTCGCGCACCGGGACGTAGGCGTCGGCGAGCGGCTTCCAGGCAGGCGTCTGCATCTCGCCGCGGTCGTAGGCGACGCCGACCGAAGGCACATGGGACAGGCCCAGCCCGGCGACAATCCTAGACGGCATCCTTGAAGTTTCGCGTGGCGAGAAACCGCTCGTAGCTCTCGCCGCGCATCTGGGCGCCCATGCGGTACAGGCTGTTGCCGGTAACCGAGCCGATCTTCAGCATGAAGTAGATGTTCATGCCGGCGTCGATCATGCCGGCGAAGTCGCGCGACCGGACCAGCTGTTTCTCGCCTTCCGAAAGTGAAAACCGGGTCATGTAGGCATCTTCGTCGCGCTTGAACTCTTCCCGGTTCGCAGGCGAACAGAGCGAGCCGCACATCCTGTTCAGCCGGTAGCCGCGGCGCGAGGCGCGCAGATCGAAGATCGAAGTGTCGGCGATGGGGGTCAGCCCCATAGCTCTCTGGCGACGTCGATGCAAAGCTTGAGCTTCGCGACTTGCTCTTGCTCGGTGAGGTTGTTGCCGTGATGGGTGCTCGAGAAGCCGCATTGCGGGCTGAGGGCGAGGTTCTCCATCGGCACGTACCTGGCTGCGGCGTCGATGCGCCGCTTGAGCTCGTCCTTGTTCTCGAGCTGCGGCAGCTTCGAGCTCACCAGCCCGAGCACGACCTTCCTGCCCTTCGGCACGTAGCGCAGCGGCTCGAAGCCGCCGGCGCGCTCGGTGTCGTACTCCAGGAAGAAGCCGTCGACGTCGAGACCCGTGAAAACGCGCTCGGCAACGAAATCGGCGTAGGCGCCGCTCGCGAGCCAGGTGCTCTTGAAGTTGCCGCGGCAGGTGTGGATGGCGACCGTCATATCGTCGGGCACGTCGCGGATCGCCGCGTTCACCGCGTCGGCGTACATCGCCGCGTCCTTCTTCGGATCGTCGCCGAGCTTGCGGAACTGCTCCTGCACTTTAGGGTCGCCCCACATGGCGATCGTGGTGTCGTCGATCTGCAGGTAGCGGCAGCCGGCCTGGTACAGATCGCGGATCTCTTCGCGGTAGGCCTGGGTGAGGTCGGACCATAGGTCGTCCAGGTCCGGATAGACCCTGGCGAGCGCCTCGCGGTCGCTGCGCGCGTG
>Ga0307469_10000350_pt1 | contig 17281 bp, 15 predicted proteins | sample atmos_gasesAM2C__FD_203084 | JGI IMG/M metagenome (GOLD analysis project Ga0307469, IMG submission 203084) | Hardwood forest soil microbial communities from Morgan-Monroe State Forest, Indiana, United States - atmos_gasesAM2C_515 | ecosystem: Environmental > Terrestrial > Soil > Temperate...
CTGAAGGAGATCCGCGAACGACTCGGCTTCCTCGTCGACGTCGGGCTCGACTACCTCACGGTCGATCGCGCGGCGGCAACACTCGCCGGAGGTGAGGCGCAACGGATCCGGCTCGCGACGCAGATCGGCTCGGGCCTCGTCGGCGTCCTCTACATCCTCGACGAGCCGTCGATCGGCCTCCATCAGCGCGACAACCAGCGGCTGATCAAGACGCTCATCCGCCTCCGCGACATCGGTAACACGTTGATCGTGGTCGAGCACGACGAGGACACCGTCCGGACGGCCGACTACGTCGTCGACATCGGCCCGGGCGCGGGCGTCCACGGCGGCGAGATCGTCTACGCGGGCGACCTCGAGGGGTTGCTCAAACATCCGACGTCACTGACCGGCGACTACCTCTCGGGCCGCAGGGAGATTCCCATCCCGATGGTGCGTCGTCCGACGGACGGCGGCTGGCTCACCGTGCAGGAACCCCGCCAGCACAACCTCAAAGGTGAGGACGCCAAGTTCGCGCTCGGATGCTTCAACGTCGTAACGGGTGTGTCCGGCTCGGGGAAGTCGACGCTCGTCTACGACATCCTCTTCGAAGCGTTGATGCGCACCGTCTACCACTCGAAGACCGTGCCGGGGAAGCACAAGAAGATCACGGGCCTCGAGAAGCTCGACAAGGTCATCTGCATCGACCAATCACCGATCGGACGAACCCCTCGCTCGAACCCTGCCACGTACACCGGCGTGTTCGATCACATCCGCAAGCTCTTCGCGCAGACGCCGGAAGCGAAGATGCGCGGCTATACGCAAGGTCGGTTCTCCTTCAACGTCCGCGGGGGCCGGTGCGAAGCGTGCGCCGGCGACGGGACGATCAAGATCGAGATGCACTTCCTGCCGGACGTCTACGTCCCGTGCGAGGTGTGCAAGGGGAAGCGCTACAACCGCGAGACGCTCGAGGTGCGCTGGAAGGGCAAGAACATCTCCGAGGTGCTCGACATGACGGTCGAGGAAGCGAACGACCTCTTCGACGCACTGCCGCCGGTCAAGCGTCACCTGCAGACGCTCGTCGACGTCGGGCTCGGGTACGTCCACCTCGGACAGCCCGCGACCACGCTCTCCGGCGGTGAAGCGCAGCGCGTGAAGCTCGCGAGCGAGCTCGCGAAGAAGGCAACGGGGAAGACGCTGTACATCCTCGACGAGCCGACGACCGGTCTCCACTTCGAAGACATCCGCAAGCTGCTCGAGGTGCTGCACCGCCTCGTCGACCAGGGCAACACGGTGGTCGTCATCGAGCACAACCTCGACGTCATCAAGACCGCGGATCACATCGTCGATCTCGGTCCGGAAGGCGGCGACGCCGGCGGACACATCGTCGTCTCCGGCGTGCCGGAGACGATCGCGCAGTGCGAAGGCAGCTACACCGGGCGGTTCCTCGCGCCGCTGCTCAAGGGTCGGATCGACGCCGGGCCGAAGCCGCGGAGCAAGAAGGAACGCGCCAAGGTAGCGTCGTAGTCACCTTGGAGATCCGTCCGGTCGCACGCGAAGAGTTCCGAACGTCCATCGGCGTGTTCAATCGCGCGATGGGGTTCCCGCCCCCGTCCGAGTCCTACTTCGAGAACTGGGAGCCGGCGTTCTTGCCCGAGCGGTCGCTTGCGGCCTTCGATGGCGAACAGCTCGTCGGCAACGTCTATTCGCACCTCTTCGAACTGACGCTGCCCGGCGCAACGTCCATCGAAGCCGCGGGCGTGACCGCCGTCGGGATGCTGCCGACGCACAAGCGTCGGGGCATCATCACCGAGCTCAAGACCCGGCAGCTGCGCGAAGCGAAGGAACGCGGCGAAGCGCTGGCGATCCTCATCGCGTCGGAGTCGGTGATCTACGGACGCTTCGGCTACGGCGTGTCGTCCTTCCTCTACGACGTGGAGCTCGATACGCGCTACGGCGCGTTCCGGAAAGGTCTCGAAGAGATCGGGGGCCGCGTCGTCTTCGTCGACGAGGAGACGGCGGACAAGATCTTCCCCGAGGTGCATGAACGCTTCCGGAAACAGCAGCCCGGTGCGATCCCTCGAACCGAGCAGTGGTGGCAGGGCGTCCGGAGCGACCGGAAGCCCGGCGCACACGCGCACGTGATCTTCGAGAACGACGACGGCGACGTCGAGGGGTACCTGCGCTACGAGGTGCGCTCGAAGTGGGACGCCGGTCTCGCGTCGTCGACCATCGCCGAACACGACTTCGTCACGACGACGTCTCGTTCGCGCCGCGCGTTGTGGCGCCACACCCTTGACGTCGACCTCGTGCGCTCCGTGCAGATGGGCGGCCAGCCGGTGGACGACCCGATCCGGTGGTGGCTCGCGAACCCGCGCGCGATGAAGGTGACGCGGTATGGCGACTTCTTCTGGACGCGCATCCTCGACATCCCGCGCTCACTCGGAGCGCGCCGCTACCGGCTCGACACGCAACTCGTCCTGGAGATCGACGACGCGCTCTTCGGAGAGAACTCGGGGCGCTACCTTGTGGATTGCGCGAACGCTTCGTGCGAACGCACCACGCGTGAAGCCGATCTCTCGATGTCCATCGCGTCGCTCGCCTCCCTGTACCTCGGCGGCGTGGCGGCATCGAGCCTCGCGCGCGGGGGAGCGATCAAGGAGCTGACGGACGGCGCCCTGGCGCGTTGCGACGCCGCATTCTCGAGCGACGTCGCTCCGTGGAGCGCTACCTGGTTCTAGCCGGGCTCTTCGGCGCTTCCGGAACCTCCAGCCACGTCTCAGCCCACACCGCGAGCACCTGCACGACGGGGATCAGCGCGCGACCCATCTCCGTCAGCTCGTAGTCGACCTTCACCGGACGGCACGCCGTGACGGTTCGCCGGACGATGCCCTCCTCCTCGAGCTCCTTCAGTCGCTCGGACAGCAAGCGGTCCGAAAGCCCCGGAACGGTGGCGCCGATCTCGGAGAAGTGCGTCCGTCCCGCCATCAGCGCTCGGAGGATGCCGCCCGTCCAGCGCCGGCCGATGATCTCGACCGCCCGCGAGTACAGGGGGCAGAAGGGAGACATCTCCTCATCCATGCTCATGGAATACTAACCCGCCATGAGGGGCTAACTATTCATTAGTCGATTGGAGGAGGTAAGGAGATGTCGATAGGACTGTTGGTGCTGAGGGTGCTGTTCGGCGGGTTGTTCGCGGCGCACGGCGCCCAGAAGCTGTTCGGTTGGTTCGGCGGCTACGGCCTCGAGGGGACGGGCGGATTCTTCGACTCGCTCGGGTTCCGTCCGGGGAAGGTCATGGCTTTCGTTGCGGGGTTCTCTGAGCTTGCCGGCGGATTGGGTCTCGTCTTCGGACTGCTCACGCCGCTCGCAGCAGCCGCCGTGATCGGCGTGATGATCAACGCGATCCTCGCGGCGAAGCGGAAAGCCGGCTTGCTCGGCGGTTACGAGATCGACCTGCTCTATGCGGGCGCAGCGGCGACCCTCGCCTTCACCGGCGCAGGTACGTACTCGCTCGATAACGCGATCGGCTGGACGCTGTCCGGCTGGCACTACGGGGTCGGAGCGATCGCGCTGGCCGTCGTCGTCGGAGCGCTTTCGCTCGCGTCGCGGCGCAGCGCGCCTGCCATCGCCGCAGCACCGGAAGCACAAGCGGCGTAACGAACCGTAGGTCTACGGAAAGAAGGGGGCTTCGGCCCCCTTCTTCTCGTTAGGTCGACTCGCTCGTGCCCTGCTCGCGCTTGCGCAGTTCTTCGGCGCGGCGCTCGAGCTCCTGCTCCTTCTTTCGGAGCTCGTCCTCGCGCTCGGCGTGGTAGCGACGGAGCGCTTCCTCGCGCTTGCGGTGGTAGTCGTCGTCGTGCGGTGGCGGCGGCGGCGAAGGGAGCGCGGCCGGCGGCAGCGCGTCGCGTCCGGCGTTCGTCCGAAGGCTGTAGGTCGTGTTGCGTGGGCGTCCGAGGAGAAGCCAGGCGAGGCCGCCGATCGCGCTCAGGAAGATGACGATGATCAGCCACAACATCTTCGGGAGGTTCTCGGTCGTTCCTTCCGGCGTCCGGATCACGTCGAAGATGCAGTACGCCCAGAACCCAAGGATGACGATGCTGAAGAGATCGAGTTCGGGCATGTGCGAAGAGTCTACGCTCGCTCCGCCAGCCCGAGCCCGAAATCGCCCGCGGCGTCGGTCCACCACGCGCGGAGATCGAGCCCGACGTCGGTGAGATCCCGGACGATGCGCTCCCGCGTGAACTTCGCGCTGATCTCCGTACGCATCTGTTCGCCGGCGGCGAACGTGACGGTGAGGTCGAGGCCGGGGACATCGACCGACTGGGCGATGGTCGAGCGGAGCCGCATCTCGATCCACGAGTCGGCGTCGTTCCACAGCGCGATGTGGTCGAACCGCTCCGGGACGAAGTTCGCCCCGAGCTCCCGGTTCAACACGCGCAACACGTTGCGGTTGAAGTCGGCCGTGACGCCGCGAGAGTCGTTGTACGCGGCTTCGAGTCGCCCAACGTCCTTCACGAGGTCGAAGCCGACGAGCAGGACGTCCCCCTCGTGCATGTTGTCCGCGAGCGACGCCAGGAACGCACGCCGCGGCTCGGGAGCGAAGTTGCCTATCGTGCCGCCGAGGAACGCGATGAGGCGGGCGTCGGTGTTCGGGAGCGCCGGGATGTGCCGCTCGAAGTCGCCGACCACGGCATGGACCTCGAGGTGCGCGTACTCGTCGTTGATCGCGTCCGCGGCTTGACGCAGGATCGCTTCGCTCACGTCGAACGGAGCGAAGCGCCGGAGACAGTCGCGGCGGCAGAGCGCATCGAGCAGGACGCGCGTCTTCTCCGATGTTCCCGAGCCGAGCTCGACGAGCGTGTGCGCGTTCGAGAGCCGCGCGATGTCGTCCGCGTGCGCGAGCAGGATCTCGCGCTCGCGGCGCGTCGGGTAGTACTCGGGCAGACGCGTGATCTCATCGAAGAGCAACGACCCGCGCTCGTCGTAGAAGTACTTCGGTGGGAGTTCCTTCGGTGTCGACGTCAGTCCGCGGCGGGCATCGTCGCGCAAGGCGCGCGACAGATCGTCCGGAGCGAGATGGACGTCGATCCTCGCCGTGGCGCTACGCATCTCGCGCGCACCTCACACCGGCGAAGATCTGACGCCGGATGGGGTAGTCCCAGTTGCGGAACGTGTTGCGCACCGACGAGATGTGTGTCGCCCACGACCCGCCTCTGAGCACCTTGTAGTCGGTGCCGTAGAACACCTCGGAGTACTCCTTGTACGGGAACCATTCGTAGCCCGGGTACGGCTGGAAGTCGGACGACGTCCACTCCCACACGTCACCGAGCATCTGATGGCAGCCGTAGGCGCTGACGCCGTCGGGGTACGCGCCGATCTGCGCCGGACCGAAGTGGCGCTGTCCGAGGTTCGCGTGGGATCCGTCCGTGTCCTCGTCGTCGCCCCACGGGAAGCGCCGCTTCCGGTTATCGGGGCCCCACGACGCCGCCTTCTCCCACTCGGCCTCCGTCGGGAGGCGCTTGCCGGCCCACGTCGCGAAGGCCTGCGCCTCGTGGAACGAGACGTGCTGGACGGGTTCGTCCGGATCGATCGCGACGATCGTGCCGTAGCGGCGGATGCCGCCGTCCGTCCAGAAGCCGGGCTTCGTCTTCTTGCTCTCCTGCAGATAGGCCCAGCCGTCGTCGGTCCAGAACCGCCGGTCGGTGTACCCGCCGGCTTCCATGAACGCAATGTATGCGGCGTTCGAGACCGGCGTGCGGTCGATGTAGAACGGCGCGACGTCGACGGTGTGCACCGGTCGTTCGTTGTCGTAGGCCCACGGCTCGACGGACGTCCCCATCTCGAAGGGCCCGCCGGGGACGAACACCATGTCCCGCTCGACCTTCGACACCGCGCGTGGGCCTTGCACGGCGGGCGGGTACGGACGCTGCTTCATGAGCTGGATCGTGGCGAGCATCGTCTCGTCGTGCATGTGCTCGTGTTGCACGACCATCCCGTAGACGTAGCCGCGATCGAGGAGCCGTTGCTCCGGTGTGAGCTCGACACCCTCGAGGACGTCGAGCGATCTCGCGCGGATGTCGTGCATGTAGCGGCGTGCTTCGTCCGGGCCGAGCAGTGGCAACGACGGGCGTTCCCAGCGCGGGTGCTCGAACGCGTTGTAGATGTCGTCGAGCTGTGGGTCGGTCGGTTCGTGACCCGCGATGTTCCGCAGGAGCCAGAGTTCCTCGTAGTTCGCGCAGTGTCCGAGATCCCACACCAGCGGCGACATCAGACGCGACGGCGACTCGCGTAGCTCGTCGTCGGAGAACGGATCGACGAGACCGAGCGTGCGGTTGCGCCCGACGTCGAGCTCCGTCGCGATCGTCTCTTTCAGGTCGTGTTCCGAGATCGTCATATCGCCTCCATCACGGGGGACAGCTCGAGGTCGACGCCGGCGAGTCGCTCGGCGGCGGGGCAGCGGGAACGCTCGACGAAGTGCTCGCGGAACATCGATATCGCCATCGTGGTGGCGTGATCGCAACCGATCCGGTGCGCGGCTTCGTCCGCGGCCGCGAAGCATGTGCGTGCGGCCGTCGCAAGAAGTGGATCGGCGAGACCGAAGCGCGCCGCCTCGTACCACCGGTTGCGCACCGGAGCGGTCGCCTCTTCCGCGACACGCATGGCACGTTCGTCGGTCAGCAACGCCAAGCCGACGCCGATCGCGGCGCGCCACCACGGAGCGGGGAGCATGTCGATCATCCGCAGCTCGATCCAGCCCCGCGCCCGCACGGGCGGGAAGAGTGTCGTCAGGTGATACAGGAGGTCGTCCTCCGTCGGATGGCCGAGCTCGTGCCCCCGCGCGAGCCACCGCGAGAAGGGCATCGTCCCGGCGATCGGACGGTACGCGTCGTCGGCGCGGATGAACATCACATTCGCGTTCAGCGCGTAGTCGGCCCACGAGCGTCCGGGGGCCGAGCCGTTCAGCGCGGGCGCGCAGCGCGTCGCGTCGAGCGCGAGCCACGCAGCCATGCGCGAGGACATCCAGCCGCTCGGTCGTCCACGCACGGTCGGTGAGTTCGCGAACGACGCGACGACGACGGGTCCGATGTCATGCGCCAGCCGCCACCGGCGCCGGCCGATCGCGTCGGTGCCGGCGTCGACGTTCACGTGGACCGCGGCCGTCGTGCACATCATGTATGCGCCGGCGGCGTTCCGTCCGTCGAAGTACTCGCGCATCGCGACGTACCGCTGTTCGTGGGTCTCGAGGCACAGCGGACGATCGGGATCGTTGCCGGCGGCGTGCAGCCCGATGCCGTGCGCGGCGAGTGCGCTGCGGACGACCGCCGTGTCGCGCTCGAGCGTGTCACACACGTCGGCGCATGACGTCGCGACGGGGGAGGAGAGCTCGACCTGACCCCCTGGCTCGAAGGTCAGCTTCGAGCCGTTCGGGAGACGGAGGTCATCGAGGAGCGTGTGGAGCGCGGGGACGTCGGCGGGAGATGCCGACGGCGTGGTGAACCACTCGATCTCTGCACCGACACGATCCCCGGTGGTCGGCGGGAAGGCATGCGCTGCGACGATCTCGCGGGCGGCCTTGAGCGTGAGCGTTCGTGTCGGTGACGGCATGGCCTACGGGTTCTCCAGCCGTTCGGCCATCCAGAAGATGCACTGGGGCCGCGTGATGTCCCGGGAGAGATCGCTCATAAGCGCCTGGGTAGGCAACCCGACCCTAGCGGCCGGTGTTCCCCGAATCAATGCCCGTTCCTGCAACGTTCACACATCGCGCAACGCGGCGCGGAAGCGTGTCGAAATCGCTCTGTAACCTGGGGTTATGTCCGATAACGCCCCTGCTCGTCGCTCCGGCGCTTCGGACCTCGATATGCAGGCCCTCGACTTCGCCGCGGGCACGAAGCCGACCTGGAGCGATCTGCCCGACCGGCCCGGCGTGTACCTCTTCCGCGACGGTGAGGGCCGCGTCCTGTATGTCGGGAAGGCGCGCAGCATCCGCAAGCGCGTCCAGAACTACTTCGGGGCTCCGTCCGGCTTGATGGCCCGGACGCAGGCGCTGATGATGGCCGCGCGCCGGGTCGAGTTCATCGTCGTGACCGGCGAGGTCCAGGCGCTGATGCTCGAGTTCGCGCTGATCCAGCAACACAAGCCGCGCTACAACGTGCGTTACCGCGACGACAAGTCGTACCCCTACCTCGCCGTCACGCTGAACGACACGTGGCCGAAGGCGACCGTGATGCGCGGACGCAAGCGTCGCGGCGTCCGCTACTACGGTCCGTACGCGAACGCCTACGCGATCCGCGAAACCGTCGATCTGCTCACACGCGTCTTCCCGATGCGCTCGTGCTCGGAGTCGCTCTTCAACGAATCGCACCGGCTGAACCGTCCATGCCTGTACTTCCATATCGGACGATGCCCCGGTCCTTGCGTGGGCGAAGTCACGGAAGAGCAGTACCGCGTCAACGTCGACGCGTTCTGCCACTTCCTCGACGGTGAAGCTGAGGAAACGCTCACGCGCCTCGACCGCGAGATGCACGAGGCCGCAGAACGGCTCGAATACGAGAACGCCGCCCGCCGCCGCGATCAGCTCGCCGCGGCGCGCAAGGCGCTCGAGCGGCAGGAGATCGTCGCGAAGACCTCCCTCGACGCGGACATCATCGCGCTCGTCGAGAACGAGCTCGATGCCGCCGCGCAGGTCTTCTTCGTCCGGAACGGCCGTATCAGCGGCCGCAAGGGGTTCCACGCCGAGGTCATCGAGGAGCAAACGCCCGAGGATCGCCTCGGACTCTTCTTGCAGCAGCTCTACGCCGAGCGCGACGAGATACCGCCCGAAGTCCTCGTCCCCTTCGAGCCGTCCGAGGGAGACGTCTTCCGCGAGTTGCTGACGGAGCTGCGCGGCTCGAACGTGCGCATCCGGGTTCCGAAGTCGGGCGAGCGCGCGGGCGTCCTCCAGATCGTGCGTGAGAACGCGGAACACTCGCTCCGCGAGCTCTCAAGCAAGCGCCGGACGGACCTCGCCGCACGGTCGCGCGCGCTCAAGCAGCTGCAGGATGAGCTCGGGCTTCCCGAAGCACCGCTGCGCATCGAGTGCTTCGACATCTCGACGTTGCAGGGAGAAGAAACGGTCGCGTCGATGGTGGTCTTCGAGGACGGATCACCGCGCAACAGCGACTACCGGAAGTTCCGTGTGAAGCGCCAGGAGGGCATGGATGATTTCAAGGCCATGCACGAGGTCGTCGAGCGACGCTTCAAGCGGTACCTGTCCGAGCAGGGCCGGACGCTCGAACCCGGGCAGCGTCCGCGGAAGTTCGCGTATCGCCCGCATCTCGTGCTCATCGACGGCGGACGCGGGCAGTTGAACGCCGCGATGCGCGCGATGGAGGACGCCGGCGTCGAGGGGATCCCCGTCGCGGCCCTCGCGAAGCGATTGGAGGAGGTGTACGTCCCGGGCCGTCCCGATCCGATCAGGATCCCGCGGACGTCCGAAGCGCTCTACATCCTCCAGCACATCCGGGACGAAGCTCACCGGTTCGCGATCGGCTTCCACCGGCAGCGTCGCGAAGGCAAGGTCACGAAGTCGATCCTCGACGAGGTGCCGGGCATCGGGCGTTCGCGCAAGGCCGCGCTGCTGAAGTGGTTCGGCTCCGTCGAAGCGCTCGAACGTGCGACGGTCGACGAGATCTTCGCCGTCCCCGGCATCACACGGCATCTCGCGGACGAGATCCACCGCCGTCTCCGGAAGGAACCGGCATGACGGACAACGGCGAGTTCCAGCTCGTCGTCATCACCGGTCTGTCCGGCTCGGGGATGACCGAGGCCACGAAGTCCTTCGAAGACTCCGGCTACCTGGTGATGGACAACCTCCCGCCGTCCGTCATCGAGCCCGTGACTGAACTCTGTCGTCGCACCGGCGTGGGCCGCGCGGCGGTGGTGGTTCGTCCGAGCGGCCGGGAGTTCTTCCAGGAATTCTTCGGCGAGCTCGGTCTCGCCTTCGCGGGCTTCCGCGAGAAAGGGATCGACTTCCGCATCGTGTTCCTCGAAGCGTCGGACGAAGCCCTCGTGCGCCGCTTCGAGGAGAAGCGTCGCCCGCATCCGCTCGGCACCGAGCGCGTGCAAGACGGCATCACGCGCGAGCGTCATCTGATGGAAGCGCTGAAGGACGACGCCGATCTCGTGATCGACACGAGTGCGCTCACGCCGCACGAGCTCCGCGAGCGGGTCCTCGCGGCGTTCCCGCCGGCTGCCGGCGCCGGACCGGAGCTGCAGGTGTCTGTGGTCACCTTCGGCTACAAGTACGGGCTTCCGATCGACGCCGACCTCGTCTTCGATACGCGCTTCCTGCCGAACCCCCACTGGGTGGCCGAGCTGCGTCCGCTACCGGGGACGAGCGAACGCATCCGTGAGTACGTGTTCGAGAGCGAAGAGGCGAAGCAGTACCTCGCGCGCATCGAGGACATGCTCGGCTTCCTCATGCCGGCCTTCGTCCGGGAAGGGAAGCACTACGTGACGGTCGCGGTCGGCTGCACCGGCGGACGCCACCGTTCGGTGGTCTTCGGCGAGGCGATCGCCCGCTGCCTGACCGAGCTCGGGTACCACGTGGGCGTCCACCACCGCGATCTCGAGCGCGAATAGCGGCCGTGTCCGGCGGACATAGAATCCGATACGAGGGCAACCAAGGAGGCTGAACACCATGACCGTGCGCGTCGGGATCAACGGATTCGGACGGATCGGGCGGAGCTTCACCCGCGCGATGCTCGCCCAGGACGAAGGCGACGTGGAGCTCGTCGCCGTCAACGACCCCTTCGGCGACCCCGAGGTCATGGCGCACCTGCTCAAGTACGACTCCGTCGGCGGCGTGCTGCCGCACGACGTGAAGGTCACGGACGACGGCTTCGCCGTAGACGGTCAGTCGGTCCAGAAGCTCGCGAACCGGGAGCCCGCCGAGACCCCGTGGGCCGACCTCGGTGTCGAGGTCGTCATCGAGTCGACGGGTCTCTTCACGGCGCGCGAGAAGGCCGCTGAACACCTCAAGGGCGGCGCGAAGAAGGTCATCATCTCCGGGCCCTCGTCCGACGCCGACCTGATGGTGGTGCTCGGCGTGAACGACGATCGTTACGACCCGGCGAAGCACGACGTCCTGTCGAACGCCTCGTGCACGACGAACTGCCTCGCGCCGATGGCGCGTGTGCTGCACGACAACTTCGTCATCGAGCGCGGCTTCATGCTGACCGTGCACGCGTACACGAGCGATCAGGCCCTCGTCGACATCGCGCAAGCCACGCGTTCCGGCAAGCCCGACCTGCGCCGGATGCGCGCAGCCGCGCTGAACACGATCCCCAACTCGACGGGTGCCGCGAAAGCGATCGGTCAGGTGATCCCCGAGCTCGACGGCAAGCTCGACGGCATCGCGCTCCGCGTCCCCGTGCCGGACGGATCCATCACCGACCTGACCGCCGTCGTGTCGAAGAGTGGGTCGAAGGACGACATCAACGGAGCTTTCCGTGAAGCGGCGGGTTCGTCGCGCTTCCAGCGGATCATGGAGTACACGGAGGTGCCCCTCGTCTCGCAGGACATCGTCGGCAACCCCCACTCTGTCGTCTTCAGCGCGCGGGACACGATGACGAACGGCAACATCGTCAAGATCCTCGGCTGGTACGACAACGAGTGGGGCTTCAGCAACCGGCTCGTCGAGTTCTGCCGCTTCCTCGCGGCGAAGGGGCTCTAGGGCCATCGCACTCCCGAAGCTCGACGACCTCGACGTCGTCAATAAGCGCGTTCTCGTCCGGGCGGACCTGAACGTCCCCATCAAGGACGGACGGATCACCGACGACTTCCGCATCCGTGCCTTCCATCCCACGTTCGACCGTTTGCGCCATGCCGGTGCGAAGGTGATCGTCTGCTCCCACCTGGGACGCCCGAAAGGCGTCGACCCGAAGTTCACGCTGGCGCCCGTGGCGCAGGCACTCGACGTGCCGCTCGCGGACGATTACGCGAACATTCCCGAGGCGCCGGCGGTGCTGCTCGAGAACCTGCGGTACCACGAGGGCGAGACCAAGAATGACCCGACCTTCGTCGACACACTCGTCGGCATGGCCGATGTCTACGTGAACGACGCGTTCGGCTCCTCGCACCGCGCGCACGCCTCGATCGTGGGGCCCCCGTCGAGGCTGCCGTCCGCCGCGGGGCCGCTCCTCGCCGATGAGGTCGAGCACCTCGGCAAGCTGCTGCACGAACCCGACCACCCGTACGTCGTCGTGATCGGCGGCGCGAAGGTCGCCGACAAGATCGGCGTGTTGCGCAACTTGATCAAACGCGCGGACAGGATCTGCATCGGCGGCGGGATGTGTTTCACGTTCCTGAAGGCTCAGGGGGCCGAGATCGGCGCATCGATCCTCGACGAGACGGACGTCTCCGAACTCGTGGCGTCCGGGAAGCTCCTGCTCCCGACGGACATCGTCGCGGCCGAAAGCATCGACGCCACGACGGGCTCCGTCGTCCCGGCGAGGTCGATCCCCGTCGAGCTCTCGGGTGTCGACATCGGGCCCGAGACGCGGGCCGCGTTCGCCGAAGCGATCAAGGGAGCGAAAACCGTCTTCTGGAACGGCCCGATGGGCGTGTTCGAGAACGACGCGTTCGCCGACGGGACGCAAGCCGTCGCCGGAGCGCTGGCGATGAGCGAGGCGTACACCGTCGCCGGCGGGGGCGACGCGGTGGCCGCGCTGAACAAGTTCGGCTTCGCCGACGCGATCGACTTCGTGTCGACCGGTGGGGGAGCATCACTCGAGTTCCTCGAAGGGAAGACCCTTCCGGGGATACAAGCACTGGAGCGCTAAGTGGCAGACCGCAAACCGATCATCGCCGGCAACTGGAAAGAGAACCAGACCCACACGGACGCGATCTCGCTCGTGCAGACGCTGTCGTACGAGCTCCACGAGAAGGACTACGACCGCGTCGACATCGTGGTGTGTCCGCCGTTCACCGCGCTCCGTGCGGTGCAGCTCGTCCTGGAGAACGACCACATCCCGATCGCGCTCGGCGCGCAGAACCTCCACTGGGAAGACGAAGGCGCGTACACCGGCGAGATCTCCGGCACGTTCCTGACGGCGCTCCACTGCGAGTACGTGATCGTCGGACACTCGGAACGACGCAAGTACTTCGGTGAGACGGACGAAACCGTCAACAAGCGCATCGCTGCGGCGTTCCGCAACGACCTCACGCCGATCGTGTGTGTCGGTGAGACCGACGAGGAGCGAGAAGCCGGCCGGACGCAGGACGTCATCGGCACGCAACTCCGCGACGGACTCGCCGGACACGACATCTCGAAGATGGTCATCGCCTACGAGCCCGTCTGGGCCATCGGCACGGGCAAGGCCGCGACGCCCGAGGACGCGAACGACACGATCGGTTTCGTCCGGTCGACGATCGCCGGGATCTCCGACCAGAAGACGGCGGACGGCGTGCGCATCCAGTACGGCGGCAGCGTGAGCGCGGGGAACATCGCGCAGCTGATGGCGCAGTCGGAGATCGACGGCGCGTTGGTCGGTGGTGCGTCCCTCGACCCGAAGTCGTTCGCGATGATCGTCAGGTACTAAGGTTCCGGGCGCCGATGAAGAAGATCCTGTACGTCATCCTCGACGGGCTCGGCGACGAGCCACACCCCGATCTCGGGAACAAGACACCCCTCGAAGCAGCGAACACGCCGAACCTTGACTCGCTCGCGCGCCGCGGGCGGAGCGGCGTCGTCGTCACCGTCGGCGAAGGCATCGCGCCCGAGTCCGACATCGCCGTCTTCTCGATCCTCGGCTATGACCCCTACACACAGCATGCCGGACGAGGCCCGCTCGAGGCCCTCGGCGCCGGCCTCGAGATGCGAGACGGCGATCTCGCGTGGCGCGCGAACTTCGCGACGGTCGACGAGAACGACACCATCATCGACCGACGCGCCGGACGCGACCTCTCGACGGACGAAGCGAGATCGCTCGCCGACGCGTGCAACGCGAACATCAAGCTCGAAGGGTCGATAGCAACCTTGCTCGCGACGTCCGAGCACCGAGGTGTGCTGCACATCCGCTATGAAGATCCGCTCGGCGCCGAGATCTCGAACTCGGACCCCGCGTACGCGCGGCAGGGCGCGCTGGGCGTCGCACTCGAGACGTTCGAGCCGATCGTGAAGGAGTGCGAGGCGCTCGACGGCAGCGAAGGCGCGCGTATCGGCGCCGCGCTCACGAACGACTGGACGTGGAAGGCGCACGCGATCCTCGAGACCCATCAGGTGAACCGCGCGCGCGAACAGCGGGGTCGTCCGGTCGCGAACATCGTGCTCGTCCGCGATGCGGGCAACCACATACCCGTCGTGCGGTCGCTCAAAGATCGCTTCGGCATGAACTTCGCGTGTTTCGCGGAGATGCCGGTCGAGATCGGCATCTCGCTCGTGACGGGGATGGAGCCGATCGCCGTCACCTCACCGACGGACGCCGCGGGCTACTCGAAGCTCGCAGAGCGCACGATCGAAGCGCTCGACGGATTCGACGCGTTGTACGTCCACCTGAAGGGCCCGGACGTGCCCGCCCACGACGGCCGCGCCTTCGACAAGCGGGACGTCATCGCCGACATCGACGAGGGCTACTTCGGGACGCTGCTCCCCGAGCTCGGCGGAGGCGTGGTCATCGCGGTCACCGCCGACCACTCGACGTCCTGCGTCCGCAAGGCCCACACCGCCGACCCGGTGCCGCTGGTCATCGCGGAGAAGAACATGTCATCGGACGGCACCCGGGCCTTCTCGGAGGCCGAGGCCGCCTCGGGCTCGCTGGGGCGCCTGCACGGAACCAAGATCCTGCCGATGCTCGTTGCCCTCGCGCGATCCTAAAGCCGGTGCGTTAGGATCGCCCCCCGTGATCAACATCCTGCTCATCGCCGTGCACGTCGTCGCGTCGCTGATGCTCGTCCTGTTCATCCTGCTCCACTCCGGACGCGGCACCGGCCTCTCGGACGTCTTCGGTGGTGGCGGTGGAGGCCTCGGTGCGACCGGCGCGATCGAGAAGAACCTCGACCGCATCACGATCGCCGCGGCGATCATCTACGGCATCACGACGATCCTCCTCGGCCTGCGCCTGAGCAGCTGACGCGCCTCGTCGTCGCGCTCGCACTGCTCGTGTCCTTCGTCGCGTGCGGTCGTGAAGGAAACGTGCCGCCGAAGCCCAGCACGTCGGCCGCGCCGACCACGACGTTGCATTTCGGCTACCCGGACGAACCCCCGACGCTCGACCCTCTCGCTCCCGGTGGTGCGTCCAGCGAGACGCGTGACATCCTGCGTCCGGTCCTCCCGGCGCTGTTCCGTCTGAACAACAAGCTCCGTCCGGTCCCCGATCTCGTGGAGTCGTGGCCGGTGCCGTCCGATATCTCGATGGATCCGTTCTCCGTGCGCCTGAAACTCCGCAAGGCGTACTGGAGCGATAGGCGGCGGATCACCGCACGCGACGTGAGCTTCAGCGCGACGAAGCTGCGCGACGGTCCGACGGGCTATCGCTACACCGATCTCACGAGAGTGGACGTCCTCTCGCCCCGGACGCTCCGCCTGCGGTTCGACCGCCCGCTCCGGCGGTGGTGGTCGCTCTTCTCGCTCGACGACATGGTGCTGCCGTCGCACGCGTACTCACGCGCGTGGGCGAACGGCCCGACGGTGTCCGGTGGTCCGTTCGCATTCAAGAGCTGGACCAAAGGCCTCGACGTCGACCTCGTCCGCAACGCGTCGTACTTCGGTGACAAAGCGAAGCTCGGAGCGCTCGATATCGAGTTCGTTCCGGACGACGAGACGCGCCTGCAGCTGCTGCAGAAGCAACAGCTCGATGCGTTCTTCGCCGAGGGGAGCCCGAACATGGGCCGCCGAGCACGCGCCTCCGGCTTCCCCGACACAACCAAGGCCCTCGACGGGAGCGGTGGTGCGTCAGGCGTGTGGGGTCCGACATGGATCGAGCTCGACATGGACCCGGCGCGGATGAGCGCGCCGCTCCGGCGGGCCGTCGTCACCGGGACGGGGCCGGCGCTCGCCGCCGAGATCTTCGAGGACTCGGCGCGGGTCCTCGACGCCCTCCCGCCGAACTTCCGATACCGGCCCGGGGTCGTCCCGTGGCAGGTCCGGGGTGACATCGCGAAGGCGTTCGCGCTCGCCAAGGGCACGTCGGTGGGCTTCCAGCTCGGTTTCCCGGACGGCCCGCCGGGGGCCGTCGCGAACTTTATGCACTTCCGCTTCGCGCCGGGGGTCACGATCGAGATCGCGGGCGTCGAGCCGTCCACGTTCGAGAAGTCGTGGCTGCCCGAGAAGAGATCCCCGGCGTTCCTCAGGATGCGGCGGGGGGCCGACGCTCCGGACGCGGCGTCCTACGGCCGGGGGCCGGACGTCCTCGCCGCGGAAAGCGATGGGGCGGGGACGGGCATCGAGGCCGGCCTCGATCCCGCCGCCTGGGGCCGCGTCGAGCAAGGGCTCCACGACGCCGCCACGGTCGCGCCGATCATCCGCGTCCGGACGTGGATCGTCGGCCGCGCGGGGGTCGCCGGCCCCCGCCCGACGGGGACGAGTGAGGGGCCGTTCGTGGACGCCGCGACCTGGACTGTTACTCCAGCGGGGTAGTCGGAGCCGTGTCATGCTGACGGCCGTGAACCGGGGGAGCGGCCTCGTCGTGAAGCTGCTCGCCTTCGCGGCGGTGCTCGCGGTCGTAGCCGCGGCCTGCGCCCGCGGTCCGGGGCCCGGGAGCCCGCTCACGACGCAACGTCGCGTGGCCGCTGGGTCCGGCTCTCATGCGACGGCGGCCCCCCGAGGCTCGGCTCCGTCCGACGGCTCGGCTCCGTCCGGCGGGACGACCAACGAGCGCGGGACGACGACGACCGGTGGGAGCCCGACGAAGCCGCAGGTCGTCGACGGCCCGGTCGACCACGGCCAAACCGGCTCGAACGGCTACTGGTACCTGAACGGAGTGACGCCGGCCCTCGACGTTGAGATCGACGCCGTGCCGGGCATGGCGCCCTCGCAGGGCTCGCTCGCCCTCCTCCGCGATCGCCTCGGGCAAGTCACGGACAAGCCCGGCGGGATCGACATCCTGCCCGTGAGGACCGTCGCGGGCTCCGAGACGACCTGGACGGACGCCCAGGTTCGCGCCACCGAGAACCATTACCGGACGACCCACAACTCATCGCACACGGCCTCGATCTATCTGCTCTTCGTGGATGGACAGTCCGAGCATCAAGGAGCGATCGGCGTGGCCTTCGACTCTTCGTCGGCCGTGGTCTTCGAGCAGGCCATCCGCGAGGCGGCCACGCCGCT
>Ga0307469_10000351_pt1 | contig 17257 bp, 20 predicted proteins | sample atmos_gasesAM2C__FD_203084 | JGI IMG/M metagenome (GOLD analysis project Ga0307469, IMG submission 203084) | Hardwood forest soil microbial communities from Morgan-Monroe State Forest, Indiana, United States - atmos_gasesAM2C_515 | ecosystem: Environmental > Terrestrial > Soil > Temperate...
AGGAGCTACAAACCTTGTTACTGCAATTGCAGCAAGCTACTACGACTCTATACCAGTGCTTTACCTTACTGGAAACGTTACTAGAGCAAGAATGTCTAGAGGTCGAGTCAGACAACTCGGGTTCCAAGAGACTCCAATAGTCCAGATGGTAGAGCCTATAACCAAATGGGCCTATACCGTCATGCACGCCAAAGATGTAATCAACTCCTTAAAGTTCTGTCTTACGAAGATGAATGAAGGCAGACCGGGGCCGGGACTGATTGACATACCGGACGATATCCAACGTGAAAGCATCTAGACCTATCCTGATTTTTGGTGCTGGGATTCATCTGGCCCACGCGGAAAAGGAGGCTATTGAATATGCTGAACGAAATCGCATTCCTGTGTGTGCTACTTGGGGTGGTCTTGATATTCTTCCTAGCGCCCATCCACTATCTGTGGGCTCTTTTGGGACTCATGGCACTCGTGCAGGTAATTTTGCTGTTCAGAATGCTACACACATCACAGCAATTGGAACAAGACTTGACTCAAAAGCGACAGGAACGCCAATAGAATCTTTTGCTAGGGGAGCCTATGTATTCATATTAGATATTGACGAGAGAGAGATAAGAAAATTTGACCACATCAAACGAATCATTGGGACTCCGATGGATGCTAAAAGATACTTCCAGAGGAATGTAGAGTCATATCATGAGCCCGCCTCAAAGGAATGGCTAGACCAAATAAACCTATGGAAGACCAAATATCAAAGCCAAGGAGTTCAATATGATCTTATCCGCAAGATTTCGGAAGAAACTCCAGAAGACACGATCGTCTGTACGGATACAGGCTGTGCCGTTGCCTGGGTCTCTCAGGCTTGGCAGTGGAAGAAGGGACAAAGATTTATCCATGCGTTTAACCAAACGCCTATGGGATATGGTCTTCCCGCCGCTCTCGGAGCTTGGTATGCAACAGGGAAGAACATCGTGCTTATCAGTGGCGACGGTTCATTGATTATGAGCCTAGGTGAACTGGCGACAATCAAAGGACTCCCAATCAAGATTCATCTCCTCGACAACAAAGGTCATGCGATGTGCCGCCAGACTGAGAGAGAATGGCTGGATGGGAAATACTGTGCTACAGGAATTAAAGACTTGAAGTTCCCCGATTGGTATGCGGTCAGATCAGCCTTTGGTGTGGATATGGAGATTCATGAACTACCAGAAGATGCTGATGTTGTACCCAAAGTAAAATATGGTCATGCCAATGAAGACGGTCATCCGTTAATTGATATTTCAAAGGAAATGCTGATCCCGCTATGGACCGCGAGCTAGCCCAAAAGCTTCTGTGTAATTGGCCATTCGGTGAGCTTCACTTGCCATACGTGAAGATGGGACGGATTGACTCCCTAGATTTGTTCGGCGTTACCGAGCTAATAATTATGGCCTTTTATTGGCAGAACAGATTCAGATACAAGAAGGTCTTGGACATCGGCGCGAATATAGGACTTCACTCGATCCTGATGGATAGACTTAAATGGAATGTAAAAGCCTTTGAGCCGGACTATCAGCATTATTCCTGGTTGCTCTCGAATCTCGAAAGAAACCAATGTAAAACTGTCCTCCCAACTATGGCAGCGGTTCATACCGAAAATGGGGAAATGAACTTCATTCGAGTCCTCAACAACCTTACAGGTAATCACCTTGAGGGGTTTAAAGACTCCTATGGCCCCACAGAGAAGATCATCGTCCCAACTGTTGATTGCAGAGGGCTATTCGATTGGGCTGACTTTGCAAAGATAGACTGCGAAGGGAATGAAGCTGAGTTATTGCTCACAACTACTAAGAAGCAAATGCAGCATCTAGATATCATTGCCGAGGTCAGAAATGAAGCCAATGCAATGAAAATCTATGACCATTTCAATGAAATAGGTGTCCCCATTTATTCCCAGAAGAATGAATGGGAGAAGGTCGAATCTCTACCTCAAATGCCGCACTTGAACCGTGAAGGAAGTATCTTCATAGGTCACCGGCAACCATTTGATTTCACGCTTGACACCCCCAAGGGCTAGTGCTATAAGCCAATGACCTACAACAGGAGGTATCTATGAAAGCGAAATTCTCGAAACAGGCTCCAGGTGGGAAAGGTGGTTCGGCACCGCAAAGGACTTCGACGGGTTCAGGAAGTCGCCCGAATGGTGGGAAGTTCCCCATCGAAACCTCAGCCCCTGCGAGTCAGAAACAGCACCGTGGCTAAGATCGGGAAGTTGCGAGACTTCAACCCCCAAAGCCAAAAGGTAGGTCTCACCACCCCTGCTGGGGGTTCGCAATCAACCCCTCAGATTGCGCTAATGAAGCAGGGTTCCGGGGTACTGGGTAGTTCTAAACCAAAGTCTCCCCAAAAGCTGAGAGGATGATATGCCCCTAGTCAAGTCCACCAGTCCTAAGGCTTTCAAGACCAATATTCGACGTGAGATAGGTGCTGGAAAGCCTCAGAAGCAAGCTGTAGCAATCGCCTATTCTGTCAAGCGAGAAGCCCGCAGGAAGTCTAGCCAGAAATCCTCTGTCAAATAGTGGACACTCACTAACGATTGTGTCGAAGAAACAACAAATTGATACCAAAGAGAAGCAATTCTATGGTGCATTGCGGCGAGCAATCATTGGGGACTCTGGAGAAAGACTCAGACGAGCGGCCGAAGCACTCCTAGACCATGCAGCAGCAGGTGAGTATTGGGCGATCAACATGCTTGCTGACAGACTAGATGGTAAACCGACCCAACAACTACAAGCTCTAGACGAAGAAGGAAGGAGTGTAGCGGTTGCCCTCATCACCTATTCAGATACCCTACCTGTACCAGCCAAGGACCTACCAGTTACCGTTATTGAAGGCCCTGGACTCCGGCATTAAGAGGGCTGTGTGTGTTTGGCACAGACGTAGTGGTAAAGACAAGACTTTCATCCAGGTAGTCGCCAAGAAAGCCTTTGAACGTAAAGGCACGTACTTCTATCTCTTTCCTACCTACTCTCAAGCAAAGAAGGTCATCTGGGATGGGATGGACGCTACAGGCTTTCCATTCATGGGGCATTTCCCCTCTGATTTGATCGAGTCAAAGAACGAGTCAGAATTAAGGGTTGAGCTTGTAGGCGGGTCTGCTGTTCAGCTTATAGGGACTGACAATATTAACGCCATCATGGGTACTAACCCATTGGGTTGCGTATTCTCAGAGTTCGCCCTCCAAGACCCTAAGGCTTGGGACTATATGCGACCTATCCTTAGAGAGAATGGGGGATGGGCGATCTTCAACATGACCCCCAGGGGTAAAAACCATGGTTATCAGCTATTCCAGATGGCCCAAGGTAATCCTGATTGGTTCTGCCAAAGACTGACTATTGAAGATACTGGTGTTTTAACCGAAGAAGACATGCACCGTGAGCGTCAGGAGGGTATGTCTGAGGAGATGATCCAGCAAGAGTATTACGTCAGTTTTGCAGGGGTCATGCAAGGCTCAGTCTATGGTCAGCAGCTTGAACTGGCTGAAAGAGAAGGCAGAGTCTGTGGTGTGCCATGGGAGCCTAACTTACCAGTAGATACTTGGTGGGATATCGGGACCTCAGATGCTACGGCTATCTGGTTCACCCAAGATGTAGGTAGAGAGATTCATATAATCGACTACCTCGAAGACTCAGGGACTGGTAAAGGGATAGATCATTACGTTCGTGTATTGCAAAGCAAGCCCTATGTCTGGGGTGTGCATCATGGACCCCACGATATAGAAGCTCACCAGTTCGCGGCCAATGGTAAGTCCACCCGGGAACAAGCTGCAGGTCTAGGCTTTCACTTCCACCGAGACACGCTAAAGTCTGATGGGAATGCCTCTATCAGGGCCGCCCGTAGCTTTATGAACAAGTGCTGGTTTGACCGAGTGAAGACTGAAAGAGGTCGTAGCTGCCTCCAGTCCTACCACTATCCTTGGGATGAGAAGCGGAGTTGTTATGGTGACGACCCCTACCATGATTGGTCATCTCACGGGTCTAAGGCCTTTGAATACCTGGGGATAGGGCATAAAGGCTCGCCTGTGAAGGTCAAAGCTCCAAAGGTCGAGATCATGACCTACGAACCCGAGAGTCAGGCTGTAAGTTGGTTGGGCACATGAACGTCGTCATTAGATTCCAGGAGTTCGAGTATTACAACATCAATGAGGATGAGGACTGGGTACGTTTTACGGCCACGATGAATAAGGGCTCTTACTATGCCGAGACTCCAAGGGTCTCCGCTCGTGTATTTCGTGAGAACAGGGACAAGTTCAAAGCCAAGGTGATTGACTACCTAGCCTCTCAAGTTGACCCCTGCGAGATTACTCTTGAAGAAACGGTCCACTAATGGCTGAGTCGGCTAAAACAGACCGTGCTCCAGATGTCTTAAAGCCTAAGAACGAGACTGAGTTCCTAGTTCAGGCGGTCAAGAGGTTTAATAGAGCCTCTAGTGCCGAAGCTTTCAATCGTAAAGAAGCTGTAGATGATCTGAAGTTCAAGAAGGGTGATCAGTGGCCTGCTGATATCAAGTCTGCTAGGACTATTGATAAAAGGCCCTGCCTGACTATTAACAAGGTAAAGACGTTCGTCCACCAGATTACTAATGATCAGAGACAGAATAGACCCGCTATCAATGTCTCCCCGGTGGGGGATAAGTCAGACCCTAATACAGCGAAGATGCTGAAGGGCTTAATCAAGCAGATAGAGAGGGAATCCAATGCAGACGTGGCATATGACACTGGATTTGACAATGCGGTTAGCAATGGCTGGGGCTTCTGGCGTGTCTTTACGGAATATGAGGATACGGAGACATTTAACCAAGTAATTAAGATTGGAAGAATTCGTAATCCTTTCCGTGTTTATCTCGACCCTGACCATCAGGAGCCCGACGCAAGTGATATTCAATGGGGGTTTATCTCCGATTTGATTCCCAGAGAAGAATTTAAACGCGATCACCCAAACGCGAAGATTTTGAACTGGGAGGAAGCTGGGTTAGGGGATGAATTCAGAGAGTGGGTAACTCTTACTCATGTGCGTGTCGCTGAATACTTCTACTTTGAGTATGAGGAAAGGAAACTCGTCCAGCTTCAGAACGGGCATGTGGGATATCAAGACGAACTGACGCCAGAACTCGCTCAGTTAATCAAAGACGACCCATCCAAGATCACTAAAGAACGCATGTGTCAGGTTCCATCAATCTGCTGGGACACCATTACCGCCGCCGAAGTCATTGAACACCATGACTGGGCGGGCAAGTGGATTCCGATTGTTAAGGTCATTGGTGATGAAGTAGACGTTGAAGGCAAGAACCATCTGGCAGGGATTGTAAGAGACGCCAAAGACCCGCAGAGGATGTATAACTTCTGGTGTACGGCTGAGACTGAATTACTCGCTCTAGCTCCTAAAGCTCCTTGGATCATGGAAGAAGGTCAGATCGAGGGGCAGGAAAAGAGATGGCAGGAGGCTAATGTCAAGTCCATGCCCTACCTACTCTACAAGAATGTGAACGTAGGTGGGAAACCAGCTCCTCCTCCTCAGAGACAGCAATTCGCCGGTCCTCCGGCTGGGATTGTGAATGCAAAGATCGCCGCTGCTCAAGATATGCAAGCAGTTACGGGGATTAGATTCGACGCCACTCTACAGGAGAGGACTTATGATGAAAGTGGTAAAGCCCTTCGAGAGCTTAAGCGAGTGGGTGATCTTGGCAATTTTCATTATGTTGATAACCTTTCTCGGAGTCTTCGGCATACAGGGCGGATTCTGATCGACCTAATACCGAAGATTTACGATACAGAAAGGGCTTTAACCATTCTCCGCGAGGATGGGTCCGAAGAACAAGTAAGAATCAATCCCACAATGGCTGTTCCCTATCAGAAGACTGATGAAAATGGGAAACAGGTCTCCATGTTCAACCCAAAGGTAGGTGAATATGAGGTTGCAGTTACTATCGGTCCCAGTTTTGCTACAAAGAGAGCGGAAGCTGCGGATTCAATGGTCAATTTCCTCAAGGTCTTGCCGAATACCGCACCGATGGTCGCTGATCTCATTGCGAAAAACATGGACTGGCCTGGAGCAGAGGAGATCGCAGAACGATTGGCCTCACAACTACCCCCTAATCTACTGCAAAAGGATACGAGTGACTTCCCGCCACAGGCTAAGGCTCTTATCCAATCGCTCAACGCGCAACTACAAAAGCTGGGGCAGGAGCATCAACAGGCTCTTGCTATGCTCGGTGATAAAGAAGGAGACAGGAAACTAGAACAGGACAAGATCAATAAAGACTTCGAGGCCAAACTCACTAAAGTCGTTGCTGATTACGAAGCCAAGATGATGGGGAATATGCAAGGGTCTATGAACCAGATAACTAAGATGGTTCAGGACATGCAAAATGAATTCGCCAGACAAAACATCATTGCGGAAGCAGGAGCGAAGATCAATGAAGCCAACCAGAAGGCAGAGAAGGCTCAGGAAGATGCCAAACAAGCTCCTGCGAGGCAGTCTGATATCTCTCAATTAGCCAAGATGGCCGAGTCTATGGCTGAAACTCATAAACAGACTGGCGAAGTATTGAAGACGATTGAAAAGACATTATCGGCTCCTGCGAAGAAGAAAGGCAAGATCAAAGGTCCAAGCGGTAAGGTCTACGAGTTTGAAAGCGGGTAATGGCTGTTGCCTTTGATGCCAAAATGGCCGGAGGGAACGGGGCTGGAGGGACATTCCAACAGTCCTCAGCAGCAACCTCTATTTCCTCTGCGGGTATGACAATAGGAGGGTCGGGGTCGTGTTTGATCGCCTTCTTACATATTCAAGCGGCGGCGACAAATATCTCTATGACATGGAATGGAGTTTCCATGTCAGCCCATGGGGCGACTACTGATGTTAATACGCATACTGAGACTGTGGCGATGTTCGCTCTTCCGAACCCAGCTACTGGGAATAAGACCCTTGCTGGGTCGTGGACGACTGCAGGGGATGCTTATATGTCCTGCGTATCTTTTAGCGGGACCGATACGGTAACGGGTGTTAAAACAGCCAATGACATTACCACTACCAGGACTCAAACACTTGCCGTAGTCACCGATGCTACTGGGGCAACGGTAGTCGCTTTCACCGGAGACTCGGCAACTCCGACAGTGGATCAGACCCAAATATGGTCTGGGGCTCCTTTAGGGCCAAGCGGAGGAGCGTCTTATGCAATAGGGGGAACTGGGACTAATACGCATACCTTCACCGGAGGTGGGGATGTTACCGAAGCTTTGGTCGGAGTGCATGTCATCGTCCCCCAAGGGGCTATTCCAAGTTCAGGGGCTTACCAACAAGAACAAAGCACCACAGACAGATACCTGCTTGAAGATGGGTCTGGGGTCTATCTGATTGAGCCTTGGGGATCGGTGAGTAGCGGAATCTTCCCTCCCTGGTGGTATGGCGATCTCTCAGGTATTGGTTCTCCAGGTCGTTTCTTCAAAGACCGGCTTAACTGATGGCTGATACCAAGTATTCAGCCTTAACCCTCCAAGCTCCCTCACCTGGGGATATATTAGGGGTTGCTCACGCTGGAACTTCATTTGCAATGACAGTCTCCAGTGCTGCTCTTGTGGGGGTTACGACTAATACTGCTGATCAAGGCATTCTGTTCAACAACGCAGGAGTCGTTTCTACAGACAGTAAGTTCGTCTATCAATACTCTACCCAGTCTTTTGCCCTAGTTGGTTCATCTAGCAACATGTTATTGGCTGGAGTCTCTGTGACTCCGGCTTCTACTGCTGCCAGCACGATGGCGTTTTATTCGATGCAGATTAGTGGAAAGATGATTCCTCAATTCATCGGGCCTGACGGACTAGAAGCGAATATCCAAGCCTCTCTCTTTGACCAAGGGATTACTTGGTGGACTCCAACGACTTCAGCGACCGGGAATTGGATCAATACGGCTAGTTACAACGTAGGGACGTATTCAACTGCTCTACCGACCCCAAATACGCTCTATACCAATCTCAGACGCGGGGTGTATTCAAACTCCTCCGCGAGTACCAATCTCCAAGCCGGTCAAGCTGGTAATGATTTGATGTTCACACGAGCTTCGACCGCTGGAATGGGTGGGTTTTTCTTCTTCGCCAGAGTCGGGGTGAATCTCTATGCTACCAGTACAAGATATCTGGTAGGGCTGACAAATCGGCCTACAGTAGATATCTGCACCTCAGACACGAATACCTACCTAAATACTCTAGGTTTCGCTATCCAGTCTGGGACGACTTCATGGGTCTTCTACCATTCAAGTACGGGTACGGGTACTTCGGAAACCATAGCAGGCCAGTCGAGTCTTTTGACCGCTACCACAAATGGTCTAGGTTATGACATGTATATCTACTGTCCTCCTAACTTCGGGAGGATTTACTACAGACTGGACGAGATTACCGCTGCGGTGACGCTAGTCAATAGTTCAGTAGCCAACCATTTACCCAACAGCACGGCTTACATGAGGCCTGTTGCGATGTGTGGAAATTTGAATGCTTCAAACAACGCCGCCCAGATCGGGGTGGTGAAAATGTATATAGAGAGTGACATTTGAAGCTCCAAAGGGCCATAGGCCAGACCTCCCAAATCCTGCTGTTGTATGTGCAGGACTCCTCAGTATCGACTGGGGCGGGGCTGGCTAATGTCCAAGGGTCTACAGTCTCTTATACATGGTTTCACAATAACCAAGTCAGTGTAAGTTCTGGAACGGCTTCTACAGCAGGGACGACGGGGACTTACTCTACTAGCGCGTGGACGATGATCTCAAGTTCGCTAGCGTTGGGGTGGTATCAATTCGGTGTTCCTGATGGGGTGTTTTCTACCGGAGACTCGGTGGGGATTCATTTCTATGTCTCCAGTGGCCCGAATACGATCATGGCCCCTCTGCCAGTAGAGATTGAGCTAGTTAGAGACAATCCTCAACAGTTCTCCAGTTCCAAGACGTTCCTAGCTTATACCTCGACCTCTCCGGCGAATATCACTCAAGCTGTAGGACAGCCAATAGTCACTTCTGGTGCTGGGATTCTAAATGTCTCTACTCAGGCCATTGATAAGGGTGGATATGGTGTAACTACTGTTTCGGCTGCTGTTACTACCAACGCCAATCTGCTCCAGATTTACGGCACAGCGGCGGTTACTTCTGCTGGTGGGCAACTCCAAGTTTCTACCCAAAGTCTCGCGGGGATTGTGGTCTCAACTCAGAGTTTAGTCGGAATTACCACGGCAGCGAATGTAATCCAGGTCTATGGGTCGGCTGTCGTTACCAGTGCTTCAGGTCAATTTAGAGTCTCTACACAAGCTATCGACAAGGGAGGCTATGGAGTAACGACAAACGCGGATAAGGGTGGTTATGGAGTTACCACGAATGCAGACAAGTCAGGATATGACGTAACGACTTTCTACTCGACTGCTGCGGTGACTTCGGGGGCGGGGATTTTGAATGTAAGCACCCAGACTCTGGCCGCTGGTGCAGGAGACATCATTACGATCTATGGTCAGCCGATTGTGACCTCCGGTGCTGGAATTCTCCGGGTTTCTACTCAGCCGATAGACAAAGGTGGTTACGGGGTCACTACGAATGCCGATAAAGGTGGGTATGGAGTCACTACAAACGCGGATAAAACTGGGTACACCCTAACCGCAGCGGATAAAGCAGGAATTATGACGGTCATCAATACGACCGTGGTTGCTGAAAACTACCGTGTAGTCAGCACCGAAGCCACCCTACCGCAATTGATGTATGAAGTCCTCGGAAATCTCACGAGTATGACCAATTCGGGGACGGTGAAACTTCTAGGTAGTGTCACCTCTGGTTCTTTGGTGGCGACCTACCTTTATGACTCCACAACCCCATCAGCTATTACCAGGATCGCATGAGTGCCCCTAACGTCATTCTGATGGGGTACACGGTGAGTCCAGACCTAATTGTGACTCTAGGGTACAACCTTGCAGGCGCTTTTGTTCCTCCTCCTACCCCGCCGGATGATACGATCCCTCTTAGAGGGGGTGCTTTAACCCCTGCCGAGCGCCGTAGATGGTTTGGTGACTTTGAAAGCCCCATTTCTCGGGCTGCACGCAGAAAGACCAAGGAATATCTCCAGCGGGTCGAGTTTGGAATCCTGCCTCCAGAGGTGAAGGAGGAAATCCTCGAAAAGCTCGAAGCCAAGATCGAGCCGACAGCCGAGAAAGTCATCGAAAGCCGCTCTGTCAGGAATCTGACACCGATTAGCTCAGATCGGATCATAAATGCGGTTGTAAGGGAGATGAAGTCAGAAATCAGACAGGTGTTGGAAAATCGGCGTATTATGCTCGAAGACCAGTCTGAGGAAGAAGACATTGTCGTAATCGCGTCATACCTACTTCAATGATTATCACTCCTAACCGGTTCTATATGTCCTCGGTCCAGAACGCTAATGCCCAGACTAATGGAACGACGAATTTCACAGACATCACCGGATTGGCAATTCCAATGTCTGCTGCAGATCAGTTGACATTCAGATTCATGGTGATATTCCAGCAATCGAACGCTTTGGATTCGATCAAGATTCAATTCACAGCCCCAGCAGCCCCGGTGGTTTTTGCTTATGACCATCACATTTTCAACGCCAGTAGCATCAATGCTCCGTTATTGGGAACGACCGTTCCTTCACCAGATACACCATATATCTCATGGACTCAGGGCTATATCGAAAATGGGACTACTGAGGGTGATTTACAAATGCAATTCGCAGCCGTTTCCGGGTTGGGAACGGTGACTGTGCTTAAAAACTGTAACGCCGTTTCTTGGCGAGTTTTTCCTTGAGGAGGCTATATGCCCGAAGTGGTAGTTGAGAAGCAAGACGTACTAGATTTGAACTCTCCGGCTTTGTCTGCTACGACCGATATTCCTGTTGTAGAGACAAAACCAGATGCCTCTCCTCCAAAAGAAGAGGTAAAACCGGAAACTCCACCGGAAATAAAGGAGCCTGCTGCTGAAGCGAAACCCGAGGAATCAGCAACCCCGGAACAACCGGATGATGCCGCCGCCGAACCTGAGCCTAAGAAGGCGAAAGGGGTTCAGAAAAGGATTGATGAGCTAACTAGGCAACGAGAAGACGAAAGACGTAGGGCTGAAGCTGCAGAAGCACGTCTGGATAGGGCCTTGGCTGCGCTTGAAAAAGGCACCGGAATTTCGGCCAAGAACACTAAACAGACGCTAGACGAAAGTGATCCCGAACCTCAGAAACCGACTAAAGACCCTGAAAACCCGGAAGGCTACGATGGTGCGCTGGAACAGTATGTTTCGGATCGCGCTAGTTGGATCGCCAGAAGGGAAGTCAAGGCCTCTCTAGCCGAGGAGGAGAAGAAGCGCCAGGACTCCGCTCTCGCAGATCAAACGCGAAAGACTCAGGAGGCTTACAGGTCAAGAGTGGAAAAGGCTAAGGAGAAACACCCGGACTATTCAGAAGTCGCGGAATCTCCTGATGTTCAAGTCTCCATTGTCATGGCCAGCGCTATTGCTCATGCCGAAGAAGGGCCGGAGATCGCATATTTTCTAGGCAAGAATCCAGCAGAAGCCGAACGTATTTCTAAGCTTGTTCCCCAGTTACAGCTCGTGGAGCTAGGGAAAATCTCTGCGAAATTGAGCACTCCAGCGGAGAAACCCAAGCCTATATCCGCCGCACCCGCGCCGGGGAAACCTACAAAACCCAGTTCCGAGGCTTCGCTTTCACCGGAAGAAGAATCCATGGAAGCTTATGCTTCAAGACGGAAGAAAGAATTGGCAGAGAGGAATCGTCCGGGGGTGAGGCACTAACCCTTAAGGAAAAACCATGTCCTCACAGGTACTACTTACTCCAACGATCATCACTAAAGAAAGTCTGGTGATCCTGGAGAATAACCTCGTGGCGGCGAACAGGGTCAACCGGAAGTTCGAGAACCAGTTTGTAAAGATCGGGAATTCTCTTACCATCCGGAAACCCAATCGCTTCACGATTGTATCGGGCCCGGGACTGCAGATTCAGGACATTGCTGAGCCTTCAGTCACGATCACTATCAACCAACAGCAACATGCAGACTTTCAGTTCACTTCTCAAGACTTGACACTGACAGTCGAGGAGTTCTCCGAAAGGTATCTTAAGCCCGCAATGGCCAGCCTTGCCAACAAGGTCGATCTAGACGTATTGGCTAATGCAACTTCGGGTATTTCCAATTTCGTGGGTACTCCGACAGTGACTCCTGCCGCATTTTCGACCTCTGTTCAGCTTACGGGTCGCAGACAGGATGAACTAGCCGCACCTCAGGACAATCGGACTCTATGTCTGAATCCGGCTGCCTACTGGGCGATTGCAAATGGTCTGACTCCAAGCTTTGTGATGCCGACTGCCAAAGAAGCCCTGGTAAAGGGTTATCTGGCGACCATCGGTAATTACGAAGTCTATATGGACCAGAACATCCCAGGCGGTGCGACGGGGATCAACCATAACTCCAGTATCACTATGGCGATCTCCTCGGTTACAGGCACTCAAGGAAATGGCGCAAGCACGGTTATGGCAGGCGGAACCCCGGCTGAGAATATGGGTCTGGGCGAAGTCTTTACTGTGGCCGGTGTCTTTAACGTCAATCCTCAGAGCCGTCTGACGACCGGAGTTCTCAAGAACTTCACCGTAACAGGTACGAGTGCTCCAGCGGGTAGCTCTTGGACTGTAACCTTCTCTCCTGCCATTGTGACCACTGGACCATATCAAAATGCAGTTGGGTCCATGTCTTCAGCGGCGGCGGTGACTTGGCTTACAGGGACTACAGCGGCGCAAATCTCCTCACCGAATAACATCGCCTTCAATCGGGATGCGTTTGGTTTGGTGATGGTGCCAATGGAAATCCCCCAAGGAGTCGATTTTGCCGCACGGGAGACTTACAGAAACATCAGTATGCGGGTAATAAGAGCGTATGATATCAACAATGACGTGTTTCCAACACGGATAGATATCCTATATGGGACAACCACTTACTATGATGAATTGGGTGTGCGGCTAGGAGGCTAATTCGTATTTCCATGATACAATCCTATCTTCTTTTTGGAGATGGGATATGGAGACAAAAACTTGTATCAAATGCTTAGGAGATTTCACCTTTGACCAGTTTTATGAAAGAACCGGGACGAAGGATGGCCTTACAAGTGAATGCAGAGAATGCAAAAAAGCGCGTTCAAAACTTCACTATAAGGACAACATCTTTCGGCACAAGGTTTTGGTCAAACGCCGCTATGAGGTATTTGGTCGATTTGCTAGATATGGTCTTTCTGTCTCTGATTATGATTCGATGCTTGATAGCCAAGGCGGTAAATGCGCCTTGTGTCGAATCTCAAAACCAGGCGGAAAAGGCAAGTGGCATATCGATCATAAAGGCGGGACGGTTCGCGGGACATTTAATCAGTGTCAAGCTGAATCAGTTCGTGGACTTCTTTGTCATCGATGCAATGTCTCCCTTGGACATTACGAACAACTTCTCAAACGCATAGGCCATGAAACCATAATGAGATATCTACAGGAGCATTAACATGCCACTCTCATCCAGTAATGCAGTAAAACAGTTGTCGGATGGCAATTCTCAAGGGACCGTAATGGGTCAGAGCGCCACTGACAAGATTTCCTTTTACAACGTAAGCACTGTGGCAAGACAGGGAACAGGGGGAGCTACGTCTTTTGCTTCTCTCTCTCTGAGTTCTGGCGCACTGACAAGCTCGCTTGCCCTTGCGCTTCACTCTCTGGGTCTTATCAATTGCTCGACAGTAGCAGCGTAAACGACAACCCGGCTATCCCAAAAGGATATGCCGGGATTGTTTATGATAATTGGGGCTATTCCAATTATCAATATGAGGGGGAGTTCTATCGAGTCCCTTCAAAGAATTCGCTCCCCTTCATCGTTTTGGATGGGGGGTACTACAATTTTCACGTCGTTCCGATTAAGAAGCTCAAGTCTCATCCGAAATGCGTGAGGGTAAAGAAGGTTGATAGGTCATACGGAAAAGAGGAATACTTTGAACGTAAAAGCCTTGGGTGACATCGTAATCATCAAGCGGACTCCTCAAAAGGAAGTTTCCGATGGCGGGATTTTCCTAGTGAGGTCTGACGATATGCTCGAAGATATCGGTCAGGTAGAAGACGCCGGACCTGGGAAACTGAGTTCTAAAGGCGTCTTCATCCCGAATGATATTAAGAAAGGGGATATGGTCCTCTTTTCTACAAATGGGCATCAAGTCACTAAACTGAACGGGACGGAATTCATCGTCACCAGACAGAACTCAATCATGGCGGTCTTGAATGAGCCTGCTAGTACCAATAGTTGACTACTTGAAGACCATCAAGATCGAGGGGGAAGTCCTCTATATTGGTCATCAGACAGAATTCAAGCCTCTAGACATCCCTCATAGGGTCTTGGATCAATCAGATTATGAAGGTGCGGACATCGTTTGGGATTTGGGTTATCCAGTCCCAGAGCATCTACATAACAGGTTCGACTTCATCTTCAATGGCGGGTGTCTGGACAATATGTTTAACCCTGCACAAGCGATGATGAACTTCACCAAGATGCTCAAAGTAGGAGGTAGATTGGTCTGCATGGAGTCTGCTTCCTCATTCAACAGCCCCTACCTCATGTATTCACCAGGATGGTTCTGTGACTACTTCGAGGTCAATGAGTTTGACTCGTGGAAGGCTTATATCTGTGCCTATAAAGGTTGGGAAGAATTGAGATATGGCCCTTGGAGATGGTTTGAATACGACCAAAAGAAAGACAGGAATGGCCCCTCACCTCAGGCTAGAAAGACCAATCTTCTAGTGGTGACTCTCGCCCAAAAGGGACAGGAGACTTCTTCCGATAGGCAGCCTATCCAGTACCAATACAGGCAAGAGGCTAGCGAGATGCCAGCCATTCCGGGTATCTTGCCTCTGATAACCGATTCTCTAGGTCTCACACTTTACAAGAGCAAGCCTTACTTGAATGAAATGGCAAACTTTCCACACTGAGGCTCTAAGCAGGATGAAACTCTTTGGTATCAACTTTGGTTTGATGTTTGGTCACACCCCAGAAGGTAAGAGAATAGTTACTTTTGTAGTCCAACTAGGAGGTTAAATGAGGGTTAGTGTTTGTACGTCGGTCCTTAATCAATCTGAGTACCTGAAGAAGATGATCGAGTCTGTCAGGGCGCAGACCTTCGAGGACTGGGAGCTTATCGTGGTGGACGATGGGTCAACAGAAGACATCGAAGGTGAAGTCAAAGCCTTCAATGACCCGCGAATCAGATATCACAAGTTCCCTACAAACAGGGGTATTCCTCATGGAATGAATTGGGCTCTCACTCATGCGCTAGGTGATTATGTTCAGCCTCTTTCTGCCGACGAATGGATAGAAAAGGACAAGTTCAAGATTCAAGTCGAGTTCCTGGACTCCCATCCTGAAATAGGGTGTGTCTGGGGCCTACCGGGAAAGGGCGAGATGGGCGAAAGGCCTCTCTGGGAGCAGAACGTCCTGAGAGCGCACAACAGGTCTAAAGAAGCTTGGGTGAGGACTCTAATCAACCTCGAAAACATCCCCATTGGGGGAGCTTCGATGCTGATGAGAAGGTCTATTGTTGAAGATATCGGTGTTTTCGATCCTGACATTTTCTACTGTTCAGACCTTGAATGGTTCGTCCGTTTTTTCAAGAAGTATGAGGGTATGGTTCTACCCTTTAGATGGGCGGACGCAGATCAACCCGATACCAGACTCACCGCGCCCAAACCTGATTCAGCGGAGAAGTTCGCCAAAGACGTTCTAAAGGTCAGGAAGAAGCACCAAGTCTCCCTCCCTCCAAAAGAAGGTAAGGTGACTGTGGGGATTCCGGTCTTCAACATGGCTAAGTTCATCCCACAGGCTATTGATTCTGTCCTGAACCAGATCTTCAAGAATGTAGAGATTCTAGTCCTTGATGATGCTTCTACCGACAATCTGGCCGAAGTCCTCACGCCTTATGCAGACAAGATCAAATACTTCAAGTTCGACGAGAACAGAGGGACAATAAAGGCTATTAACCAGATGGCCTCTCTAGCAACTGGGGAATTCTATGTCTCCCTAGCTGCTGATGACTTGATCGAGCCGAACTATCTGGAAAAGGCTCTAATCGAATTCAAGAATGACCCTTGGTTAGAATTTGTCGCCTCACAGACCGATTTCATCGGGGAGAATGGTAATACATATGCAGAGGATCATCCCTTTAAGACGATTCCCAAGGCGGCTAATAAGCCTAGGGAACAATGGTTGCACCATATGTATTATGGGAATGTCTATTTCGGCGTGGGGATGTATCGGACCAAGACCTTAAAACAGGTCGGGGGTTGGGGAGAGCATGGGGTTCTAACCGATTATGAGATGTATCTCAAACTCCTACAGAGAGAGAACATCAAGATCATCGAAGAACCCCTAACCCATACCCGGATTCATGGTGAGAACAAGAGCCTTCTAAAGCCGGAGGAAGCGAAGAAACTCCGGCAGAGATATCACGATGCGAGGATTCCCTACTACCAACCTAGACTGAAAGTAGTTATTGCGACTCCGTTTTATGAGATGAGGGGATTCAGTCCCTATATTCAGAGTCTTTACTATACTTGTAAGCTACTCACCCAGCTTGGTATAGAGCATGAATGGTGGGAACTCTCTGGAGATTCGTATGTGGATCGGGCTAAGAATACGATCACCAACAAATTTCTAGAAGACCCGGACGCTACAGATTTGTTCATCATCGACTCTGATATGCAATGGAATCCTGATGCGATTGTGAAAGTCCTCCAACTACCGGAGCAGATTGTGATGGGGTCTTATCCTCAGAAAAACTCCTGGGAGAAGTGGACTTCAATCCCGACTCTCAAAGAGGAGAATGGAAAACTGCACCCTATTGGCAGAGTCCTCCCAGATGGGACGGCCTTGATCCAAGCCGAGTATGTCTCAGGTGGATTCATCAGGATGAAAAGGGACTGTCTCCAGAAATACAAAGATGGGTACAAGGATTTGATCTATGTCGATCCCTCAGCAGACCCTTCTTGTCAGGATAGAGTCTATACAGAGTTCTACACTTGTGAGCTTAAAGATGGTCTCAGGTGGGGTGAAGATCGAGTCTTTGGAAAGCGAATGAAAGCTCTAGGGATTGAGTCTTTCATCTATCCCAATATCCATTTCGGACATTATGGTATCAAGGGCTGGCATGGGAACTACGATACCTT
>Ga0307469_10000352_pt1 | contig 17244 bp, 37 predicted proteins | sample atmos_gasesAM2C__FD_203084 | JGI IMG/M metagenome (GOLD analysis project Ga0307469, IMG submission 203084) | Hardwood forest soil microbial communities from Morgan-Monroe State Forest, Indiana, United States - atmos_gasesAM2C_515 | ecosystem: Environmental > Terrestrial > Soil > Temperate...
CGCGAGTGCCATTCGTCCTCCTCCTTTATCCTGCAATAGATACCGACGATGAATCCCACGAGCAGAAACATAGTGTCCCACGCCCAGTCAAAAAAGAAATTTAGAATAGGATGTTGCATTTCATTTGCCCTGGTGCCGCGAGTCCGCCGTCAACATGAACTTCATCGTATCGCTGTAAGCAAAATAGAAGTGCGAGTTGTCCCAAATGTCTTGCTCGCAATCTTCATCCCCGAAGTCAAATTGAGATCGAGCACCCATCCACCCGCGTACCGTGCGCGCTCCTAACCATCCACGTATCAGTGTTTTTATCAGCGCAATTCCTTTTCTGACTCTCGAATACAACTCTCGCAAGTATAGGCAGACCTGAATTGCCCATCAAACTTAGCGTTCTCCACGATCATCAGAGTCCTGGCCGGATATTCTTTAGGACTCGTATCGTGGTATGGCGAACAACACTTGTGGGGGTGACGAGTAACCACAGCAGCGATGCGAATATACTCTATGTTATCGTCGCCTTTGCCTCCACCGTAGAGCCAACCCTGCACTCGCAAGAATCGGTCCAATAGTTTATCTCGCTCGCTCACTTGCCCTCCTTTCGGTGCCGCTCGCGGACGGATGCCACGGTGGGACGTATAGGTTGATCTCCGCGCCCCGTACGCGCCCATAGTGCTCGATTGTGTTCCCACTGCGCGCCTCGCTCAATCGCCGTCTCGATCAGCGAGTCCACGGGCGCGAGTCCGCTCGCTATGAGTTGGTTGACCTGCTCTCGCAATTCATCGTTCTGTTTGCCGCGTTCCTCGATGTGTTTACGTGCCCATTCTGCGGCCCTCTCAACGTCGGCAATGGCGTCCTCGAGATTGTCCTGCATCGGAGCTTCTGAAATGTTTAGGTGAAGGCATACAGCTTGCAATTTCCGTAGGTACGCGAGTGGCGTGGGCTGCGAGAGGTCGCCGCCGAGGGCCTGTTCGAGGCTGACTGCGTTACTATCACAAGCTGCCGCCCAGTGTGAATCACTCATCCTATGTCTCTTTGCATCGTCCTTGAACTCTCCCACCAGCGCCGCCACAGCCGCTAGGCGAGCGTCCGCCGACGCGAGTTGCTCGAACGCTTTCCTTCTCAATTGAGACAGGCCACAGGAACACGCGAGTTCAGCGGCAGAACAGGCATGACGGTGCTGCGCGTAAAACTTTAGGCATTCAGTTATCGAGTCCATCAGACGAGCGTCCGCGTCAGTCGTCATCTTGCCCTCACGAAGAACATAGCTAGCTCAATAGCATTGATTATGACCAAGCACCAAACAGAGACTTTTCGCAGCGACGGCCGCAGGAAGATCAGCGCAAATAGACAGCCGACCCAGATGTGAGCTAGTGCTTCATAGGTATCTTCCCAACTCAGAACTTGGTGAACTCCGGGCACTGAAAAGCGTGCAACTCCCACCAGAAGACTCAATCCAATTATCCATAACACTGATTTACTCACTTACTGCCTCCTTGCTCGGCGGTCTCAGCCGCGCACTTCACGAAACTCTGCGATGCGGTAGACCGGCCACTTCACTTTGGGAACTTCGCGCCGGACGTATTTCTTCATCGCGGCCTTCGACTGGAAAACATTTGGGTAATCCATTGAGTGAAGCGTCTGACCATATGCTCCGTCATAGAGCAATGCGTACAATTTCGCTGGACCTTTCCTCATTGACCACCTCCCCGCTGCGCCTTGATGCGCTTCTCTACGCTCTTGGAGGGGAAAGTTTCTGCACACGCCGCACAGTCTGGAGCATGTACCTTGCTTCCCTCAAAGTCAGGGTGGTCGATGAACTCGTGTGGAATATCGATGGGGCGCCAATTCACGCAACTAATCTTCTTCAAGTGGGTTCCCCGGTGAATTGCGTAGCCGTTGTCGCAGGTTCCCTTTTGCTTCACGTCCGGTCCCCTTCCGCTGGCTGGAGTGCACGGGGAATAACAGATTGGAACATATGCATCACTTCAAGTGCCCGTTCCAGCCCAGCAACCATTCCCATGTAGAACCATTTGTCGTCTTCGGGACCTACGCGCCTAAACGTGTCTCTCATCGACTCACAAGACGCAACGTGCTTTTTTATAACTGTCTCAAGTTCCTCCAGCGCCTTTCGCCGTATCTCGCGATCGTGCGCCGCGCGGGCGGCTTGGGCGTCGGGGCCAGCGATTGCGTCAATCGCAACAAGGCAATCTTGGACTACCCACGATTGCTCAAACGCTTTGTCTACTATTTTGTGAGCCTGTTCCACGGCGAGCGCAACTTCCCGCTGCGTGTGGGTGACCACCCGAGAATGTAGATCACGCGTCACTGTCTCACTGCCGCCGCAATAGAACTCAACAAACTCCTTAGCTAGCTCCCATTCGGCATCGCCAGGCTCCCGCGTCGTATCGGATGGGGGCGCGGCTTCGCGGAGGGCGTACATTTCTTGCGCGATGATGTGCTTCATCATGCCTACGGATGGGCACGTTCTCGCGAAGCGGAAAGCGTTGTCTATAGCTTTAGCTAACTTTTCCGCACGCGCTGAAACGTCCCGATCCCGCAAGCTCTGTGCTACGGTTTGGTCAGGCACGGTAGGCTCCTTGGTGCTGCTGAATCAAATTACAAATTGATTCTGAAACTCCCTGGCTAGCTAGGTACCACTGTGCAATCGCATCCTTTAGGGCTACACGTATCGTGCGCGTGCCCCCACTCTCGGGCTTGGGCGTCACCACTTTTTTCTCAAGATTTGTAGAATATTTTCGAGGGTCACAGAAATGTCTTGCAAGGCTGCTGCCTTGGCATGTTCACAACACAGTTCGCAGCAAAAAACGTCCTTACCACTAGGAGAGCCACATTGCCTGCAAGTATTGGTAAACATAACTGGCGCAGCGTTCGTTACGGACATTTTATCCTCCATATCTCGGGCTTGGGCGAGGTGGGGGTCATGCGGGATTCGGCTCCTTCACTCGATCAAAGATGTGTTCGCGTTCACGTTCCAAAGCCCTTGCATATTGCACTGTGTCGTCAAACCCCAGCCAGTCTGCCACATCGTGCAGGGCACCGTATGTCAGGTCAATATCCCTTATGATGCCGCCCTTAAATTCTTCGCCGCGCACCCGCGCGACCTCTGCTGCCGGTCAATAAATTCGCTTGCCTTTGAGCAGAACAGTCCACCCGTACCTGTCGAAAAACTTCGCTCTCCGTGCCGCCCTCTTCTCTCTCACTGTTAGACTCATTCGCCCCCCCCCTTCGGTCGCTTCAGCCGCCCGCCGCCGGGCTCGCCTCGTCCACCGTTGCCGTCTCCCGCACCGGCACGAGCAGGACCTCGATCTGGTCGTCTAGCTGGAGCCCGACTATACCGAGCGCATGTTCATCGAAGCGTATCTTATTGAACATGGTATCACCGGCGTCGAATTTCAGGAGGACGCGGCGGTGGCCGTCCGTGTACATGTCCCCGGATTCAATCGCTACGACTCGTGCGAGCATGGCGCCTCCTGGCGGCGCGGCCATTCTAACTCCGCGCCGGGCAATGATTTCAGGTTTACCGCGTGAGCCGTCCCTCGAACCTTGGTTCTTCCCACACCTCGATGAAATACACCTCATCGCCCAGCATCGCGACGAGAAACGGATCGGCCTTCGGATCGTTCATGTGATGGACGTAGAATCCCACGTCCGGGCAGGACTCCTTGATCTGTACCGCCTTGTTGAGCACGAACTCCGGCACGGGCTCGGAGTAGTCCTTCAGGTTTGTATGCGCCCACGAGGCGGCGCTAAATCCCCAAGAGAAGATCCGCTTCACCTGTCCGCCGCTGACGAGCTTATTCAGTTCCTCCTGCGTCCGGCGCGCGGCCTCGTTCACTTGGTACTGGAATACCGATCCCATCTCCAGCACCTCTACATCCAGCGCGAGCAGGACCTTGCCCAGGGCGCCAATGTCCGCCTCGGAGGTCACATGTCCGAACACCTCGTGCATCAATGGCTTGTATCCGAGCAGGGACTTGGCCTTGACCGCAAGACTGGCGCGTTCTGAATACTCCTGCGGCCCCTCGGCGCGCTGTTCCAGCGATTGGCCTACGTGAATCCGGGGAATTTCGGTGATTTTTGTAATCATAAGTATCTCCTTTGTAATGAACTAATTCCAACTTCGCACCGCGAAGATACCATACCAGTTTCCACGTGTCAAGCGAAATTGGCGTGCTACGTGGTACGGGGTACCGTTGACACGCGTAAGTCCACCTTGATACTAGGCTTGGGCATTGAAAATAAAACCAGATACGCTATTGCCGACCGCAGTAAATTTATATCGTCTCTGAAGTGTCCCAGCCCGGCGTTACAAGAGGCGCAGAGCACGGATCTAGGGTGTCCAGTAACGTGGTCGTGGTCCCAGCTAAGTTTGCGACCATTTCCTTGTGACTCGATTCCGCAGATGGCACAGCGTTTTTCCTTCAGCAGTCGATCAATATCAGCCACGGGCCAACCTTTGCGCCGAGCCATCTGGGCTCGGGTGTCTCGGTACCCCCACTTGTTGCCGACATTATTCTGCGGGATGTAGTGCTCCCGGGCGTATATCCTAGCAACGTCACACCGACACACCTTACAAATACTATGCCTCCCCAGCCGACTCATGGGAGCCCGATGAAATTCCTCTAATGACTTTACTATCTTACACTTACCACACTTCTTGGTTAGCGTTTCCATTCAAGTATAGTACTATACATGTCAAGAAATGTCAAGATTTTTCCGTAAGCTATACATACCAAGCTACATGTAGTCCGAAACAAAATTACATTTTTCGCTTGACTTTACTTTCCCCCAGAGCGCATGTTACGATGGTTTCGGTTGGGTGACTCCTACCCTTAAACTAGTGTGAGGGCGCGGGGGAGGTGTAGGACCTTCCCCGCTGTCCCTTCCCTTTTAAGGAACCTGTTATCTCTCCGAAATACACCAGCTTAGGAGAAGAGTGGGATGTCGTCCCAAAAAGTTTCCCCTCCGTTTTCCCCCGAACAACTAGCAGAACTAGATGAGATCCAAGAAATCCCAGCGCAAGATCCAATCACATCATCGTACGCCCTCGCGCTTACAAGGCGAGAACTCCACGATAAGGCCAAACGGTGCAACTCCTGCGGCCGGTGGTTCACCCCGCAAACTTGTGCCAATCATCACATTTGGAAGGTGCGAATGGCCTGCGGTACCAGGTTTTGCTTGGCTTGTGCGCTGGACATTGCAGCTAAACAGGTACGAAGGTTCTCCCACTACATCCCCCAGAGATCTCAAGTACTTCTCATCGAGGTGTTCCAAGACGAGCCCGAGGATTTCGAGTCTCCGGCAGACGACACTGAACTGGTTTATATGCTGGAGAGTTTCGCGGACGATGTGAGTAAAGGGCTCACCAAGCTCGCATCCACTGATCCAACCGCTGGAGCTACGCGCAAGATCGTGTGGCGCCAAGAATGCCACAGCCTCGTAGCTAAGATTGCGTGGGTAGGGGATATCCGATCGCACGAGTGGTACAAGCAAGCGTGGTCCGATTTGCATATCCGCGTGCTTCCCCAGCCTGCCCATGAGTTTATCAAGGTGCTCGAAACGGTATTCGACCCAGAGCTTCCCAAGGACCCCGATGCTCGGGCGAGCCTTGAATTAGCGTTCGACCGGATAGACCAGATTTCGTGTATGGGAACTCTCCGCGGCCCTAATTTCACGAACTATAGACCACCCGATACGAGTGCCCAAGTGATCCCCATTCCTGATAGAGAGATTAAGCGCGTCGATCAGGAGCTAATCACGCCCAGCGACGTTTTGTGCTTGGCCCGAATGTCACAAGAGGGGGAGTCTCAGGACTGCGATTATGAAGCAACTATGGAACTTAAAGAGAATGGAACTTTATTGGTAATAAGAACTACCCCCCTTACCAATAAAGTTCGTCCAAGATGCCCAACTTGTAAGGGTCCGGCCGTCGCGCACGGCAAATTGATGCGCGTTGGCGACCATTCTCCCCCCGTTTGGATCGCTTACTAGTCCTAGTACAGCCCAAATTTCACCCCCTCACGGGCGGGTGTGCCTCCACGTACTTCCCGATGACACACGCCGGACACTCCGCCGGGTCCGCCACGTGAACCACCCGGCCATGCTCCGTCGTCGTCGCATGCTCTAGCCTCGCTACTGCTTGATTGATGGTCATAGTCGTATTCTCCCTCGTCCTTGCTTACCGCGCCACCCAGAACACGTGCCCATACAACTCGCACTTGTACTCCCACATGATGTGCCCATTCACATTCCGGGTCGCGCCGGTAGAGAACGCGCCCGAGCCATCCACCGGGCAGGTTACCCCCGCCGCCGCGTACACGATCCCCGCCGCCGACACAAGTACTAGTGCCAGCAGAGTTATTACGATCAGCTTCTTCATTGGTGTTACCTCCAGAACAATCTCTGTAGCAGGTACGCGGCCACACAGAAATACACCGTGAACGTGTACCGGTGCCGTGTCAGGACCACCGCATCCACCTCGCCCGTGCCCACACTAGTCCGTCCAGCCCGGCCAGGGACGTGATCCAGGCCCAGAAGTAGGTGTCGAGCCAACTGGTACCGCCGGTAGCGATCATCGCCGGGCTCGTGGTCTAGGTGTCAGGATTCCGAACACCATCAGCACGGCGATCAAGAACACGACGCCAGTGGGCAGGTCGAAGTGTATCGGACGGAGGAACAGGTCTAGCAGAGTCATCGGCGTCCCTCCGCTTTGGCGATGGCGGCCAGCAGATCATTGTGTAAGTTCATTCCGTCATCTAGCCGTTTGTGTCGGGCAATAAATCCCGCCGCGAATTTACATAGAGCGAGCAACTCCGGCGCCGCAGCGTGCATTGAACAGTATTTGATTGGTGGCAGTTTGGTGCTGACGTTCAGACGACAGTCGCACAAAGTCGCGTGATCCTCCACGCCTTGCGGTATCCGTTCCAACTCCCCGTGCCTAACGTGATCGTGCGCCATCTCTCCCTCCCTCTCGCTCAAGATACAGTGCGACCCTAGATTGCGGCCTCATCAGCGCGAGCCTGACTCGCGGACACAGGGGCGGTTAACGGGCGTCCGGTTTACGCTCCGGCATCGCGCCGCCCCCGTGTTTCGGCCTAGGAGTGAGCGACTTCTGGGGCCGAACTCGTGACAGACTCCGAATCCGTCCAGAGGAAATCCCGTTCCTCTGCGCCTGTTTCCGACTCATGGTTCGCCCACTCCCTCATTGTTCCGCCCGTTCCCCGCCGGGGGATGCGGTCGCCTCCGTGTTTAGCGTCCTGCCCGGACGATTGCGTCACACTTCCCGGTGAGACGCGTACCGCCCTACCTGACTAATCTCTTGACGTGAAACCATTCGCAGTTATCTTCGTGATTCAATCTCTCAGGACTCGACTGGACCGCGTGACAGAATCGGCAGTGATACCACACGCCGTCGCCGCGCTCGACCGTGTAGAATCCCTTCTGCCCTTCGCGTAGTGCCCAACGCAAGGCTTCGCGCAAGTTCTCAATCTTACTCTCGCTCATCACCATCTCCTGAATATCCCGGTTACAATCCACACAACACCCGCCGTGACAACGATTGTAAGTAGAACTGTGAGTAGGATCGTCATGACTTGTCCTTTGGCTTGGTATTGCCGATCCGCATCCCTAGATGCAATCCCGCTTGCCAAGCGAGCCACATCGTCCGGAGTGCGCCGTACTCAATGCCGCGAAGGTTCTTCATCGAGCCAGGAGGGTAATCCTGTGAGGATTCCATCCATTCCTCGAATTTTTCCCGGCGCGGGTTGAACGTGTCCATTTTTAGCCCCTCCCAAAATAGGTATCCGGCGTCACGTCGATCAAACTTCCGTGACAATGCACGCCGGAGTACTTATGCGCATAGACTCTGACCGCAGAACCGTCGCCGCCTTTAGGAATAAAGTGACGAAGCTTCTTGCCGCAGACAGGACACTTGATGAGAGCAAACCTCTTGACGTGGCGAGCTATGTTTTCGCGCGTATGTGTGTTGTGGTCTCTCATTTGATCCTACCCTTCGGACATCGCCTACAGTGTCCACACTTCCCGCAGTGTCCATACTGCCGCCGGTAGGGACACTTCCGGCAGTACTTCATTGCCCTAGCGCCTTCCCGATGGCCGATTCGAGCAACCTAGCGACGTACTCCCGGCGTTCCCTCTCTAGCTGCAAGGCATTCGGTGTGTCCGCGCCCTGGTCTTGCGGCAACCTGCCATGCACCACATACGCTAGTGCCGTCTGGCAGGCTTCGAGCAATTCCGGCGCGCTCGCAATCAACCGCATGTTTGCCGCGTTTTCGTCCACGAATCCGCGCTCGGCGTTCCCTCCCTCGCATATCAGCTTGCCGCGCGTTTCGTCCGTGTGAGTTACAACGAACACATCGTAGGTATCCGGGATTCCCGGTGTGAGCAACCGCGAGCGAGTTTCCACTATCCAAGGCTTGGGCGTATGGTCGCTCATAGCTCATCCTCCGGCCTAATGAGCCGATGCGCCAGTCTCGCCCGGTATCGCTTGGGACACTCCCTCTCGCGCACGATCAACCTAGGCGTGTTGACGTTGTAAGCGAACCGAATCAGGCTCCAGTCGCGCTCCGTGTCCGCTATACCCGCCTTGCGATTGATGGCGACGTTGACTAGCCAAGACAACTTCCGTTGCGCCTGTTCCTTGTCCAGTTCATCGCGTGTCCATCCCGAGTACGGGTCAATCATCCGCTTGGAGTCGGACGCTAGGAACGCGCGGAAGTGTTGGAGAGTTTTGAGTGTAGCGACGATCTTGGCGTGCTCCTGACCGAGATACGCGCCAAACTGCGTAGGGTTGAGATAGCGACACTGGCGCGATTGGTGGATTACCTCCCGTACAATCGTGTTCACAGCGGCATCCTCCCCTCGCGGTCGGTCCCGCGCAACAGCGATTGAACGTTACGCAGACTGGCCTTGTACTCGCGGTTGACTCTGCGGTCATGCTGCCCCAAGGTTTCCTCCACCTTATCGTGGTACATGACGTAGCGCAGTCCATATCGGCCATACTCATCGCGCAGCCGTCCTAGCTTCTCTCTGGCATCCTTGCGCGACAGTCCCGATTGCAGCACAGTGGTCTTATCGCCCGCGTCTATCTCGACTATGTGGTACGTGCTCGCTTGCCTCATCTGATCCTCCCTTTAGCTCAATTCGGACATAAGAGTCAGTCCGTAGTTTTCCGCCGTCGCTCGCACGTGCGGCAACAAATCCAACCAATTCCCCTCCGAGAACCTTGTATAGCCGTCATGGTCCACGTACTCCCAGCCGGATGTGACGCGACTCTCGCCGATTGTGGGAAAGTTACAGTTGATGGCACGCGGTACGCGCCGGATCGTCCACCTGTAAACCTTGCCCTGTTCGTCTGCCAATCGGATCGTTAGGCTTGGCACGATTGCACCTCCACGTCCACGCTGAAACCGTGCTTCTTGGCGACATCGGCGAGTAGTGCGTATCTCGACGGTGCTTCGTAGCCGCGCTCCCAGCCGTGCACCGTGACGAACACGCGCTCGCCGCGTCCTAAATCCGAGAATCCAACCGTCTTGGCCGATACCTTAGCGTGTGGAATGTTAAGGTCAGTACAGACTTGCTTGATTAGCTTGCTCGCTTCACGTGCCGTCATGCGCTCACCCCTCATCGAAAGTGTGTGGTCCCGTGTTGCATCGCAACAATACTCCCACCCAAGTCCGCGTGTCAAGCACTATGTAAGGACTAGTACCTAAAAAGATGGCCCTAGACTTGCCTAGCCCCAGTCCAACCTCAAGTATCACTTTAAGTGTCACAACTTGTAGCAGTTAAAGTATCGCTTGAATAGACGCAAAAGGGCATAGTTAAAGTGCTACATTAAATAAGCTCAAGTAACACTTGAAGGTGGGGACGTGTGATCTCGCGATTGTCGGCGCGCCGACACTTTAGACAGTTTCAACACTTTCGACAGTACTAGCGTGTACTAGTCCTAGTCCGCCCACTTGTCCAGATTGTCCCGGCGATTGTCCCGCGAATAGTCCGGTCAGGCACGGGAATCCCACGCGGTACAGCGCAGCGACGCGATCACCCCTACGTGCGCGCCCGATATGGGGACCACGCACGATATAGTGCGCCCGGTACCGCCGATCACGTCCCACCCGTCGATGGTCGTCCTAGTACGCGTCGAGTTGTCCAACATAGGCGCGTGGGTAGACACGGCCGTGGAGTCCCGCCTCCCCACGCTCACCGCCACATTTTTATTATTTTAGGTATCCCCCTTATTTTTAATTGTATAGGTAGGACTAGTACCGTGTCGTACGTGCGCCACTTGACACGCGGATAGTACCGTGCTATGGTGTGGTAGTATGAGCGCCACAAACGCAACCCCGGTACCCGATCCACTTAGGACGTTACTAGAGGCCGATGCGTCCACCCTCGCCGCCGTCGATCCGTTCGAGTCGTCGCCGCGGCTGGCGCGTGAGCAGCGGATCAATGAGATCCACCGGGCGCGCAGGAAGCTCCGCCGGGTGGCGGTCATGCTGGCAGCGCCGATGGAGGATCTCCCGGCGTACCGCGTCTGGTGGGGGCCATGTACCCGTTGTGGCTACATATGGCTAGGGCGTCGGTTGACCTTGTTCCCGCCGATACACTGCGCCCGGTGCCACTCGTCCGCCTGGCAAACACTTCCGGCCCGGCCCTACGCGCGCATCCCTGAGAATGATCCGAATCCGAGCTGGGCCCGGTGGAAGGCGCGACAGGACGCCGAGAAGCGGGACGCGCGGGACAAGCGCAGAGGTACCTACGTTGAGAAGGTTTATCCTCCGCCGCCAGAGCCGGAGCGCCGCATCGATCCGGGCCTGATAACGCAGTCGCTCGATACACTACCGGAGCCGGTATCGCCGGTGCCGTCATGGTCGCCCGCGCTCGTGCCATTTCCATCGCCGCCGCGACCGTCCGGCCCGGTCGTACCGTTCCCACCGCCGCCGAGGTTCTCATCTTTGTCCGAACGATTAAGGGAGGTTACTAGTGCCCCAGTCAACGACGATAACAATCGAGAGAATCCTGTCGCATCCAGCGAATCTGTCAGCGATCAACCTGATGCACAGTCCGACAGTGACAACGCAGAAGATCCCCCCGGCGATCGAACGGAAGATTCGCCGCCGCTGGATGGAGTGGCTCCCGTGGGCGACGATCGAAGCGAAGCGCCTGGCAGCGACGAGTGACATTTCGTTCGATGCCCTGATGAATGTGTACGAGGACACCCATCGCCGCGTCCTATCGCGATTACTATTGGCCCGCGTCAAATGGCTCACGATCCGCGCACGCAGGCTGGACAATCCGATCGAATCGGAGGAAACTCGCGAGCGGGAAGTCTCCGCGGCGATCGAGCGGAGCCAAGTGAGATATGCGGGCCATGCGCGCGGACGCAAGAGGAGGTACGATGCCCACCAGTCGTGAGCTTGTGTCGAACCGGCCGTTGTCCGGGACGGAACTAAAGGAACTCATCGCGGCGGATTTCGCGCGCCTCCTCGACAACGACGGACTCCTGAGTAATCACATCGCCTATGGCCGCGTCAGCTACGAGATCATCCTCCGCAAACATCTGGACAACGCATCGCGTCCGACGGACGAATCCATCATACGCTCTCGTAAGATGGCGACGAACATCGTCTCGTCGCAGCCGGAACTTGCGGCGGTGGAGCCGATCCCGCTCCGTGACCCTTCCACTAATTCCATATTCTCCGGCGACCGCGCCTCCCGCGATATCACCTCGCCCAACCAGGAGCGCCTCCGCGCCGGACTCCCCGTGCCCGTGGACATCCGCCAGCAGGATGGTACCCGGGTCACCGAGTATGTCCGCTACCCGCAGCCGGAAGTGCTCGACGACACTGGGCTAGTGATCGAGGACGTGACCAAGAGTTCCGTAGAGGCGCTCGGAATCAAATACAATATGGCCGCGTACGGCGGGAGCGATCCCACATGAGCAAGTGGATACGATTCGAGCTACTTAACACACCTGAGCGTAAAACCTCGATCGTGCGCGTCGTGGCGATTCAGGGTAGTTGTCTGCTAGGAGAAATAAAGTGGTACGGCGCTTGGCGCAAGTACTGCTTCTTTCCCGCGCCTAACTTGATGACGATCTTCGAGGAGGATTGTTTACGGGACATCGCACAATTCTGCGAGGAAGCAACGCGCGCACACCGCGAGAGTAAGAGGACGGTAGTAGCGTGAGATCACTGTTCCTATTGCGAGTGTACGCGCTCCTAAAGCGCCTCACCGGCGAAGTCCATCGCACCGCCGACGCGCTCGAAAAAATATCATACATCGAAGCGCTGCGCTGGGACCTCGAACTGAAATCCGCCGAGCGCGATCTCATCCGCCGCTCCCGCGGCCCCCGGCATACCGAGTTCACCTCCTTCGACGTAGCCGAGGCGGAACGGCGCTACGATAAGGAACGCGAGGCGCGCGAGGCGGGCGTGGAAGTGGACGACAAAGTTTCGTAGGCCCAGTACAATCACACAAAGGAGACTCACCATGACAGATGCAACGAACCCAGCACCACCCGTAACTCCGCCCGCAGCTACCGCACCTCCACCTCCCGCGACGCATCCGGCGTCGCCACAGCAGAAGGCTCTACCTCCTGCGCCGGTACGCACTGGACCGCCCGTGTTCACCGCTCGTCCCGCGGGCGTGAACGAGTTCCGCATCTACGAGAACGATAAGCCCGTCGGCAAGACGCTTTCGCCACAGGAATCCGCAACCGTGCTCGCGTGGGTGCAGTCCGTCGCGTCGGACATCTGACCACTAAGCGGGGCGTGGAGACGGGAGTGATCTGATGAATAATGCCGTATTGCGCGACGAAGCCTACCGCCGCCTCGGCGTTACCGAGCGCGATACTCTCCGCGCGCCGCAGATCACTCCCCAACTGCGCGCTATCTCGAAGACGATCCGCCGTAGCGATCAGCCGGAAGTCACGGAACGCGTCCTGCCGAGCCGAGGTCATCACTCCCCGGTGATACTCGAACAGACGCGCCACACCGCGCCGTACGGCCCGGGCTCGGACCTCCTTATCTCCTGGACGCAGTACCTCCACGCCGCGGAATCGAAAGACGCATCCGCGGTGCTCGACGCCTACTACTCAATTACAAAGACCTTCGCGTCGCTCCTCCCGATCGAAGCCTTCTGCCTCGCCGCGAACGTATCCCCTCTGCGTATCCTTGAAACGATAACCGCGACTATCGTGCGTCTCGGCGCGCAAGCCTCGACCATCATCGCCGCCGTGAACCACCCCCGTGTCGTCGAAAAGTCCGTCGAAATGGCCCTGACCGACGACGGCATCGAGGACCGTACGCTGCTCGCGAAAGCGGTGGGCTTCCTGCCCACGCCGAAAGGCTCGCGCGTGATTGTGAACGCCAGCGCCACCGCTAATTCCGAATCGACCGCGCAATCCGCTGTGGTCGCACCCGCGCCCGAGAACACGATACGAAGGTTGGTCGATAGGTTGAACGAGGCTCGCGGCATCCTCCCCACTGGAGCGCAGCCGGTACTCGAAGCCCATGCGACGCCGCTCGCCGATCAGATTATCGCCGCGCATGATTCGCGCGAGATGCTGGAAATCCCGCTCGACGATCCCGACTACGACGAGGAAGAATAAATGTACGCCAAGTCCTCCGTGGACGAGCGCCTCGCGATCGCCGCGAAAGAATTCTCCCTCACCCCCGAGCCCCACACCGTCGCCGAGGTCATCGCCTTCGACGAACATCTCACTCGCCAGAACATGTACCACTACGACGACCAAGGCCGGATCGACAGCGTGCAGAACCTCACCGAGTTCGAGTCCGCGTGGATGCTGAACGAACAGGTGCTCGTCCAATGTGACGCCTCGTACGCGCTCACTCGCTATGCGTTCATCAAGGACGAACAGAATATCATCCGCCGATTTCAGTTCCGCCTTCCGCAAGAAATACTGTTCGGCGTTATCCAGGACCTCGAACTGCTTGGCGGGTCGATCGAACTCATGTGCCTCAAGGCGCGTCAACTCGGCGTCTCGACCCTCATTATCCTACTAGTGGCGCTCCGTATCATCTTCTCGTACGGCGTCAACGCGGTCATTGGTTCCGCGGACCAGACAAAAACCTCCCTGATGGCGAACATGTTATTCCTGTTCTACGACATGCTCCCCGTGTGGCTGCGTCCGCGCACCACCCGGCGCGTGGAATCGGATCGCGGGATGCTTGTGTTCGGACAGACCGCCGCGGGTGTCTCGTTCCAGCACGGCGCGCAAACCAGTGGTATCGCGCGGGGTACCACGCCGACCGTGTACCTCCTCTCCGAATGCGCCTCCTTCACCGATCCCGTGGCCCAGATCGAAGCCGCGTTATTTAAGGCGGTGCACGCCTCTCCCGCAGTCTTCGGCGTCCTCGAATCGACCGGCGAGGGCGACAAGGGCTGGTGGCCGGATACCTGGCGCGACTCCAAGCTCAAATGGCCGAAGCGCCGCGCGCGTCTCTGCCCGAAATTCCTCCCGTGGTTCTGCGGCGTGGACATGTACCCCACGCCGACCTGGCTGCGGATGCGCCCCGTGCCCTCTGACTGGACTCCCAACCACGATACTCGCGAGCACGTGGCGAAGTCGGAACTCTACGTGAAATCCGATCCGATGCTGGAGCGTGGGCTACTAGAATTACAACGTAGGGGGAACGAGTACCAAGGCTCCACCTGGCACATGCCCCGCGCCCAGCAGTGGTTCTGGGAAGTGGAGCACGAGCAGGCGAAATCCAAGAACATCGAGTCCGTGTTCCTCCAGGAGATGGCCGGTGACGACGAGGAGGCGCTACAACGCTCCGCCGAGTCGGCGTTCGGGCACGAGACGATCATCGAGATCCAAGAGCGGCGCGCACGCGAGTACGTCGCTTATGGCCTCTCCGGTCAGTCCATCGAGGACGCGCACGAGCCGCCGCCGGAGGATATCGACTACTCGGCGGAACGGCTCCCGGTGCGCTACTCGTCCCCACGGAACGAGACGTACAGGTGGGACTTCATCCCCCTGCGATTCGCGTCTCCGCTATCCGAGTCCGATCCCGCCGACGCGATCGGCAAGCTGTTCATCTTCCACCCGCCGCGCCCGAACGTGTCCTACTCCATCGGCGTCGATACCTCCGAGGGCAAGGGTCAGGACGCGACTGTGATCTCCGTGTGGTCCGTGGGCACGCGGTCCTCCGCCGATATCCAGTGCGCGGAGTTCGCGTCTCCATACGTTAACCACGTCGAGGCGTTCGCCTTCGTCCTCGCTATCGCTGCTCACTACGGACAGTACATGTCCCAAGGACTTACCCGCTGGCGCCAGCCCTACGTGTCCATCGAACAGGTCGCAGCCGTAGGGGACACGTGCCAACTTCAGATGCAGCGGATGGGATATTCCAATTTCCACCGCATGGGGCGCTACGACTCCTCGATCCGGCGCATTGCGAAACAAAAGCGTTCCTCCTCGTCGAAACGCGGCTGGTATACCTACGGCTGGTCCCGTCCCCTGCTCACCGGCAACTTCGTCCACTCGGCGCAGAACGGCTGGGCGGAAATCAACTCCCCGTGGCTGATCGACGAGATGAAACACTTCGAGGTTCACATCACCTCCACGGGTAAAGAGCGTCTTGAACACGAGGAAGGCCAGCACGACGACCGGATCTTCGCCGCGGCGATGGCGATCTTCTGTCCGCACGATATGGACGCACTCGCCGATCGTTCTAAAAAGCGCCTCACCGAATCTACCTCGTATCCGCCGATCGACACGGGGGAATATCGTGGCAACGTGGTTAACCTGAAGGACACGACGCGGAAGTCCCTTGCGTCCCTTGAGGATATTATGTACTCTGACGCCAACTTGGAGCGGCTGAGTCGATGAGCGGCGTACACACGCACATAGCGATCGGAATCCCCCATTGCTCCCGTCGGCCGCTCCTCCTCGACTGGATGTTCAAGCTCCTGACGCAGAACTGGCCGGTCGGCATCAACCTCGCGTGGATCGGCGTCAACGACGACAATCTCCCCGACGACATGCCGCCCGGCGATCGTATCTCCGCGCTCCGCGTCGGCATCGTGGCTGCCGCGAAGGAACTCCGTGCCAAGTTCCTATGGATGATCGACGACGACACGGAACCTCCGGTGCACGCGGCGCGATATCTACTCCGCACACTAGAATCGCACCCTGAAGCCGCGATATGCGCGGGGATCTACGGAACGAAGGAACCAGATCCGCAGCCTCTTGTGTGGCGGCGTGTGGGCGAGTCCCCGGCGACGTTCCACCCGGGTGAAGTCTTCCCGTGCGAGGTGATCGGAGCCGGGTGCATGATGATTCGCATGAGCGTCTTCAATTCTCTACCTCTGCCGTACTTCCGGTTTCGCGACGCGGACTGCACCTCGAATGCCTACGAGTCTCGCGTCACCTTCTCCGATCGCCAAGGCGAGGACGCGTACTTTTGCGAAAAGGTGCGACGTGCTGGGCACCTCGTCCTGGCGCACGGAGGCGTACTCGCGACACACTGGGACACGGAGAAGCGAATCCCGTATCGCCTCCCGGAGATGGTGAAGGTACCTCTGCCCGCGCACGTCTCGGAGGTACCCCTTGCATAAACTGGGAACGCTCGCGCCTTGTATCTATTTCGTTAATCACCAGGACCCCGCGCACCGCGAAGGCTACCTCATCCTCGCACCGTATTCGTCGATGCCTACTCCCAACGGATATTCCCGCGAGGAAGCGACTACACTGCGCGAGTGTTACCGCCTCCAGCAGCGCCTTCAGGAGCAGGAGGCCGAGGACTGGAAGCGCGAATCGAGCCACGACATCGAACTTCTGCGCGCGAGATTCCGCCAGACGCGCGACCGGATGATCCAGCGCATGGCGTCATCCTCGACCACCGCGTTCGACCGGGACTTCATGGCCGCGTACTTGCAACTCCAGGAACAGAAGCTAGAGAAACATGAGCGCAACTTCGAGTGTCGCGACGCGTACCTTCGCTCGCTAGAATTCGATACGCCTCGCGGACGGCGCGACGATGAGGAATCGTTCAAAGTGGACAGGATTGGATAAGTGGCCGAATACTCCCAGCCCGAATACAAAGAGTGGCAAGCGCCACCAGCCGCAGTTGATGAATCGCGCAAGATTGGATTTCTGAACGAAAGCGTTGAGGAGGGGAGCGCCTGGCTACGCAGTCAACGAGGATATTCCGACTTCCGCAAAGCCCTCGACGTGCTCTC
>Ga0307469_10000353_pt1 | contig 17180 bp, 11 predicted proteins | sample atmos_gasesAM2C__FD_203084 | JGI IMG/M metagenome (GOLD analysis project Ga0307469, IMG submission 203084) | Hardwood forest soil microbial communities from Morgan-Monroe State Forest, Indiana, United States - atmos_gasesAM2C_515 | ecosystem: Environmental > Terrestrial > Soil > Temperate...
TCGGTAGCCCAGCTCGAGACCTTCGACGCGAGTGAAGGCACCAAGGTCTTCGACGACAACGACGAGCTCATCACCGAGTTCCACGTCGAGCGCCGCATCTTCGTGCCGCTCGCCCAGATCCCCAAGGCCCTGCGCGACGCCATCATCGCCACCGAGGATGCGCGCTTCTACTCGCACCACGGGGTCGACCCCACCGGCATCGCCCGCGCGGTCTACCAGAACTTCCGGCGCGGGCGCATCGTGGAGGGCGGCAGCACCATCACCCAGCAGCTCGCCAAGGTGCTCTTCCTCACCCCGGACAAGAGCCTCGAGCGCAAGCTCAAGGAGGCGGTACTCGCGCTGGAGCTCGAGCGGCGCTACTCGAAGGACCGCATCCTCGAGATGTACCTGAACCAGATCTACTTCGGCCACGGCGCCTTCGGAGTGGAGGCGGCCGCGCGCACCTTCTTCGGCAAGTCGGTCGCCGAGCTGAGCCTCCCCGAGGCCACCCTGCTCGCCGGGCTGCCCAAGGCGCCCTCGACCTACTCGCCGTTCGAGCACCCGGAAGCGGCGAAGCGCCGGCGCGCCACCGTGCTCGCCCGCATGGTGGACGTGGGTGCGCTCGCGCCCCCGCTGGCTAAGAAGACCGCGGAGAGCACGCTCGGCTTGATCCCGCCCGAACGCCGCCGCACCACCGGCCAGTACTACCTCGAGTACGTCCAGCAGCAGCTCGAGGCGCAGTACGGAGCCGACCTCGTCTTCAAGGGCGGCATGCAGGTGTACACCACGCTCTCCCCGGTGATGCAGGTCAAGGCGGAGCGCGCCCTGCGCGAGGGGCTCAGGTCGCTCGAGTCGCGCCGGGTCGCGGCGGCCAAGGACCAGACCGCGCCGGCGCCCGAGCGGCCCGAGGGTGCGCTCCTCACCATCGATCCACAGACCGGCTACATCAAGGCGATGGTGGGCGGCTACGACTTCTTCAAGAGCGAGTTCAACCGCGCGGTCCAGGCGCGCCGGCAGCCCGGGTCGGCCTTCAAGGCCTTCGTCTACCTGGCCGCGCTCGAGTCCGGCCAGACCCCGGCCAGCGTGGTCGACGACTCACCGGTCGAGTTCACCACCGGCCGCAACGGCAAGCCCTGGAAGCCCGACAACTACGACCGGAAGTTCCGCGGGCCGATCACCTACCAGCAGGCGCTCGAGGAGTCGGTGAACGTGGCCGCGGTGAAGGTGCTCGAGAAGAACGGCGTCCGCCGTACGGTGGACCTCGCCCGGCGGCTCGGGGTGGAGAGCCCGCTCGGCGAAAATCTCTCGATCGCCCTCGGCACCTCCGACCTCAGCCTGCTCGAGATCACCTCCGCCTACGGCGCGCTCGCCAACCAGGGCGCGTGGATGCGACCCACCGCGATCCGCTACGTGCTCGATTCGCAGCGCAAGCTCCTCGAGGAGAACACCCCGCAGAGCAAGCAGGTCGTCTCGCCGGAGCTGGCCTACGTGATGACCTACATGCTGCGCGGGACGATCGAGCGCGGCACCGGGGTCGCGGCCCGCGCGCTCGGGCGGCCCGCCGCGGCCAAGACCGGCACCACCAACGACTACTCGAACGCGTGGTTCATCGGCTACACCCCGCAGCTGGTGACCGGGGTGTGGGTCGGCTACGACCGGCCCCGCAGCCTGGGCAAGGACGAGACCGGCTCTCGCGTCGCGGTGCCGATCTGGACCGCGTTCATGCAGGAGGCGCTCGCGGGCACACCTCCGGAGGACTTCCCGATCCCGGAGCGGGTAGTGCTGGTACCGGTGGACATGAACGCGAGCGGCGGATGCGGGCGCCCGGTGACCATGGCCTTCATCGCGGGCACCGAGCCGAAGGAGGCCTGCGGCCCCGCGCGGTACGCGCCGGGCGTCTCGCCCCCGCGGACCGAGCCGCCGCTGCTGCCGGCCCCGAGCGCTCCGAGCACCCCGAGCGCTCCCGTCGCTCCGAGCTCCCCCGCGCCCGCGACGCCGCCGTCCACGAGCGTGCAACCGCCGCAGTCGTAGAAGCGCTAGGAGCGTCCGGCCCCCGCGGCCACCTCGGCCCACGCGGTGCCGCGCAGCAGGTCGCCGATCACCTGGGCGAGCCGCGCGGCCTCCACCCGGATCTGCTCCATCGAGTCGCGGTCCCGGATCGTCACCTTGCCGTCTGCGGGCTCGCCCTTGTCGCTGTCGCCGACCGTCTGCACGTCCACCGTCACGCAGTAGGGCGTGCCCACCTCGTCCTGCCGGCGATAGAGCCGCCCGATCGCGGCGGTGTCGTCGTAGACCACGGTGAGGTCGCGGGACAGCTCGTCGCGGATGGCGTGCGCGGTGCGCACGATGTCGTCGCGCTTCTTGAGCAGCGGCAGCACCGCCACCGACGCCGGGGCCAGCTCCGGGTGGAAGCGCAGCACCACCCGCTTCTCCCCCCGGACCTCCTCCTCGCGGTAGGCGTCGGCGAGGAAGGCGAGCAGGGCCCGGTCCACCCCCGCCGACGGCTCGATGACGTAGGGCACCACGTGCTCCTTGCGCTCCTCGTCGAAGTAGGTGAGCGCCTTCCCGCTGAACTTGGCGTGCTGCTTGAGGTCGAAGTCGGTGCGGTTGGCGATGCCCATCAGCTCGCTCCAGCCGATCGGGAAGCGGTACTGCACGTCGGCGGTGCGCTTGGCGTAGTGGGCCAGCTCGTCCCGCGCGTGCTCGTGCAGCCGCAGGTTGTCGGACTGGATGCCGTAGCGGCGGAACCACGCGAGGCAATCCTCGATCCAGCGGTCGTGCCAGTACTCGTCGGCCGGTCGCCCCTCCACCGTCTCGTGGGGGTTGACGAAGTACTCGATCTCCATCTGCTCGAACTCGCGCGTCCGGAAGATGAAGTTGCCCGGGGTGATCTCGTTGCGGAAGGCCTTGCCGATCTGCCCGATCCCGAAGGGAAGCTTGCGTCGCATCGACTGCAGCACGTTGTCGAAGTTGACGAAGATGCCCTGCGCGGTCTCCGGGCGCAGGTAGGTCACCGCGGCGTCCTCCTCCACCGGCCCCATGAGCGTCTTGAACATCAGGTTGAACTGGCGTGGGGGCGTCAGCTCCCCCTTGCCGCAGTCCGGACAGAGGGTCCGCGCGGCGCCACAGTGGGAGCACGCCCCCCCGGCCGGGATGGTGAACTTGTTGCCCTTGGTGGCCGGGCAGTAGTGCACCCACGGGGTCTCTGCGAGCTGGTCGACCCGGAAGCGATGGCGGCACTCGCGGCAGTCCACCATCGGGTCGGTGAAGTTGTCGACGTGACCGCTCGCCTTCCACACGGTGGGATGCATGAGGATCGAGGCGTCGAGACCGAGCATGTCCGGGCGCCGCTGGACGAAGTCGCGCCACCACACCCGCTTGATCTTGTTCCTCAGCTCGACGCCGAGCGGCCCGTAGTCCCAGGACGACCCGATGCCGCCGTAGATCTCGCTCGACTGGAAGACGAACCCGCGCCGCTTGCAGAGCGAGACCAGCGTCTCCATCGAAACCATGGCGGTCAGGATAGCACAGGGCCGCGGAGCGGCCACGCGGCCGGACCGCCCGCGTCAGCCGCGCTGGCGGGCCGCCGCGAGGTTTCTCCTCGCCTTGTCGTGCCCCGGATCCAGGCGCAGCGACTCCTCGAAGTGCTCGATGGCGGGACCCACGTCGCCGCGGAGCAGGAGCGCCGCGCCGAGGTTGTTGTGGGCGGCCGCGTCACCCGGCCGCAAGCTGACCTCCTTCTGGAACAGCGCGACCGCCGCGTCGTACTTGCGGCGCTTCAGCAGAAGGTACCCGAGCTGGGCTCGGGCCTCCCCCGCCTCGACAAACCGCTCCTGCCGCGCCAGCACCGCGGCTAGGTTCTGCTGTCCGAGCTCCCACTCGGGCGCCAGGCGCAGGGCGACGCGCGTCTCGCGCTCGGCCTCGGGCAGCCGTCCCCGGTTCAGGTAGGCGAAGCCCAGGTTGCCGTGCGCGAGCGGCGACGTGGGCTCGAGCGACACCGCGTACGCCCAGAGCGTCTCGGAGTCCCGCCAGACCCACACGAGCTGCCAGGCCAGGATGGCGAGCGCGGCGTAGCCGCCGACGATCACCGCGAAACCGGCCCGCGCCAATCGACGCGAGCGCGGTCGCTCCACCGCCCACCGGCCGAGCCGGCCCACCGCGCCGCCGACCAGGAGCGCGAGCCCGAGACCGGGCAGATAGCTGTACCGCGCGGCCACCAGCTGCGGGCCGGACTGGATGATCCCGCTCACGGGAGCCACCAGGACGACGTAGCTGATCCACACCGCGAGACCCGCCGGCCACCGACGGCGGAGCCAGACGAGGACGGCGGTCAGGCCGAGCACCCCCGCCGCGCTCGCGAGCATCGGACCGTCGTAGGGGTCTTGGTTTGCGAGCAGCTGGTACATCGGCGCGATCAGGATCGGGATGAAGGTCTTCCAGACGTAGAACGCGAGGCCGTAGAGCCCCACCGCGACCCGGTTCTCGAGGGGCAGCGCGGCGATCATGTCCCCGTAGGAGCGGATCGCGTGCTGCGCGACGACTCCGGTGACGATGCTCACCGCCACGTACGGAGCCTTCTCCCACCAGACCGACCGGGCGGCCGGCGCGGTCCATTTACGCCATCGGGCCGGCAGCCGTCTCAGCGGATAGACGTCGAGGACGATCAGCACCACCGGCAAGGTCATGACGATGGCCTTGGACATCGCGGCGAGACCGAAGCACGCCACCGAGCCCGCCAGCCACCCGCGCCGGCGCGCCCCGTCCGAGCCGACCGCCTTCAGGTAGGTGAGGATCGTCAGCAGGAACCAGAGCCCGGAGAGCACGTCGCGCCGCTCGGTCGCCCACGCGACCGACTCCACCCGCAGCGGATGGATCGCGAAGAACAGTGCGGCGGCGAGCGCCCCGAGCCGGAGCACGCGCTCTCCCGCTCCCGTCGCGACGCGCAGCAGCCGTAGGGCCACGAAGTAGAAGACGACCGCGGACGCCGCGTGGAGCAGGACGTTCGTCAGGTGATAGCCGAGCGGGTTCATGCCCCAGAGCCGGTAGTCGACGCCGAAGGAGATCCAGGTGACCGGGATCCAGTGGCCCGCGAGCGTGGTGGTGAACATCCAGCGCAGGTTCTGCCAGCCGAGCCCCCGGAACTCCAGATTGTCGACGAGGTTCATGGGGTCGTCCCAGTCCACGAACTGGTGCCCGAGGGCCGGCCAGAACACCGCGACGGTGATCACCGCGCAGGCGAGCGGACCGAGCCCCCGCCACCACCACGGAGCCGTGGCGGCGGCCGGGACCGGGTCGGGGGATCGCGAATCGGCCGGAGTCGGGATCCGCGATCGGGAGCGCCGCGACGCCCGCGATCGGGAGCTCACCGCTCGGGCAGCGACACCATCGGAGGCACGCGTCGAGTTTGGGTGATGAAGCGCGGCCGAACCTCAGCCCGCTCCGCGCGTGGGAGGCTTCCGGACGCGGTCGTAGGCCCGCACGATCGACGACACCAGATCGTGCCGGACGACGTCCCGGTCGTCGAAGTAGATGAAGCGGATGCCGTCGATGCCCTGCAGCACGCTCTGGATCTCGATCAGCCCCGAGGTGCGGCTCGCGGGCAGGTCGACCTGGGTGATGTCCCCGGTCACGACCATCTTGGAATTGAAGCCGAGCCGGGTCAGGAACATCTTCATCTGCTCGGAGGTGGTGTTCTGGGCCTCGTCGAGGATGATGAAGGCGTCGTTGAGCGTGCGCCCCCGCATGTAGGCGAGCGGCGCGATCTCGATCGCCCCCTTCTCGGAGAGCGCGCCCACCTTCTCGGGCTCCAGCATGTCGTAGAGCGCGTCGTAGAGTGGCCGGAGATAGGGGTGCACCTTCTCCACCAGGTCGCCGGGCAGGAAGCCGAGTCGCTCACCCGCCTCCACCGCGGGCCGCGTGAGGATGATGCGCGCCACTTCTCGCTTGAGCAGGGCGGAGACCGCCATGGCCACCGCCAGGTACGACTTGCCGGTGCCGGCGGGGCCGATCGCGATGACGAGGTCGTGGCTTCGCACCGCCTCCAGGTAGCGCCGCTGATTGGCGGTCTTGGGGGTGACGAAGCGCCGCCGCGATGGCACCGGGATCGCGTCGGCCAGCACCGACTTGACGTCGGCGCCCGGCTCGTTGCTCGCGATCCGCAAGGCCGAGCGGATGTCGGCGGCCCCCAGGGACGGGCGCTCCCGCAGCATCGCCACCAGCTCGCGCAGGACGCGCTCCGCCTCGACCACCTGACGCTCCTCGCCCCGGAGGGTGACGTCGTGACCGCGAGCGGTGATGCGGACGTCGTGCTGGGCCTCCAGCGCACGCAGGTGCTCGTCTTGGCGGCCGAGGAGGGCGAGGTGATTGAGGTCCGGAGGCAGGACAATCCGCCGGGTGACGCCGGTAGCTTCGGTCAACGGGCGCTCATGCCTCTGCCCGGCAGCATATCACGCGGGTCCGAGGCCTTCCACGACCCGGATCCCCAGCTCGCGCTGCTGCTTGGCGTCCACCGGCGGCAACCCGGGGATCAAGAAGATGATGAAGCAGAGAATCGTGCCCTCGGCTTCAACTATGAACCCCATCTTCTGCCAGATATCCGGGCTGACCAGTTTCTGGACGCATCGGGCGCCAAGCCACCGGCCAATGCCGAACGCGGCGACGGAGCCGGCGGTCAGCCCGATGGTCGAATAGAACAGCCCGACCCATTGGCCGAACAGATAGCCACCGAGAATTCCCGTCACCTCGCCGAGGATGGGGGGCAATTATGACCTGTAAGGCTTGGAGGGCGATGAAGATAACGGGAGCCAGGAGGCCCCAGTCCCGCAAGGTCTGCTTGAGAAACCGCTTGTCGACATAGAGGCGGACCAGAAACTGGTACGCCGGCGCGGCGGTGACCGCACCGCCGATGACCCACGGAACCCTAGAGACCCTCGCGTCACCGTGCTAGGTCCTCTGCGTTGCGTTCGCACATTGGGTGCCTACATACAAGCCCCGCTCATGCTCAGGACCAATCACCCAATTCAGCTATTTGGCGCTTAACCGTGTCGATCTGGCCGACCAGAAATGGCGGGATGTGACCAGACACGTCAGGGCGCCCAGGGCGGGATTCCGGGGTCGCTACGTCCACTGATTCCCGGGCAGATATCGCTCACGCCACGCGTCAAAGATCAGCAACGCCCACAGCACCTTCCGGTGGTCCCGGGTTCCGCTGAGATGTTCCGTCATGAGGCGCGTGACGGCCTCGGGATTGAACAGGCCGACACGGGCGACACGCGCGGACGCCAGACGTTCTTCGAGCGCACCCCGCAGCGGACCGCGGAGCCACTGACCGATCGGGACCCCGAAGCCCTGTTTCCGACGTGCGGGTCGGAATTCTTTAGGTGTTCTTAAAGTTCGGCAGCATAGAGTCAGGCGCAACTTGACGGCTCACTCTATGATCCTGTACAAGTTTGTGGGATGACGGCACGCCGCGCCCGCGTCGCGCTTGCGTTATTGCTCCTGCTCGGGCTGAGTGGGCTGACACCACTCGCCTACGCCAGCCCCCCCGATCCTTCCTGGGTCCGTGGGATCTACGACGACGCCGACTATGACGACGTCGTCGTCCTGATCACCTCGGCGGCGGCGGTGACCGCCCCCGTCCTCGTGGTCGAGATCCGGCTACTACCGCCGCTCGCAGGATTGGCCCCTCAGCGCGCGGAAGGTTCTGTTCCAACTCGTCCGTTCTCCTCGCTCCAGCCCCGCGCCCCGCCCGTCTTCTGAGTCCCGCCCTCCGTACGCGCCGCGGCTAGCCCACGGCGCGTGAAGTCCGTCGTTTCCGCTGCGTCCTTGGGCGTGCTGTGTGCGGGCGCGGGAGTCTCCGCCTCCGTCGCGCCGGGAACTCATAGCTCTGACGAGAGCCGAAGAGGCATCAATGCCCGACAGGATTGTCGAGATTGCTCTGCGAGGGGCGACGGGGTCGCCGCGCGTCCCCGTAGGCGCCCGCGCGGTCCGTGACGCCGGGGTCCCGCACCCAACCTGGCGGCCTGTCGAAGGTCTCCTTCGGTTGGCACGAGATCATAGGAGGCCGGCTCGGGCGACGCCTGATGGAGATCAGCCCCGCCAACAAGAGCATTGACTATCTGGCGCGCTGCCCTCCGCGAGAACGCAATGGCTCCATCAATCTACGGAGTGACGGCGGCACCTTGCGCCTCTTGATCATCGACGGGGATCAGAAGGCCGCACACGTGCTGGCCAAAGGCCTGCGAGACGAGCGGTTCGTCGTCGACCTCGCCCACACCGGGGCGGGCGGCGCCGAGCTCGCCACTGTGAACACCTACGACCTGATCATTCAGGGTTGGGTCCTGCCTGACAAGAGCGGCATCACCGTGTGCGGCGACCTCCGAACGCGCGGCATCTCAACCCCGATCGTGATGCTTACGGCTCGCGACTCGCTTGAGGATCGGGTGACCGGGTTGAATACGGGCGCGGATGACTACCTCACCAAGCCGATCGCCTTCGACGAGCTCTTGGCGCGCATCCGCGCCCTGTTGCGCCGATCGAACGTGACGCGCCCGATGGTGCTCCGCGTCGCCGACTTGACGTTGGACCCTGCCAGTCACCAGGTGATGCGCGGCGGTCGGACGATCCACGTGACCCGGACGGAATACGCGATCCTCGCCGTGCTCATGCGCCATCCTGGGGCGGTCGTGGGCCGCACGCAGCTCACCCACAGCGTCTGGGAGAGCAACGCCGACGCACTCTTCAACGTGCTGGCAGTGCACGTGAGCAATCTCCGCAGGAAGCTCGAGGTCGCGGGCGGCACTCCCTTGATCCGGACGATTCGGGGCTCTGGGTACCTAGTCGGGCCCCCCGAACAATGATCTCGGTGCGGACCCGCGCCATCAGGACGAAGCACCTCAACCAGCTCCGCTGCAATCCAATTCGGGAGGCGGGCGTCGAAGGCGCGGCGCGTCGGCTGCGGCCGATGATGCTGAGGGATGCTGGTCGCCAGGCTGGGCCAACTGGGCCTCAGAGCGACTCGCCATTCCTGATCAGAGTGGAGCATGGACGCAGGATTTGCGGCCCTCGCGGGGCTCGTCGTTGGGGGTCAGCGGTGGCGAGGAGGGTTCTCATGCGTGTCGCCGTGGCGGCAGTGTGGTGTCTCAGCGTCGTGCTCGGGCTCAGCCAGGCGGCCGCCCAGGAGCCCTTGGCGCGGGTATCGCTGGACGACGCCCTCCAGCTCGCCCTGCGGCAGAATCCCACGCTGCGGGCCCAGCAATTCGCCCTGGACTCGACGAAGGCCGGGCAGGTCACGGCCGCGCTCCGGCCGAACCCGACGATGAACTTTCTCGCCGAGCAGTTCGGGGGAGGCTCGGCGAGCCAGACCCAGTACACCGTCAACGTGGGCCAGCCGATCGAGCTCGGCGGGAAGCGACAGCGGCGGATCGACTCGGCGCTGGCAGCCACTCGGGTCGCCGGGCATCAGGTCGACGAGATCCGACGCCAGACTATTCTCCTGGTGAAGACTGCGTTTGTCGGCGTGCTTATCGCCTCGGAACAGTTCGCCCTGGCCGAGCAGAATCTGAGGACACTCGATGACACGGAGCGGCTCCAGCGGCTCCGGGTAGAAAAGGGAGATCTCTCCGAACTCGAGTTGCTCCGGATCCAGGTGCAGCGGTTCACCTTCGAGCGAGATGCTGCCGATGCCCGGCAGGCCCTGGCGGCGGCGAAGATCGCGCTGCGAACGGCCGCGGGGGTGGCCAACATCGCCCCCGACTTCGACGTCGTCGGCGAGCTCGCGTTCAAGGAGATACCCCTGGATCGGACCGTGCTCATGCGCACGGCGCTCGATAACCGGCCGGATCTCCGCGCGGCAGAGGCCGACCGCGAACGGGCTCGCGCGGATCACCGGCTGGCCCGGTCGAATGCCTGGGGGGACATCACCCCCCAGGTGGAGTACCAGCGGATCGGTCCGGACAACACGATCGGGTTCGGCTTCAGCCTGCCGTTTCGGATCTTCGACCGCAACCAGGGTGAGATCGCCCGAACCCAGGCGGAGATCGCGCGGGTCGACGCGGTGCGAGAGGCGACCGCGCTGCAAGTGCTGGCCGCGCTGGATACAGACCTCGCGGCCGCGACCACGCAGCGCACCCGCCTGGGGATGCTCCGCGATACCTACCTGCCGAAGGCCACCCAGGCGCGCGACACGGTGGACTATGCGTACCGCCGCGGGGGAGCCAGTCTGCTCGACTTTCTAGACGCTCAGCGGAGCTACCGGGAAACCGCGCTGGCCCACCTGCAGGCCTTGGCGGGCTATCTGTCGGCCATCTACCAGCTCGAGGCCGATATTGGCAGCCCATTGGGAAACTAGCATGCGAGCCGTGCTGCTCAGTGCGTTGATCGCCGCGCCGGTCGCGGCGTGCGGGGACTCGTCGGCGGCATCCCTGGCTGCGGCCCAGTCGATGCCAGCGCCGGCGGCCCCCTCGGCGGTGGTCAGGGTCGTCAGCCCGGAATACAAGACGCGGGTGACCACGCTCGAGACGACCGGCAAGGTCCAATTCAACGAAGAGCAGCTCGCGCGCATCACGGCCCCGGTCACGGGCCGCGTGGTGGAGGTGCTGGCGCGTCCGGGCGAAGGGGCAGAGCCCGGACGCCGCCTTTTGGTCATCGACAGTTCCGATCTGGGGGCGGCCAAGTCCGACTACGCGAAGGCCGTCTCGGATGCCGAGCGCGCCGAGCACGCGATCGACCTCGCCCGTGATCTCTTCGAGGCGAAAGCTCTCGCCCAAAAGGAGGTCCGGGCGGCCGAGAACGACTATCGCAAGGCGGTGGCCGAGCGTGAGCGGGCCGCGTCGCGGCTGGGCACGCTCGGGGTGGCCGAGACGCAGTTGAAGGCGATCGCGTCGCATGGCGACGCGAGCACGCTGGTCGTCGTGCGAGCGCCCCGGAGCGGCACCATCGTCGAGCGTAACATCAGCCCCGGACAGGTCGTGTCGTACGGCCAGTCGGACACCCCGCTCAATCTCTTCGTCATCGCCGACCTCAACACCATGTGGGTGCTGGCCGATCTCTACGAGCCCGACGTGCCGCGAGTGCACCTGGGCCAGGCCGTGTCGGTCACGCTGCCCTGCTGCCCGGGCGACCGCTACCGAGGCACGGTGGTCAACATCGGGGACGCCATCGACAAGGACTCGCGGACCCTCAAGGTGCGCGCGGTCGTCCCCAATGGTCGCCGGACTCTCAAGGCCGAGATGTTCGTCCGGGTCGCCATCGAGACCGGAGCCTCCCGTGTCCTGACGCTCCCCCAGAGCGCCGTCCAGCGTCGCGACGGGAAGACGTTCGTGCTGGTCGAGACCAGTCCGGGCGAGTATCAGCGCCGGCCAATCACGCCTGGTGCGGAATTCGACGGTGTCGTAGAAGTGCGGGAGGGCGTGACCCCGGCCGACCGCGTGGTGGCCGCCGGGGGGATCCTGCTCAGACAGGGCGGGCCGTGATCCAGCGGGTTGTCCACTTCGCGCTCCACCAGCGCTTCATCACGCTGGCCCTGGCCCTGCTGCTCACCGCGGGCGGCGTCGTCGCCTTCTCTCGGCTGCCCATCGAAGCCTATCCGGACGTGGTTGACGTGGAAGTGGACGTCATCACGATCTGGCCGGGGCACGCCGCCGAGGAGGTCGAGCGCCTTGTCACGATCGCGCTCGAGAAGGAGCTCAACGGCATCGCCCACGTCACCTTCATCCGCTCCTTCTCCATCTTCGGCCTCTCCAACATCCGGGTCTTTTTCGCCGATGGCACCGACAACTACTGGTCGCGCCAGCAGGTCCTGGAGCGGATCGGCCAGGCGGCGATTCCGGCCGACGCCAAGCCGCAGCTGGGCCCGCTGGCCAGCGCGATTGGCGAGGTGTACCGCTACACGCTCGAGTCCAAGACCATGCCGCTGGTGGAGGTGAAGGCGCTCCAGGATTGGACCCTCGAGCGGGAGTTCAAGAAGGTGCCGGGCGTGGCCGACATCGTCTCGTGGGGCGGTGGCATCAAGCAATACCAGATCACGGTGGATCCCGCTCGGCTTCGTGCCTACAACCTCACCCTCAAACAAGTGTTCGACGCCGTGGCGGCGAACAACTCGAACGCGGGCGGCAGCTACATTCGCCAGGGTGAAGACGCCCTGATGGTGCGCGGCATCGGGCTCGTGCAGTCCACCGGGGACATCGAGAACATCGTGGTGGCGGCGCAGAAGGGGACGCCGGTCCGCGTGCGCGACATCGGGACGGTCGGCATCGGCACGGCCATTCGCTTCGGCATCCTGGGCAAGGACCACGAGGACGACCTGGTCCAGGGCATCGTGCTGATGCGCAAGGGAGAGAATCCCGGCGACGTGATCGACGGGGTGCGGAAGAAGATTGCCGAGATCCAGGAACTTCTGCCCCCCGGCGTCGAGCTAAAACCCTACTACAGCCGGGACCGGCTGGTGCGGACGACCGTCACCACGGTGATGCGCAACCTGATCGAAGGCGCGGGGCTGGTGGTCTTGCTGCTATCGCTGTTCCTCTACAATCTCCGGGCGGCCTTCATCGTGGCCCTCACGATTCCGCTGTCGCTGCTCTTCGCGTTCATCTTCATGGACCTCCGGGGCATTCCCGCCAATCTGCTCTCCCTGGGCGCCATCGACTTCGGGATCATCGTCGACGGCGCCGTGATCATGACCGAGAACATCATGCGGCATCTGAGCGAGCGCAAGGTGACCGGGCACCGGGTGGTGCGTGAGGTCCAGCACGCCGCGATGGAAGTCGCGCGACCCCTCACCTTTGCTGTGCTGATCATCATGACAGTCTACGTGCCCATCCTCACGTTCCAACGCATCGAGGGGAAGCTGTTCCGGCCCATGGCCGTGACCATCTCTTTGGCGGTCGTCGGCTCCCTGATCCTCACGCTGACCCTGATCCCGGTGCTGGCGAGCTTTCTCTTCCGGCGGCCCCCGTCGGCGCGGGAGAGTCCGCTCCTGCGCTGGCTCCGGCGCCCCTACACGCCCGCCATCACCTGGTGCGTCCGACACCCGCTGCCGCCGATCCTGGGCGCGGCGGGACTCCTAGTCCTGTCGCTCTGCGTGTTCACGTTGCTCGGCAAGGAGTTCTTGCCCGAGCTGGATGAGGGCGACCTGTGGCTCCGGGTGAAGCTGCCCATCGGGATCTCGCTCGAGGCCACGCGGCCGTACGTCCACGAGATCCGCGAGCGGATGCTGCGCTTCCCTGAGGTGCGCGTCGTGGTTTCGCAGACCGGCGCGCCCGACGACGGCACCGACCCCAACGGGCCGGACAACAACGAGTTCTACATCGGGCTCAAGCCGCGCGACGAGTGGCGGATCGCGGACAAGGACAAGCTCGTCGAGGCCATGGCGGGGGCGCTCACCGACTTCCCCGGGATCACGACCAACTTCTCTCAGCCCATCAAAGACAACGTGGACGAGGCGATGGCCGGCGTGAAGGGTGAGCTGGCCATCAAACTCTTCGGCCCCGACCTCTTCGTGCTGCAGCAGAAGGCCAAGGAGATCGCCGGAGTGCTGCGCCGGATCCGGGGCGTGGCCGACCTGGACTATGACCGGTTAGTGGGCCAGCCGCAGCTCCAGATCGTGGTGGATCGGGCGGCGGCGGCCCGCTATGGCATCAACGTACAGGACGTGCAGGATGCCATCGAGGCCGCGACCAAGGGACGCAACGTCACGGAGGTCTTCGAGGGCGAGCGCCGCTTCACCCTGGCGGTCCGGCTAGCCCAGGACGGCGACGCGCTGGCGAACCTCCGCAACCTGCTCGTCAGTGCCCCGAGCGGCGAGCGCATCCCTGTGACCCAGCTGGCCGAGTTCACCAGGACCGAGGGCTTCGGCCAGATCCTCCGGGACGGCAACGTGCGGCGGATGGCGATCAAGTGGAGCGTGCGTGAGCGGGACATGGGCGGACTGGTGGCCGAGGCCATGCAGAAAGTGGAAGCGGCCATCAAGTTGCCGCCGGGTTACCAGATGGTCTGGAGCGGACGCTTCGAGGACCAGCAGCGAGCGCTGGCGCGCCTCGACGTGATCGTCCCCCTGGTGATCTTCATCATCTTCATCCTGCTGTTCGGCGCCTTCAACTCGGTCGCCGACGCCCTCCTGATCATGCTGAACCTGCCCTTCGCCCTCATCGGCGGCACGCTGGCCCTCTTCTTCTGGGGGACCCACTTCAATATCTCGGCCGCCGTCGGCTACATCGCCGTTTTCGGCGTCAGCGTGCTCAACGGTGTGGTCCTGGTATCCTCCATCCGTCAGGCGTTCGCCGACGGTCTGCCGCTGCGCGAGGCCATCGCCCGGGGGTGCGAGATCCGCTTCCGTCCCATCATTGTGTCGGCCATCGTGGCGGTGATCGGCTTCCTGCCCGCGGCGCTGTCCCACGGCATCGGCGCCGAGATCCAGCGCCCGTTGGCCCGGGTCGTGATCGGGGGCCTGATCTCGTCGACCGCTCTGACGCTGCTCGTGCTTCCGGCCGTGTACGCGCTGTTTGCTCACCGAGAGAGATCCGAATCGGGTGAGGAGCCCAGCCCGGGCGGGCCTAGAGTCCCTCAGTCCGGGTGAAGCACGGTCTGGTGTCTTAGGACCCGGCGCGGCGCATTGGCCACTGGGGGGGTGCGGGGTTGAGCCAACAATAGGTAGCCACAGGAAGCAGTTGGGAGAGTGCGTAGCGGACAGCAAACACTGGTTCGAAGGGCTAGCTGATTTCTAGGTCCAGGTTGTGAGCGAACTGGATCCGGCACCAGCCCGGGAAACCCCGGTCCGTCTCCCACATTCCCACGAGATTTCGGACACCCCACTGTTCTGGTCCGCGTGGGGTCGGCGGAGTAGCGGCACGTGACCGTAGCCATTCGAGACGTCCTGGGAAGCCTCGGCTCGGATCTGCTGGTCTTCCGGCAAGTCAGGGTCGAGGGGCCAGTGTTCGATCCGACACCATCGGAGGGACGCGTCGAGTCTGGGTGATGAAGCGCGACGAGAGCGGGTAGCGCCCCATGAGCCGCGCGAGGAGCCCCTCGAGCAGGCCGGCCAGCTCCGCGTCCAGATCGGAGGCGAGATTCAGCCGCAGGGCCTCGTCCCAGGAGAGCGCGCGCAGGCGCTTGAGGGTCCCCACCAGGGCCCCGGACAGCGGGATCGCGTCGGCCCCCGGCCGGCACGCCGCGCAGACGAGGCCGCCCGCGGCGACGTCGAGAGCCGGGTCGTCGAAGGGGTGGAGCCGACCGCACGACATGCAGCGGTCGATCCGGGGCCGGTGCCCCAGCAGGTCCACCGCGCGGAGCCCGAAGCAGACCGCGACTCGCGCGGGCCGGGCCGCCGTCTCCATGGCCTGGAGCGCCCGCACCAGTAGCCCGAACAGGGCGGGCTGCGGATCGCGGTCGGCGGAGAGACGCGCCACCACCTCCACCGCCCACGCCCCCTGCCCCAGCCGCTCGAGGTGCTCCCGCACCCCGACGAACGAGCGCACGATGTCGAAGTGGTCCACCTGCACCAGCTCGCTGCGCCCGCTGTCGAAGAACACCATCTCGCCGAGGGTGAACAGCTCGAGCGCGCTCCCGAAGCGCGAGCGCGGGCGCCGGGCCGAGCGGGCGATTCCCCGCACCTTGCCGTGGTCGCGGGTGTAGAAGTCGACGAGCCGGTCGCTCTCCCCGAAGGCGCGCCGGCCGATGACCACCCCGCGGGTCTTGTAGAGCGCCATCAGGAGGTCAGGAGGAAGCCGAACTCCCGGAGGGCCCGGTCGTCCTTGCGCCACTCCGCGCGCACGCGCACCGTGAGGTCGAGGAAGACCTTGATGCCGAAGAAGCGCTCCAGATCGGTGCGGGCAGTGGCGCCGATGCGCTTGAGCATGGCCGCGCCCTTGCCGATCACGATGCCCCGCTGCGACTCGCGCTCCACGAAGATGACGGCGCGGATGTAGAGGCACTCGGGCCGGCGGCGCTCGGTCAGCTCCTCCACCCGGACCGCGCAGGCGTACGGCACCTCCTGGTGGGTCAGGCGGAAGATCTTCTCCCGGATCGCCTCCGCGACCCAGAAGGTCTCCGGCTGGTCGGTGAGCGCGTCGGGGGGGAAATAGGCCGGCCGCTCGGGCAGGGTCGCCACGATCAGCTCGAGGAGCCGTGCGCAGTGCTCGCCGCGCTCCGCCGAGATCGGCACGATCTCCGCGAACGGATGGGCGACCCGGTAGGCCGCGATCAGCGGGAGCAGGCGCGCCTTGGGGCTCACGAGATCCGTCTTGTTGAGGCAGCAGAAGACGGGGGCGCGGGAGGCTTTGAGGCGGTCGAGCGCCTCCCGGTCGAGGCGGCCGGGGTCCTCGGTGGCTTCCGCCACGAAGCACACCAGATCCACGTCCTCGACCGCCCGCTCCGCCGTCTTCGACATCAGCTGCCCGAGACGGCCCGCGCCCGGATGCAGACCCGGCGTGTCCACGAAGATGACCTGGGCGGACGGCAGGTGCCGGATCCCGGTGATGCGCGTCCGCGTGGTCTGCGGGCGCGGCGAGACGATCGCCATCTTCTCGCCGACCAGGCGGTTGAGCAGCGTCGACTTCCCCACGTTGGGACGGCCGACGAGGGCCACGAAGCCCGCGCGGTGAGCGGCCGGCATCAGGCCTCCAAGAGCCCGGCCCAGAGCCGCGCGGGCACCGCGCGCGTCGAGCGGCCGGCCAGGATCTCGCGCGCCCGCTCGTGCATGCGCCGGGCGCGCCGCGCGTCGTGGTCGTCGTAGCCGGCCAGGTGCAGCAGGCCGTGCACCACCAGCAGGTCGAGCTCCACCGCGAGCGGCACCCGGAGCCGCCGGGCGTGGCGCGCCGCGGTCTCGGCGGAGACGATCACCTCGCCCCAGAGCCGACCCGGGCCCGGCCCCGCGAGGTCGAAGGCGAGCACGTCGGTGGCTCGCCGCGTCCCGAGGTACCGCGCGTTGAGGGCGCGAATGCGCCGGTCGTCGACCACCGTCACGTGCACCTCGCGGTCCGCCCGGCCGAGGGCCGCGAGGGCGCGCCGGGCGACCGCCCGCAGGCGACCGGGGAAGACGCGGGAGCGACGCTGGAGGTTGGAGATCGCGACGGGCACGGCCGGGCCGAACCTCAGCCCGCTCCGCGCGTGGGAGGCTTCCGGACGCGGTCGTAGGCCCGCACGATCGACGACACCAGATCGTGCCGGACGACGTCCCGGTCGTCGAAGTAGATGAAGCGGATGCCGTC
>Ga0307469_10000354_pt1 | contig 17174 bp, 17 predicted proteins | sample atmos_gasesAM2C__FD_203084 | JGI IMG/M metagenome (GOLD analysis project Ga0307469, IMG submission 203084) | Hardwood forest soil microbial communities from Morgan-Monroe State Forest, Indiana, United States - atmos_gasesAM2C_515 | ecosystem: Environmental > Terrestrial > Soil > Temperate...
CGGTCCATCTATGTTCGCCTAACCAGACTCATTTCGCGATAGCCTCCGAATTCCTCAAGCAGGGAAAACATGTTCTAGTCGAGAAACCACTGGCGATGAAATCGAGAGAGGCCGACGAACTAGTTAGACTCGCCAGAGAGCATGGAAGCGTCCTATGCACCGGTCACGTTCATAGATTCAACAACGGCGTCAGAGCGCTGCGACGATTGACGGCCAGTGGAATATTGGGAGACATCTACTACCTACGCCTCAAATGGACTGGCTTCTTAGCCGTCCAGAACAACAGAGAAGTGATCACGGATCTCGGCCCGCACCCCTTTGACATCTGTAATAATCTCCTTGAAACTTGGCCAAAGAAAATCTCCTGCAAAGGGAGGGGCTACAGGTCAAGCGCCGGGTATGAAATGGCCTCCATCTACGCTGAACACTCGGGCGGATACGACGCTGGCATCGAGCTAAGCTGGCTGGACATGGAGAAGCATCGAGACGTAACAGTAGTCGGGAGCGATGGGACCGCGGAACTCGACTGCATCGAACAGAGACTGGTACTCCACCGGAAGGGAGCTGTAGAACGCGTGATGGTCGTCCCGAACAACACTCTGAGAGAGGAGATTCTCCACTTCGCCAGGTGCATCGAGTACAACTCGGCGACCGAGAGCTATCCCAACCGGGCTGACGGAGTACTTGGGGCCAATGTTGTCAGACTTCTAGAGACGACGAAAAAGTCTCTCATCGAGGAGCGCACGATCCGGCTTGAAATTCCTCGCAGCGAACTCATACCCGCCGGCGAATCAATGCTTGGAATACACGCGCCGACGCCGAGTATGGGGAGTTTCTGAGCGTCGCTGCCAGAGAGCGGCAAGAGCTGAGGAGCTCCTGATAGGGGTCATGGCGTGCGTTAGAATCGGCTCATGAAAAACACGCGCACAGTCTAACCCGTTCAATCATCCAGATGTGCGACAAATGCCATCGATTCTTCGTAATTAGCTACGAGAAGAACGAGAAAGGAGAGGTCGTGGAAATTGGACATGAGCTCGATATTCGCGTCAAATCATCAGGCGTCGTCCGTGTAGACGAAGGCGAACAGCATAGGGGTTTTGAACGAACCCCTCCGGCGAGAAAGTATGAAGAAGAGACTTGCTGGTAACTATTCCAGCTCTCGCTAGGCTACTTTTTGAAATCGTCGCGTAGGATCGTCTTTAACGTCTAGCGCGCGTACTGGCGTCAACGGCTTTGTAGAAAAGGAAGTTAGGCTTCCCGGAGAAAGGGGCGAAGCCTTGTGGATCCGGATTTGACTATCGCTGTGCGGCGAGAGGGGATACTGGTGCCGGCATCGTAATCCGGAACTCGTTGGGACCCACGATTTGTGCGAATACTTGGTGCTCGCTCATTCCTATGTCGACCTGGGTGTTGACCAAGTCTTTGAGTAGAGCTTTGACTGCTTCGCTGTAGAACACTGAGGCTTTTCGGCCGAATCCATGATTGAGTATTACGGTCGTTAGATGGCCGTCGTTGGTGTATTCGAATCGAAATGCCTTGCCGTATCTGGGACCGAGTAACTCTAGAGCTCGGACTGATGTTTCAAGGTCAACCCTCTTGAAGAGGAAGGCTATCAAGTCCTTGGCCAGGTTCTTGCCGAACCAGCTGCCAAGCTCCTTTGCCTGTTCGTCGGTGGTAAATCCTACAAGTTTCTCGAAAATGTCAGAGGGGAGGGTAACGAAGCCTAGGCGGTCTGCAAAGACGTCCCACTCGACGAATTTCCGAAGCGCCTGGTTTGCGAAATAGTTGACGCTCACGCGCTGTTCGTGCGCTAGCTTTTCCAGTTGGAAGTCGATATCTTCATCTATTCTGATAGTTCTCGTGACGCTCTTCGTCTTATTCTTGAACTGATAGCTTCTCAACATGGCTATTGAAAGATGCCTTGGCGTGGAATATATGCATAACTCTTCTTTTGTGTTCGGACTGAAGATACATGTACTCTAGTGTAACCGAATCGACGATGTCACTGCGCCTGTGTTCGGTTTGACCTCGTTCCCATTCTTCTGCACAAATGACGACTATTGTGTTACGATATATCATGGTGTGATACAAGCGACCTCGGACCCAACCACCCATGCCAGAGTTGAGACCCATAATGGTCGCCGTATCCCACCAGGCCCAAGTCGACCCATATGGGATAGATTCACCCTCTAGGGAAGACTAGGGACCAGAAATGCGTACGAAGATGGCTGCTTGAGTACAGTAGCATCGGTTGGAGGCGATTCTGAGCCTTTTGGACCAGCCCTCGGTGGGAGAGGCCGTTCAGGGAAAGGGATCCATGATTGGCACCTGCTGAGGCTTAACACTCGGGACAACGGGGCTCCTTAGGGGGCTCAAGGATGGGAGCCTTGTAACCCTCAGCGGAACGATAACCAGTAACGGAGGGCTGGATGAACGAGTTATCGTCTGAGCCTTGCCACAGGCGAAACTAGCATTCTAGAATTGCTCGTGTCAACCCCGTAGACTGAGGATCGGATTGGATGGGGAGTGGTCTCTATAGGAGGCTCGCCGTTCGCGTTCTGCTTTATCCAATCAGGCACGACGACCGCTCTGAGCAGCTGCTGCACCGTCACGTCCCTGTTCCTCGCCTCGTTTGACAGAATGTCGTAAGCGTTGTCCCCGATTGACATTATGAACTTGGCCAATTGTGGGTTGTCTCCTAGCTGTCCAGTTCCGGGTCTACGGGGAGGTTTCGTTCCATCGCAAGGGTTTGAGAGGGCTCGCGCTCTGGCTGATCTGCCTCGACTTGTACGACAATTGAGTAGCCGACTCCAATGGACTTGAGATATTCGACCATAGCCTTGAACTCGATCAGAATATCAGGACTGCTGTCCACGGTTGTCTCACCATTCATTCTGAGGAAAGCTTTCCATTTGCGGGTCTCCATTGTTAGTCGCTCCTATGTGATGTCTCTTCGAGACTGTTCTGCCCGTCTACTTTTCCTTCGACCTTGAAGTATACTTCTCGGCCCTTCATCCACTCTCGGTGAGCGCCCGCATTCTCTATGTCAGTGTAGACTCCGTCGAGCCACACCCTTACGTTCAGGCTGGCCGACGAGGATATCAGCTCTGCAAGGAGATTCCTCAATTGATCGTCTGTCATAGTATCTTGCGGGATTGTCCGATTCGTAGTTTCGGGAGGATATCCTGAGTTAGCCACTTCTTCCATGTCGATCCAGATAAAGAGACTCGAGGTTTTGATATAACCGCAACGTTTACACTAAATATCAAAAGCATGCGGTAGATAGCCGTCCTCGAATTTTACTCCAACTGTGTTCTAGTCTAACACACTGTAAACGTTCAGCCTATTATCATCCTATCGCCGTTACGGTCCAAACTCCAAGGGTTGATCCTTGCGTAAGTTCATGGTAGCATTCGACGAGGAAGTGTTCAGGGAACTCAACAGAGATGCAAAGTCGAAACATAAGCCTCCAGGCCCTTCTCAGAGGGTAATCGTTCCAGAATGGATCCAGAGTGGAGGCCTGACAATAGCCGAGGGTCCAACTGTGCGTGCCGCCTAAGTCTGACCACGAATGGTTTTGGATCCTATTCTGAGTAGATGGAGACCCTTCCGGTTCGCCTACCCTTTGAGACCTCATCCCGCTTTGAAAGAGGGGTGACCTTGATGAATTGTGCTTCGCCCTCCTTCCAGGGGCGCCAGGATTAGTTGAGTGTTGAACTCCGGATCGTTCGGTCAGGAACCGGGCTGTAGTCGAGTTTTCGGACCAGATTGGACTCTTTTCCCGGGAACCAGTTACGACTCAATTATCTAGGAACAGTCGGCGACCATTGAATACCCAAGGGAGTCTTGACACAGTCAGCCTTGACCACGAAGGCGAGATATCCTGACACGGCAGAATCGGGCGAAACGTACGACGTGGAACAACGCTCCTCCCTAGAATGTTTCTGAAGGAGCTCCTTACGAGTCAGTAATCAGAGACTGCCCTATTCCTGACAAACACTTAGCGAACAGGGGATACTAGTTAATGACGGGCAAAAATCTTTCTTCTGCAACGGAGGAGCTAAGGCCTCCAACGATTGGCAGTTGATAGCCGCAGTTGGCGCAGCGATTATGCTCGTCAAGACTCCAGCCAGTGATGTCGAAACCATAGCGTTTGATCGCGATGCTGTGGCATTCGGGACAGTAAGTGTGCTCCCAGGGATGGCCTGGAACATTTCCAACGTAGACGTATCGCAGTCCTTCCTCTCTAGCAACTCTGCAATGCTCCTCCAGAGTCTTTACTGGTGTGTGGGGCAGGGTCATCATTTTGTAGTCTGGGTGGAAGCGTAGGAAGTGGATTGGATAGTCGGGACCCAGATTATCATACAGCCATCGGCTGAGCTTCCTAGCATCCTCCAGTCTGTCCCCCACTTCTGGAATCACCAAATCCGTGAACTCCATGTGGACCTTGGTCTTGTCCCGGATGTCCAGTATAGTCTGGAAAATGGGTTCGGCGTTCGCAATCCCGATGTATTTCCGGACAAAATTTGTCTCAGCGTTTCCTTTGAAGTCGATCGTGATGCAATCGAGAAAATCGTTCATCATCCCGACCGTGTCAGGTGTATCGTAGCCGTTCGAGACGAAGATATTGATCAAGCCATTCCTCCGCGCCTCAACGCCCACATCGTGCGCGAATTCCATGAATATTGTCGGCTGATTGTACGTATACGCGAGCCCCTGACAGCCATGGCTCACAGCTAAAGCCGCAACCTCAGGTGGCATCATGTCGGTCCCCTCAACCTTCCGCCTCTGGCTTATGTCGAAGTTCTGGCAGTAGCTACAGTTGTGGAGAATTATGCCGTCTCCAACGTAGTTGTGGTTGGGGATACATTCGAAGCTGTATACGGGCTGAAAATGTTCCGTAGGGTTTACGCTTCTTACATCGACCCATGTTCGCTTGTTTAGCATTACAGGCGTTGCAAGGTGCTGGACGATGAGCGCTTTCACTTCTTCGCGATGATCATACACTTGCCTTCCGGAGATTCTGAGAGCTTGCCATCCGTTAGCTTGAAGCGTTTGATCCCTCACAAGATCTCTCTCATGTGTTTGCTCGTGGTTGTAATCCCACCAGCCGTCTACCTCAATGTCGAGCTTGGCATCGGGGAACGCTGCGTCGGCTATGTATGTGGCCCTCGATTCTGGCAGTCGATTCTCCGGTATGATTCTGTATTCCTGATCGTATTCTAGGCCCATTTCGTCGAGAAGATCGTACAATCTCTTCTGGCCTTCGGAAGGATGGCGGTGAAGCCAAGTCCTGAGCCTTTCTGTGTTCCTGTGCCACCCGTGACTTGGGTCTTTAAGGAATCTCTGTTTGCTCGCACCAATTGCTTGTCTTGCAACTTCCGGGTCCTTCATCGGGTTGTCGTTTATCATTCTCTGTCGAAGATGTTCCCGGACCTCGGTCGCCATGCCCATTCCCTCGGTGTAGCAAGCACCTCTGTGACGATTCCAGTTGTCAATCCCCTTTACCGACTTCCCGCATTTTGTACAATTGAAAACTGCTCGTTGAATCGATCCCGGTCTCTTACGTTTCCAGTCCTTGGTATTCTGATACCAGACCTTCAGAATCTTCTGTCCCGGAGCAACCTTCTTCACGGGTTTCCATCCGGAGTCTGTCATAACTGGATGCTCTGCAGTTAGAAACAGGTGCTTAGCGCCCCGGGCTCCGTATCTCAGGTCCCAGATCCGGGCGAGACGAGACCCTGTACGGGTTACGACGTTTGGGTGAATATTCATCCCGTTGTCGACATCATACGACCAGAGAGAATCTCCAGGCAGCAAATCCTCTACTGGTTTCTTATCGCCGTTAGAAAGTAAAATCTCAGCTCCAGCAGGATGACAAAGCCAGTTACAACCAGTCGTTGCAATCGAGAATATTTTCGAGCCGGGCATGTAATGTGTGACTGGTTTCTTCTCAATCGGGTCAATGTGTCCAGTAATCACTTTCCCGTAGACTAGGAGGTGGAGTTTGCCACCGATATTCTGCCTGACACCGCAGAGCCCAACCTTTCCTTCAGGAATGTTACAATATCGAGCGCACGCTGTGCAACGGACTCTCGCGTCTGCGAGTGGCTGGTACAGCTGAGCTTCTCTGATCATATCCGATTAGTCTACTGGGCCGGACACAACTTTTCAAACACAAACGGCCCACTTGATCCTGTGTCAATCAGCTTGAAATCCCTTTCCTTACCCGGCTTTGGTAACTAATAGGCGAGGCCCCCTGCGGGGAGAGTATCTCGATGAAAACTCAGCATCCTTTTCGATTGTATCACTGCCGTTCAACCGGGCTCCCTACAAAAGCAAGCTCGACTTTCTTCTCCTGAGGGAGTCTACTTGGGCAAAACCCAAATTTCAGTTCCCACAAGTCTTCCATTGGTCTTCCGGTGTTAGCCAGGCGTGTAGTCACAAAGCCGACCCGACCTCGACCTGAAGGAATCACAGTCCTCGCTGGCGTCACCCTTCTAGCAGGAATCATGCTTCTGTTGGCAGGAATATCGTTAGCTTTACCCTGGTACCCTAGGTGGGACTATGGCCCGGGACTGATTGGGTTCTGGATCATGCTAGGTTTCGGCTATGTCGGCTTTGTGCAGTTCTTACCCACGATGTGGTTCACCATGATCGTCATTGTCGCAATTCTATATCTTGCTGCAGGAATCGGTTTCTTTTCGGGACGCCGATGGGCATGGACCCTCGGCATAACGTTGGCTCTAGTTGGAGTAGCATCGAGCATTCTCCAAACGATCACATGGTCTCAATACGGATACGAAGACGGTTTCTTTTCTATGCCCGGGCTTATTGTAGCTATATGGGTACTGGTCTACCTCACGAGACCTCTCGCTAGAAACTTCTTTTTCAAACGCCCCCTACCCTTACATAACAATCAGAGTCTATGATTTGGGCAGAGATGAAGGCGTACTCTGGGACCGGTGACAAGGGTGAGACTAGTCTCTATGGTGGGACCCGGGTTGAGAAGGCGGACCCGAGGGTGGAGGCTTACGGCGCTATTGACGAGCTGAATTCTCAGATCGGGGTTGCAAGAGCGCAGATCAAATCGAAGAAGCTAGACCAGATTCTGAAGAGCGTTCAGAGAGATCTCTGGATTCTAGGAGGCGACCTGGCAAGCGAACTTGTTAGCGCGAATGTTCCTAGAATTGGCAAAGAACAACTCGAGAGACTGGAAGGTGTCATTGATGAGTTGAATTCTGGGCTGCCGCAGTTGCGTAGGTTCATTCTTCCGGGAGGCAGTATTCCGGGGGCAGAGCTTCATGTGGCTCGGGCGGTATGCAGGAGGGCAGAGAGGAGGATCGTGGGTCTCTCGAAGGTTGAGTCGATTAATCCTGAGATTCTTCCGTACATCAACCGTCTGTCTAGCTTGCTGTTCGTTCTTGCACGAACAGTGAACAAGGCTCAACGCGTCCCTGAAGAAGAGTTTGTCCGAGACAAATGATGGAAGGATTTCGGTGAACGAGGACTGTATCTTCTGTAGGATCGCGAACAAGGAAGCTGATGCGACGGTCGTCTATGAGGACCCTCACACGCTAGCCTTCTTAGATATTCATCCGTTGAACCCTGGACATACTTTGGTCATTCCGAAAAAGCACTACCCTAACATGTTGGACATGCCAAGCGACGAGGCGGGACGGGTCTTCGCCTCGGTTCACAAGGTGATGAAGGGTGTCCAGAAAGCGTCCGGGGCGGACGGGATCAGTGTCGGACAGTCAAACGGTCGAGCCGCTTCTCAGGAAGTATTCCACATGCATGTGCATATCATACCCCGGTTTAATCATGAAATGATGAGCGGATTCCCGAATCGCAAGCAGACGCACCGCGCAGAGCTCGATGAGATCGGGAAGAAAATCAAGGCTGCTATTGTTGCAAAGAACCCAGCTTCCTAGATGCGAATAAGGATGAGGAGGAATCCGAAGCAGTACGCAAACGCAGGGCGAACTAAGCGTACTTCAAAGGAGGAGTATCGAGTTTCTGAGAAGTCTGGAAGAATTCTCGGAGAAGGTGGGGGCTCTTAGAAATAACTTTTACAATCATGCGTTCAGTGATGGGACCCTTCTCAAAATAGCTGAGGCCCGAGAGATAGTTGACAAGTTGTACGGGCTAGTTGATCTCCAGAACACTAATCGTTCCTAATCCGAGTGGATCACCAGCTTGATCTTCGACGTTCCGAGATCTTGCCCGGCTTGTAAGGAACAACTGTGGTCGGATGAGCAGCTTATGGACCCGCAATTCTATCGGCAACGTCGCGCGAGCCATTATTACCGGAAGCATATGAACGCCAAGCATCCAGACTTTGCGAAGTGGGACAGTAGGATTCAGCGATACGGCGGAATCGCGTTCATACTGGATGCATTGTCGATCATCCTGCTCGTTGGGGTTCAACTCTCCAGCGCTACGATGCTCCTCATTACTCTCTGGCTCGTCTCAATCCTCACCATCTCGTTCGTCCTTGGATGGATCAGGCTGAGAGGAAAAAAAACATTCCAAGACTCCTGGAAGAGAGACCATCCTCAAAGATTCTAGACAGACCTCGCTAGAACTGTTCAGGTTTTGTCTCCCTAGCGCTTTAGTATAGATCCGGATAATTCAGCTCAGGTTGATCCCAGACAGCTGAAAGTATAATTGTTCAGCGGCATGAGATATCCTCCGATCGTTTTCCCATTGTAATTGGGGTCAGGAACCATACCTCCCTCGTGTATTCCGCCGCATTGAAAGAGAAGATACGTTAATGATCCCCTAACTTGAACGCAACCCAGGCAGTTGTACTGTTGCTGCACTTTGGTATCGAGGTTTGAGATATTGAAGATAGGAAGAAGGAATACCGCCACTAGGAATAGCATTAGGGCAACAATAGCAACGGCCCCGCCATTGTGGTTCGTTTGCTTAGACGGTCCGCTCTGTACCTGTTTGCTCAACAGCCCATTTCTTGCTGGATTCTTGAACACCCGTTAGTAATAGTCCTTGCCCATCAGCCAGTTGCGAGAGAAATCTTACTCTTATTTGAGCAGGAAGCTTGGGTCCGTGGGTAGCAATCTATCTACGTGAGCCTAGGGTCGCTCACCGATTCAGGTCCAAGCGGAAAGATCATATTGAATTTCTCTTCAGGGCAGATGTCTCAGCTTTGTTCATGTAGTTTCCTCGGTACCATTGGCATCTGTCGTTGAGCGGGCAAATGTTGCATTTTGGTCCGATGGGTCTGCAGATTAGTTGGCCGTATTTGACGAAGACTTCGTTTAGCGCTAGCCAGTCTCTCCGGTCCACTATCCTGGTCAGTTCTTCTTCTGTCTCATCAGGGGTCTTAGTCTTCACAACGCCCAGTCGGTTGAAGATCCGGTGCACGTGCGTGTCGACGGGAATCGCGGGTCTCTTGAATCCATAGACAAGTACGCAGTTAGCTGTCTTTCGACCTACAGACGGAAGCTCGAGCAGATCGTCCATATCGTCTGGAACTTTGCCCTTGTATTTCTCTAGGATTATCCGGGCCACTCGCTTGACTGTCTTGGCCTTGGTGTTGTAGAAGCCGACGGGCTTGATGAGTCTGGCGATAGCGCGCGTGTTTGCTTGGGCAAGTTGAGTTGGTTTTGGATATTTTGCGAATAGTCGTGAGGATGCCAGTGCGGTGACTGGGTCCTTTGTCCTGTGGGACAGGATTGTTGCGATGAGGACGCGAAAGGGGTCGCCGTCTGTGGAGTCGCTGATCTCTTGTAGAGCTGTCGGGTCTTCGCGTCTAGCTTTGTGGATCGCGTTGGCTGCGTCTCTGATTATCATATGCAGTTCTCGATGCGAGTAAGTGTTGACGGTGGCTTGCAACTATTTTGCCAATTTCCTGACTGCTTCTAGGTTGCCTGCGTTGCCCCGTCTCTCGTCGATCGGGGTCTCAAGAATTAGCGGCCGGTCCTTGATGGCTTTGTGGCGGAGTATTGTCTTGAAGCCGGTTGTTCCTATGTAGCCTAGTCCGATGTGCTGGTGACGATCATGTCCCGATCCGAGGCCGTCCTCAGAATCGTTCAGATGGACGACCTTAAGATTCTCGAAACCGATAGTCTCGTCGAACTTCGCTAGGGTCCTGTCGACGGCCTTCTCCACATGCAGATCGTAACCGGCGGCGTAAGCGTGACAGTTGTGGGTGACAATGAAAGGCGCCGCAAATGTACTGTTTTCAGTCTCCAAGTTGTAGACTGTGCCCCGAAATTGCTCGACCGCAATTTCTCTTACAGGCATGTAGAAGTGCATCTGGTCTCGGAGGATCCGGCGCGGTGCGGCCGCGGGAAACTCATATTCAAATCCCAGCTTGCGCGCTTCGTGGCTCGCAACGTGAACAGTGTACCAGCCAAGGCTTGCGACTCTCCTACCCTCTATCGAGCCGCTAGTAGGATGATGTTTTGAAATCGTTCCACGAATGTCAATTCTGGCTAACAGGTGGACCAACTGGTAAGCAACGGTCCTTGATACGGTTACGTATCTTAGTCCGCGCCTATCTACGCATCCGTCCCCAGATAGATAACCCCGCAGGAATGCCTTGGCACACTCCGGCGATGCCCGCAGGATAAATGACGGGATTCGTTTGTTTGCAGCATTAAGCCCAAAATTCTCTTTGAAAAAGCGGACTAGGATGTTTGATCCAACGACTACCCTAGTCGACGTTGAAGAGTCGTCAATCCAAGTCTTCAGAGAAAAGAGTTCGTCTATGAGTTCTCTCGCACGCTCGATAAGAGATTTCTCATGTCGTCCGAATGAAAAGAACAGCTTTCCATTGTCTCCTCTCTCGCCTTTCCCCATGAAAGTGAAGCCTTCAGCGAGGTAGAGCCCGAGAAGTTCGGCGAGCTTTCCCGTGAGAGGTAGAATGGTTGGAAATGGGAAGCGCCGCGTTGCTGATCCGATGTAAGGACGAAAGTCCACTCTGTCCTGGATAGTTGCTGAAAGTTTCGGCATAACCACGAAGTATCCGGGCTTGATTGCTCCAGCATGGATCCATGCGGGGCCGCTCGTGAGTCTGATTCTCCAAGGTTTAGAATCTAGGAATCTCCAGCCATTGGGTCGCAGGCAAAGAACCGGGTGCTCCGCAGTCATTCTCGTCCAGGGTAATCCCTCCGGCTTGATTGAAACCATCCTTCCTTCGTATGGTCGTCTGAACACTTTCACAACTCGGTCTGTTGCGCCATCCGAGCCTACCACAGAGTCGTTCGGTTTGACGAGTTCTACTGGTCTTGGCACATCATTGGTGAAAACCAGAGAACCCGCCGGAAGGCAGGTGTCGAGACAGACGGCAACGCGTTCTTTCTGTTTGACACTATCGAATATCTCCCGGACCTCCTCGAACTTCGATCCCATACTATTGCTGGTTCCTGCCATGTTCTCGAGACAGATCTGAAAATCGCCCTTCGCGTGTCTTGTCGCTTGGTTGAGAGCGTTGCTGATTCGCTTCAGCCCGATCTCTCTGCCCATTCCCAGATGACTGCCGAGATGTGTTACCAGGTACGGGATTCCCAGTTCTACACAACGGTCGACTTCGGCGACGAGGCTGTCTACTGATTTCTTGTAGAGTTCATCCTCGGGACAGGAAAGATTGGGAAGATATGGCATATGATCAACAACTGGACTCAAACCGCTCTTTGCGAGTTTCTCGCGGAAGCTCTCCACTTCCTCGCGGTCTAGGTCGCTGAACTTCCAGCCTCGAGGGTTCCGGGTGAAGACTTGGAAAACGTCGCACTTCTCGGCTACAGCTGTGTCGACTGCCGTATCGAATGACTTCGCGATGGAGACGTGGACCCCGACCTTAACCGTAGAGTGTCACTGTTCAGTGGATCGTTGCTGTCCGGTAGATAGGCTTGGCTTTAGCAGGAACACCATGATGTGTGGAGATCCTGGCTTGCGTTAGGATTCTTGTTGTTCCTTAATGTGTTTCTCGGACCATTCATGTCCGCAATGTTTGCACTTGTAGGAGTATTGGAATTCCTCGACGTCGACGATTATTGGTCTACTGCTCTCCTGGACAAGCAGGACAGGGCTTCCTCGAAACTGGCTAACACTCAATGGTGCCTGGTTCTCAGTCATCGGCTCCCTTTCTAAATGGACCATTTTCTTCTCGACAAGTTTGATGTGAAATCTGCGCCCGCACGCTGGGCAGTGTCTGAAAAACTCCATCCTCGAGACACCCTCTCCGCACTATCTTTACGAGGTTGAAAATATCAAGTTTCCACTAGTGCAAGTCCGCCGCGAAATAATCAGAGCTTGCCTTTCAGCGCGTCTAGGATCTCTTGCGTATGCTCGGCCGGCTTGACCGGATCGAACGTCTTGAGAATCTTGCCATGCTCGTCGATGAGAAATGTGACTCTGCGGGATGATGTTCCTTTCTCGTTGAGGACGCCGTAGGATTTGCTGACAGTCTTCTCCGTGTCCGCGAGGAGCGGGAAGGGTAGATGGAATTTCTCGGTAAACTTCTGGTGGGACGCGGTGCTGTCTACGCTTACACCTAGAACCTCAGCGCCTTGTTCGCGGATCTTCTGGTACTCGTCGCGAAGTCCGCACGCTTCGACCGTGCAGCCTGGAGTGTCATCTTTCGGGTAGAAGTATAGGACGAGTTTCTTGCCTTGAAAGTCGCGCAGATGAACTGTCTTGCCTGACGTGGTCTGCGCGGTAAAGTTGGGGGCGGCGGTTCCTGCTTGAGGAACGGTTACGGTTTCCATTGTGATAATGTGGGATGTGATTGGCGGATTTATGGCCATCGCTCTCAAGGAGATGTCCAACAGTTACACCGGTTTTCTTCCAGCTCTAGCAGTATTCTAGGGCGGCCGAGCTATGATAGACTCATGTCAGTCGATCGAAGAGCTAGGATTAGAGACAGGTGGCAGATCTGGATTCTCCAGGTCCTTCGACGGATCGCCTAGGACGAACTCTCACGTTAGATTAGCGTGAGATCCCTCCTCCCACTTTCTCTTTATGGCATGGTTCAGTCTGACAGATCGTCTTTTCTACCTTTTCTCGGAGTAAAAGTAGTATTATTGGGTCTGTTGTCTGCAAAAGACCGAACTGGACCCGAACGTCTCCGCCAATATTCGCGAATTCGGCGTCATCTGGAACGATTTCGCGGAAAATCGTACACTAGCTTAAAATATTCAACGACCCGAGAATAGCCTGTTTTAGGAGCAAGAACTCGAAGAATCTTGCCGGATAATGAAAGGTGAACGTGATTGACCAGGATTGTCCTTACTGCAGACTCCACCCAGATGAGCGAATACTGGGGCATACCACTACTCCCGTTCTTCAGCTGTGCTCCGGCTGAGAAGGTTCCACGATTCGTCTTCGACTTTCTAGCCCCCTCAGTCAAACACTCTAACGGGGTAGCGGAGAAAGCGCCCTACGGGCTTCGGAAGCTAGAGTCCGCGCTTCTCAAGAAATACAGCGCGGACGAGATCGTTGTTGCTCACCCGGACCATGTCTCCAAGTTCGTCGACGACAAGACCAGCATTATCGGAGTCTCGACCATGGATCCGATGGGTCTCGGACCGGTGAGCATGATGTTCACCGACGGAGGAAAACTCACCGCCTATACGAAGAGAAAATTCCTCGAGCTTGTCGGCGAGATCAACCGGACCCGGAAAAAGTACCCGAAGGCCAAGCTAGTATTGGGTGGCTCTGGCGGTTGGCAGATGGAAGTCCGCGACCGAGACACAAAGGCACTAGGTGTCGACCATGTCGTGATTGGCGAGTGCGACCATGTAATTGGCGATATTTACAACGACATCGAGTCGGGCAATAGTCCCGAGTTTGTTCATGTTCCTCGGGGGCCGAAGCTGGAGGACATTCCGGACATTCAAGGTCCTTCAACTCATGGGCTTGTCGAGGTCATGCGGGGTTGCGGTCGCAATTGCCAGTTCTGCGAGCCCAATCTCCGGATTGCGAAGTACTATCCCCGTGACAAGGTCGAGCGGGAGATAGCGGTCAACCGGAAGATCGGAAACCCCAACGTCTGGGTCCACAGCGAGGACATCTTCCTCTACAAACTAGAAGACAAACGCGGCTTCATGCCCAACCATGACGCAGTAGTCGATCTCTTCAGCACTGTCATGTCCCAGAAGGGGATAGGATATGCTAATCCGACTCACGGGACCGCGGCTCCTGCGTGGGCTGATCCCGAGCTGATTCGGGACATTTCCGAGGTCGTCCTGAAGGGAAGCAAGAGGCACATTGGAATCCAGTCGGGTCTGGAGACGGGTTCGAGTGAGCTGATCAAGAAGTATATGCCGTTGAAGGTGAAGCCTTTCAGCCCTGACGAGTGGCAAGACGTCATCTATAATGGGACGAGGATTTTCAACGAGTACTACTGGTTCCCTGCCTACACGATCATAGTCGGGTTGCCGGGGGAGACTTCTGAGGATGCGGTTGAGACTGTCCGTCTGATAGATCGGATGGAGCATGGGCTCAAGAAGGATGTGGGCGTCAAGGCACACTTCACTGTAACCCCGCTCAGCTTCGTCCCGCTAGGGGTCTTGAAGAAGAGCGGATTCTACAACATCGACGACCAGGTCGACGAGGCACGCTTCTGGGTCATATACCGCAGCTGGAGGCACACGGTGCTGGAATTGCATACCATGCCGCCGACGCTATTGCAGTTGAACCCGGTGCTGAAAGGAGTCTTCACCACACTGTGCTGGTTCGGCTCGAAAAAGATCCTTGACGGGATCAAGGCCTGGGGACGAAGACGGGGCTTTGATGCTGACAAGAGCCTACGACTAAACTAGAAACGCTGAACTTTAGACCTCTCACCAGATTCTCATCAATCCCTTGACCCTGTCGAAGACGAGGTCACTGGAGACGACTATCCCGTCAGGGAGCTTCGCCTCGGCCGCAACTCCAACTGCGGCATAACCAAGCTCCATATCAACTACAGTTCTGCTATCGCGTCCCAGCCAAAGAGTTAGGCCCGCGCGAAAACTAGTCAGATATCGATCGATCCCCGACCCGACATGGGGCCACTTGTCAATATCGTGAGAACAAAACGAGTCGGAATGAATGGGATCCGCAACTAGGCATCGGATCGAAGTGTAGAAAAAGACGAGGTTAGAGGGATTTAGCTGAACATCGGAGCATCGAGGTCTGCAGCCGCTATTGCGATGTCAACTATGTTTACGGAATCCTGCGCGGCTAGGTCAAGGGCGGGATTGAAGCTCGACGATCCGGAGGTTGTTCCGAAAGCCAGAGCTATCATGGCCACGTCCACAATATCGATTGATCCACTGCGGGACACATCAGGGTCGCGGGAGAGGAAGCAGTTCGATTGACTGTTACTCACGTTGACGGCGCACGTTATCCCTAGTGTGTAGGGAGTTGCAAGTATGATCATCACGAAGCGTGAGTTGTTTGTGGAGACGGATACGAAGGCGATAGTGAATGTCTTTGAGAACAGTAGGACACCGGTCGTGGCGTTTGTTACCTTAACCGATATTGTCCCGGAGAATGCATTGCCCGTAGTCGTTAGATTCCCTGTCCCCGAGGCGTTCACTCCGTTGAAGCTCAGATCATGGGTGACATTTACGGGCGGGGGGTTCGTCACAGTCGCAGTTATCGCTATCGTAGGAAGAAGACAAACGCAACCTCCTCCGAAGATCGTGATCGTATATGTTCCCAGTGTAGTGTTGGCCGCTGTCGAGATTGTAAGAACGGTCGTGCCGGTCCCTAACGCTGGAAGTTTGACCGTGGACGGGCTGATAGAGACTTTCGGATATATCCTATCACATACATCACATGTGATCAGTGAGACTTTCAACTGGAAGTTCGCAGTGAACATGAAGTCAGCATGGCTCGTCAGGAGGATTGTCGAGTTAGCGTTCCTGGTCGCGGGGATCGTAAGGTTAGTCGGGCTTGCGGACATGGTGAAGTATGGTCCAACCCCTACAGGGATGAACGCCTGGTGGATCTGTCCTCCACCCTGAGCATTGACCCAGACATTGTAATAACCCGTCGGCGTACTCGCGGCGGTCTGCACTCTCACAGTGGCTGTTGCAGGATTGCCGGGGGTAATAGCGACAACCGTCGGGCTCACGGAGGCGTCCACATGGAACGGCGTGGGCCACGGGAACACTTGGGGGGATACGGTGAGAGTAAGAGAGACGTCCCCTGCGAATCCATAGAGACTTGTGATCGTCAGGTTAGAAGAGCCGGTTGAGCCAGCTTGAAGGATCATTGACGAAGGGCTTGCTGTCACAGTAAAGCTTGGAGGAGGAGGCTGAACGACGAGAGTTGTGCTGATCGAATGAGCTAGAGAACCGCTAACACCGGTAATGTTTATCGCGTAGGTCCCTGGCGGAGCGGAATCAGTCGTAATCGTAAGCTGCGCAGTACTTTGACCCCCTGAAGGAACGTTAACGCTGGGGGTAATCGAAACGAGGGTCCCGGCAGGGGAAGTAGCAACCGACAAATTGACGGTGCCGGCGAATCCGCCCGTACTAGTTGTGTAGACTGTTAACGCGACTATTGTACCCGGTAGAACTGGAGATGCTGGAAAGGGGACACTCAATGTGAAATCGGCTGAGGCAGCCATTACAGAGGGTGAGGCCAGTGAAAGAACGAGAGCGATGATTATGAACCCTGATATTGCATAATCGCAAGCAAAACGTGGACGTTTCACGTATTCTCTTCGCGTGTTCGTTCTTCCAAAAACGCTCCTTGACGAGGACCATCGTTAGGACTAGTTAGGTTTATCCCAAGTAGGACCAGTTTGACTGTCTAAACATAAATCAACTTCTCCCAACTCTTAATCGTCAACCTGAGGATCCTCGACAGGATCAAAGCCTGGGGACGAAGAAGAGGCTTCGACGCCGACAAAAGCCTACGACTAAACTAGGAACCGATCCGGGAAGAGCAGTTCTGCGTCGCGAGACTCTCACGCATACTAATTTTCTAGAGGGTTGTAAGCTGACCGGATTCTCAACGCAGACCCATCAACCTGCCCCTATCACAGATCTCGGAACTCTCGCGAACCTTAACACCGTCATGGACCCTCAGCCGTTTTCCTAGGCGTTTCCTAGGGACGATCAGGTCGTTGTCCCGTACCATCTGCGCTCAAGGGACATAGATTGAGGGCTTCGACCATCCCCCTCCGGAAACGTCCCCCACACGAGACTTGC
>Ga0307469_10000355_pt1 | contig 17173 bp, 34 predicted proteins | sample atmos_gasesAM2C__FD_203084 | JGI IMG/M metagenome (GOLD analysis project Ga0307469, IMG submission 203084) | Hardwood forest soil microbial communities from Morgan-Monroe State Forest, Indiana, United States - atmos_gasesAM2C_515 | ecosystem: Environmental > Terrestrial > Soil > Temperate...
AACTTCCAGTCCAGAACCGCTTCTTCGTGCTCTGCATCTCCTTCTGGCCCGGCCTTGAACTTCGCGCGGTCAGGCTTTGCGTCGGCGGGTGGCTGCTCGTTTGCCTTGTCCCCCTTCGCCTTCCCGTCGCCAGCGTTCAACTTCGCCTCCAGCGCCAGACGCGCCTCGCGCTCCTTGCGGGCCTCTTCGCGAGCGGCGTCCCGCTCGTTCTGTGCCGTGTTGCGCGCCGCGGTCAGCTCGCTGAACCTGAGGTTGAGCCGCTGCTTCTTCGGGTCCTTCTCCGCCCGCTTCTCTTCCTCCAGCGCCTCATCGGCTCCGTTGGCCTGGTCGCCTTTTGACCCCGGCTCGCTGGTTCCGGCCTTGGCCTCGGCCTTCCCCTGCGCCTCGTCGGTCTTTGGCTCCCCGGACTTCTGGGGCTGCTGAATGTTGAGCTTCTGGGCTTGGAACTCCGCCAAGGTCTCCGACGTCACGACCACCGTTGACGGCCGGGGGTCGCTCGATTTTTGCTGTGCTTCACCTGCCATGGATGTTCTCCACGAATGTTCCCCGCGTGGCGCGCGGGTGCGCGTGTGCTATGGGGCGGCTGCGCCGTTCCCCCTGATGCTCGCGGCATCGGCGTTCTCGCCTGCCTTGTGCTCCAGCTCGATGTTGCGCTGATCGATCTCGCGCTCGAACTTCGCGATGCCGAGCTTCTCCGAGAGCAACTTTACGATGCCGCGCAGCTCCTCGATGTTCTGGGCCGTGAACGCGCGCATCTCGGTGTCGTGCTGTTTCGTCGCAGCGATCACCTCCACGTCGTGCGTCTTCACTCCGGCACGGATGTATTCGCGGTGCGTCTCTCCGTCCTGCCTCAGAGCTTCGATCCCGTGCTTGAGCTTGATCTCAAGCCCCGCCTGCTGAAGTAGCTGGTGCGCCTCGTCGAGCTGCTTCTTCATCGACATCATCATCATCTGCGCGCGCGGCGGGATCTCGGAGTTCTCGTCGATCTGCGCGAGCGGGTTGGAGGCCGCCAGGCGGTCGGCGAGCTGCTCCGCGCCCTCGGCGTCTGACATGCGCACGACCAGGTCTGCGCCGACCTTGGCGATGAGCGCAGCCATAGCGCCGTTCCCCATCAACTCGGCGAAGTACGCCCGCGCTTCCTCGCGCTTGGTGTTGAAACCGGGCCCCGTCTCCATCACCACGTCGTAGTCGCCGACCCGGACGTCGTTCAGGACCTGGACCGCCCCCTGCTCATCCTTCGACTGCTGGTTCACGGTCACGAGCGACGGCTTGTTGTCGTCCCCGATGATCCTGAGCGTGCGCTGCGTGTCGTAGATCGTGGGCGACCAGTTGAGGAAGATGCGCCAAGTGTGATTGATCGAGCGCGTGAGGTTGTCGTAGAAGTGGTAGTTCGACTGCTCGCTCTGACCCGTCTCCTGCCTCACCGCCTCGCCGGACTTCGGCCCGTTGTGCTTGAGGTTCACGGGGTCGAACATGCCGACGACCCGCTGCAGATTTTCGGACGCCTGCATGGCCGCCTGGATCACTCCCATGGCCGGGGTCTCGGGCTGGATCCGCTGCGGGACGTGACCTGGAGGAAGAGCCTGGCCATCGGGACCGGTGGTCTTGTAGTGCAGGACCGCCTTCGTCGACAGATTCGCGTTCGCAAAGTCGTTCTCGTAGCCCTCGTCCGCGCCGTCAGGTATCAGCCACTTGGCCTTGGGCGCCATGGCCAGGATCTCGGTGATGTTCGTCTGCCAGTAGTTGACCATGCGCTGGGGATCGCGGGCGAAGCGCACCATACCGAACTTCCGGCGCTTCCCGTCGATCAGGACATTGACCCCGTAGACCGGGACCACAGGTATCCAGCGGCCAGGCAGCGTGGCCTTCTCCAGCTCTTCGAAGGCCGTGAGTTTCACCGAGTAGACGGCGCGCCTGTACGATGGTCGGTCGCCCACGATCCTGATCTCCGAGGCTTCGAGCACGCCGGAGGGCGGTAAATCGTCCTTGTAGAACGTGGCGCCGTTCGACAAGCGCACCAATGTCGCCGGCACCTTGTCGACGTACACGTACTCGCCGATGCGGATCGAGTCCTTGGAAATCCAGTCGGCCATACGGTCACCGCCGCCGCTCTCCTTGAAGCTCGAGCCGTCGTTCGCTCCAGGATATAGCCGCCTGAATTCTTCCTTGCGCATGTTGTCGGTGAGGAGCACGCGCTCGGCGTCCGAGCCGTCTGGCTGCGTGCTGTACGGATCGAAATACACGCCGAACGGGTTGTCGATCTGGCGGACGTAGATGTCCTGATCGAAGGAGTCGTCGGCAATGTAGTCGTTGGCCACCCTCCAGTAACCCCAGCCACAGGTCACCGCGAATTCCGCCCCCAGATCGTAGGCGTAGGAGGCGTCGGAGTGCGTTTCGATGTGTCGCCCGATACCCGTCATGACCTTGGCGGTTCGGATCGTCGACGTGTTGTTCTTCGGGTGGCACTTCCCGCGCGGCCGCTGCTGCCGGATGTGGTTGATGACCTGGCGGCAGTAGCCGTCAGTCTCATTGATCACGAGCATGGGACGCGAGGCCGCCGGCTCGTTCCGGCTTTGCTGAATCTGGACCAACCACTGATCCCCGAACCGGAAGCGCAGGTCCTGCAGGCCCTCGGAGCGGTTGAAGCTGTCGGCCTCGCTGACGAGGCGCATGAACTCGACGGCCTCGTCGTTCAGCTTTGCCATCAGGCCGGCGCCTCGGTCTGGATCGCCTTCCCATTCACGACCAGGTAGCGAGCCTCCTTCACCGTGAGGCTCTTGCGCGCGTAGTCGCTCACCCCCGGAGCAGCGTAGAACTTCCCGTCGAGCTGGAAGATCGCCGCCATTCCCGCATACCCGAAGCCCGCGGACCAGCCGGTAGCGATGATGTCGGAGTCCTTCATTTCACGACCTCCAGTTTCGGGCGCTCGGGCTCGGCTATGGGGTTACGAAAGCCGCGAATCGTGTCTGCGGCATCGACCAGGCGTTGAGCGGCGTTCTCTTTCATGCGCCGAGGCACGGCAACCTGCTTCGCCAACCGGTGCAGCGCTTCCCAGCAATCGAAGAACTCGCGCAGCATTTCGAGTTCGGTGAGAGCCTGGCGCGCGGCCTCGATCTGGGCTTCGCTGGGTGCCGGGACAAGCTCGTTCATTTCGGTGCCCACAGCGTTCCCTCGATCTTGACGAACCGAATCCCGTCGTCGACGAAGCTTTCTAGCTCATCAAACACAGAGGCGGCCATGAGGATGTTCTTGCCCTCGTACACGACGGTCCTGCGCTCTGGGTCTGGGTCATAGACCATGATTCCGTAGCCGCTGGGTGTCATGCGGCCCACGCCATCGGCTCGACCGGTCGGCGGCGCGCCGTCTTCGCTTCCGTGCGCGCGATGCCCGGAAACAACTCACTCATCAGCCAGACGAACGCGTCCGCGCGGTTCGGGCTCTTGGATCCTGCGTAACCGGCCTTGCTGAAGCCCCCGAGCTCGTCCTCCAGCTCCGGGAAGTAGCCCACGAGCTTGATCTTGCCCTGAGCATGCAGCACCGATATCGGCTCAGCGCGTACCGCCTTCCCGCGGCTCGCCGTGATCTTCTTGAACGGGACTCCGGGCTTCGCGGCCTGAACAACGAAGCGCACCATGTCGCCCCCGAAGTTCGATTCGCCGACGATCAGGTCTCCGGCGTGCCGGTCGTACGCATCGGTGGCCACCCGGCCCCAGACCTCGGGCGCAGCCTTGACCGTCAGGTCCTCGAGCAGGTAGCCGCGGCCGTCGGTGCCGAGTCCGCCGACCATGATCCCGATCTCGTCGTTGCCCGCGTCCTCGTCTTCGCCAGCGCCGCTCGGATCGATGGCGACCAGCAGCCTGACCATGTCCGGGTAGTCGGTGACGCGGGAGCCGTCCAGCATTTCCTCGGTCCAGAAGGCCCCGGGAACCGCCTCGCCCCACTCGCCGCGCAGGAACCGCTTTTGCAGCCGCTCTGGCAGGCGCCGGAGTTCCGCCAGATATTCGGGCGGCAGATTCGCCTCGTTGTCGCCCGGGTTGATCCGGAAACGCGCGAAGCTCGCACGATCGGCGATCGGAGCCCTGGAGTCGGGATCCACGCCGTCGTGAAACAGCTTGTACGCCCAGTGGGTCTTGGCCGGGGGATTGCAGTCGTAGTACATCTTGAGCGCCAATCGCCGCTGCTGGCCCTCCAGCTCGTACTCCACTTTCTGGGCCAGGCGCGTGACCACGATGTTGCGCGACGCCCACGGTATCTGACTCACTTCGTTCAGGTAGATGGTCGCGAACTCGCGGCCCAGGACCTTCTCCGTGCGCTCTTTGTCGTCCAGACCAGCCATCCAGATCTCAGATCCGCGGGGCAGAGGCAGATACCAGTCCCCCTTGTTGATCTGGGCCGGGATACCGGGGAAGCAGTTGCGCATGACCCAGGGCAAGGTCTCCATCCCGATAGAGTCCTTGACGTGGGCGAAGCGGAAGCGGGCGATCAGGTGCCTGCTTCCCGGAGCCTTCAGCGCCCGGATCACGATGTTCCGGACGATCAAGACGGTCTTCCCGCTGCGTGAGCCACCTTCTCCCAGAATGTGCGTCGCCGGGCTGTTCAGCACCGCGCGAGCTTCTTCCTGGCGCTGGGTGAGGTTCATGCTTCTTCGTCGCCCTTGGCCAGCCTGACGATGATGTCGCCCAGATCGAATCCGGATAGCGGTTGCACGGACTTGCCGTCCAGCCGGTTCCCGAGTTCGCGGAGCGCCGACATGTCCCCGTTCGCCGCCATGGTCAGTAGCCGCTCGGCCGCGCGGCGCAGGCGCTTGCCGTCGTCCTGAGCGATCGCCCGATCGATCGCGTAGCGCCAGGGCTTATTCTTCGAGGCGTTCGTGTTGCCTGGCTGCGCGCCGCCCTTGCGCTTGTCCTCGGCCGCGGTCATCCTGGCACCGGCCGTGAGATCCCGCGGTTCACGGCCATGGACGCGTCGATCATCTGCTGTTCCGCCTGGTCGTACTGGCGTTGCAGCTCCTTCAAGCGCTCCGGGTCCTTGGTGTGCTCGAGGATCGTCCTCAGCCGCTGGCAGTTGGCCGCGGCGTCGCGGATGCGGATCGAGATGTTCGGGTCAAGCTCCACGGGCTTCGATCCAGCAGATGTCCGCCTCCCTGACGACCAGAAAGGCCTCGCCATCGATCACGACGTTCGGAAAGCTCAGATACGTTCCGTTGCCGAAGCACACGCGGTCGCCGACTTCGACGTCCAGCGGTACAGTGGTCCCGATGTCGTTCGGCATCCCGGGGCCCACGGCCACGACTTCGCCCCGCGTGTCCTTCTCGTCCGAGACGACTTCGATGATGCTGCTCAGATTCTTCAGCCGGTCGAGAGGCCGGACCAGGATGTAGTCGCGCAGCGGCGTGAACTTGGAGCTTGCGGTCACGTTTTCGAGCTATCCGGCACTTCTGGAGGCAGCGCCTTGAGCACGTCGTCCAGGTGCAGGCACTCCTTGAGATTTGGGCACGGATCTCCTGGAGATACCGGAGCGATTCGACCGTTGCAATAGTCGTTCCCGGCCTGGGCGTCGTACAGGATGCCGACCACCGGGGGGCCGTAGGCGGGAAGCAATACGACCTTGTCGCCGTTCTTGGCCTCGCGGCCGTTCTTGTAATGCATTTCAGTACCCGGCTTTCTCGTGGCGATAGGCAACACCGTCGCTACGCCCGGAATTGAACTCTCCGGTCCGGCCGTCGACCTTGCCCGCGTGTCCGGCGTCCCGGCCGGTCAATGCGTCATGCTGGCCCTGACCCACACCGCCGGTGATCGCGACGCGCTTCTCGCCGGTCTTGTCCGCGGCGCTCGACGCCTCCGGAATCCGCTCGCCGCGGACTCCCTGCGCGCCGTGAACCCGGTCGGCCTTCGGGACCGATACCCGGCGCTCGCCGCTCGAGTCGCTCGATGTCGCGCCTCGGGGCTCCCGCTCCCCGCTCTCGCCCTTCAGTCCTCTGGTCGTGCCCTGCTGGTTCATCTTCACCTGGATGTCTCCTTGGAAAATGCGTGGTCTACGCGCGCGGTTCTACGCGCCCACGCTGCCGAAATCAAAATGAGTGGTTGACGCGCGTCAAAGATCAAGCAGCGACCTTACGGCGCTCGGCTTCCAGAAAATTGAGCAGGCGAGCCGCCGCGGTGTAGCCCATGGATTCCCTGTTCCCGCGCCGCCATTGAGCGACCGTGCTCTGGGCGAGCCCGCACGCGAGTTCGATCTTCGCGTCCCGCCAGCCCAGCCGGTTCAGCTCGTCGAACACGGCCACGGGGTCAAAGGTCTCGGGGATCATGCTTTGAGCCTACGGCCTACGTGCCAGGAACCGCAGTGCGGACAGCGATACGGAGCACAGGTACGCCGTGTTTCCTCGCGATGCATGGCCCTCTGGGCGTCCGGCTGGCTGTGGAAGGCCTGCTTACCCTGGCAGCCAGCCTGCACGCGCTCGACCAGCCGGTCGTACTTCTGCTGATTGATCCGGTTGTGCAGCAGCCAGCGCAGCTCCGCGAATTCGCTGCGCGTCATGCGGCCTCGAAGAGTTTCGGCTGCACGGTCTCGCGCGCCACGGGCGCGACCTCGAGCTCGACGCGCGCGCCGCGGTCATCTGGCTCCATGCGCTTGCCGCCCTGCTCCCACAGCCACCTGTCGTCCACGAACACCGCCCCGTTCAGCGCGTCCATCAGTACCTTCCACGCGTTGTCCAAGTTGATGCACTGCACGTCATCGTCCCAATTCAGGGGGTCGCGGCGCGCTCGTCGCTCCCAGTCGAGTGGGCGATGTGGGTACAGGAACAAGTCCACGCGCACGCGATGCGCAAACGGCCGGCGCAGACCCTGATCGACGACCGCAATCTTGACTTGGCGACGGTAGCGCTTGGCATCCGCAGTCACGAACGTGACTGCGTGTCCACGGTCTCCGCGCCGACCGACGACACCGTGAGCCCAGTACCTGTTCGCGGAGACCGGATACGGGAGCACGAGCCTCACGGCCGCACCGCCGGCAGCGTGTACACAGCATCGCCATCGGGCCGGCTGACGATGCAGCCGCGTAACGCCTGGTCCCAGTCTCGGCATTTCCCGCCCGGAGCTTTTGTCGTACGAATTTCGAAACCAGCGCCCCGCGCAACGTGATGCGCGGTCTCCCGGCTGTCGACGAGAAACGACTGGTCAGATCCAGGCTCTATGCGCTTGAGCGTTGCGACGATTTTTCTGCCGGCCTCGTAGCGCCGGCCTGGATTCGGGACGGCGGTCGTAATGCCGTACGGCTCGTCGTCGACGCCGTGAATCCGGACAATTTTCCCGGTCATGGCACACCAGCCGCAGACGCAGAGCGAAGAGAGGGCGTTCCCATTTCCCTGCCGGGCCTCGCGGCTTCGGCGCTCTGCGCTGCGGTTCGTTGCGCCAGGCGGCCGGCTCGGCGCTCTGCCCAGGCGATCAATTCGGCGTCCCAGAGCGTCCCTTCCTTCACCGCCGTGTACCCGTAGCTCGAGACGACTGGCGCGCCGTTGACACCGCGCACGAAAGTCCGGGTGACTAGCACGGGATTCTCGTCGACGACGCGGCTCATGCCGGGACCCCGAGCTCACCCACGTACTGCGCGAATTTCTGGGCCCCGAAGAGGGTTTGCGGCCGCAGGTACTGCGCCATCTTGGCGTCCGACCTCCACTGCTCGGATTTCAGGAGAACGACTTCGCGCAGTTGCTCGCCCGTGTACCCTTCGTGCAGGCGGGCTACGATCACCTGGCCGTTGGGCGTGAGCCGTCCGCCGTTCGGGTGCCGAAAGCGGTAGGCGTGTCCGGTTGCCCGGTTGAGGTATTCGAGCACGCGCTCGGCCTCGGCGTTGTAGGCGCCGTTGCCGTGGCCGTTGGGCCGGGCTTCAGGGGCGACGTCGGGCTTGCCCGACAGTGTTGTTGACTTTGGTTTTAAAGTCCCTTCACTTCCCTTCACTTCACTTCCCTTCACTTCGTGGTCTTGTAGGACACCTTGTAGGTCTCCTTGATGGACTCCTTGTAGGCTTCCTCGTAGGTCACCTTGTAGGGCCGCACTGTGTCTGGCCTTGTTGGCTTTGTTGCTCCGCTCCCTGAAGCGCAGGCGCCGCTCCCATGCTTCAAGGGCCTCGGCCGCGAGCACGCGGTGGTACCAGCGGTTGTCCGAGCAGAGAACGAAACCACGCATGGCCATGGCCTTGACCTTGGGCCAGCGCTTCCCCGCACCAGAAAATGAGGCAAGAACTCGCTCGTCGTTCGGCAAGCTGGCGGCCGGGGTCTGCTGCCAGGCGCGGCACCAGAGCAACACAGCCGCCCAACACTCCTCTGGAGAACCCAGGGCCACGAGCTCGGATGAAAGCAGGCGGTCTGTCCTCAGCATGAAACCGCCCAAGCCGCGAAGGTCAACATCCGCGGGCACCAGTGGCGCGAGCGCTTCGGTCACGCGACCCGCTCCTCGTCGTCTTGTCCCGGTTCGCGCGCCGCCCCGCGGGTGAGCGGCAACCGCAGCCCGAATCCCGCGAGCTTGTCCTTGGCGTAGGCGTATTGCTTCGGCCGCGTGGTCAATCCGCTCGCGCGGCAGAACTCGTCGGCTTCGAGCTGCACGTGGTGCTCGTAGTGACCGCGACACAGATTCGCCCAGCCGGCGGCCAGGCGCTTGGACAGGATCGCTTCGCGCGGGCAGTCCTGGTGAGCACATGGGACGGATTCACGGGCTGGACGATCGGGCTTCGAACCACGCTTCCTCCACCCACAGGCACAGCCCGTCGCGCCGTCCGGTAGATCAATCTGGCATTTGGGACACTGGTTGAAGACCTGGGTCACGCGACCAGCCTCCCCTGCACGGCGGCCAGGCAATGCGGCGAGAACCAAACGCGCTCGCGCAACCGGTTGGCGTAGCCGGCGCCACTCTTTCGCTGGTTCGCATAGCCGCCTTGAGCCGCCCAGGACAGGCAGGACCAGCCCGGCAGCTCGTGTTCGCCCTCGTACCCACAGAGCGCGATACGCAGCCGCGGATCGTCCCCGTTCTCGATCGCCCAGGCGCGCGCTCGGTGCGCCACCTGGCCATCGTCCTCGGAGTAGATGCCTGGAGTCCTCCCGGCGCCTTCGGTGTACGGTGGGTCGAGGAACACGCCCGTGATCCCGATGCCGTGGGTGACCGCGGGCGTGAGCACGCGCGACCAATCCCCGCAGACCACGCGCACGCGCCGGAGTCGGTGCGCCAGATCCTCGAACCAGGCCTGAATTGCATCTGCCGTGGTGACACCACGGCCATTTGCGGCTGAGAGCTCGGGACGCCGGCGATCGGCTTCGCGACCTGCCGTGGTGTCACCACGGTTACAGCCGAGCTCCGGAATCTTTTTGTGAAGCGCCGAGGCATTCATGCCTCGGCCGGCTGCGCCAGCGTCACCAGCCAGGTCCGGAAGCTGCCGGTGTCCACCGGCTTCGCCCCAGCCTGTGAGCCGCGGCCGCTTCTCCGTCAAAGTTGCCGAGGCGACGCCTCGGCCGCTATTCGCGACCGCCGGCCGCTTGTCGTGAACCGCCGCGGTGACACCGCGGCGAACCCGCGTTTCCGGTTTCTTGTTCGAGGCCCCGCCTTCGCGGGCGTAGAGCCGAGAGCCGTCGCACCAGCCGGCGCCGATCCAGCAGGACGCGCCCCAGACCCACCAGCCGGCCACCCGGGCGTCGTAGAAATCAGGCTCAGTTTTCATGCGCTCGCGCCACTCGGCCGAGCTGGAGCTCAACATCAGCCAGCGGTGCCGTGCATGCAGATCCGCCTCGTTGACCGGCCAGTCTGCGTACCGAGCAGTGGCTTCGGGGTCCTGCTGGACCGCTCGCCAGAAATTCGCGATGAAGCAATTGGCGTCGTTCACGGTCTCGATGCGCGGTTCGGTCGGCCGGGCGAGCAACACGGCCGCGGTCCCGCAAAACGGCTCGACATAGTTTGCGACGTCACCGAACCGCTCCCACACAGCGCCGGCGATCCTGCTCTTGCCGCCGAAATACGGGAACGGGGCTTTCACGCCGCCGCCTCGAGCTCAGGGGTGCGCGTGGATCTCGCTACCTTAACCAGCCATTCCGCGAACTGCGGCGGCGTCGCACTGCGTTCGCGCCGGCTGTCAGCCGGCAAAGCGCCAGGGCGCCCACGGATCTCCGTCTCGATCGTCGCCGTTGGCTCGGCGATCGATAGCGGGAACGGCGGCAGCGCTCGCGGCTCGAGCCCCACGACGTACAGCAGCGTGGGCTTGCGCGCCCGATGCCCGAACCAGTTTTGGTTGACCGGAAGACTGAAGCCGCCGAATCGATCGCGCGTGCCGGGAGCGGGCAGCGCACGATGCCGCCACAGCACCGAGGCAAACGGGTGCTCGAGCACACCGCCCCAGCGCTGAACCTGATCGAGTGCCCAGGGCGCGAGATCGCGCTCGGCCTGATCGTCGCGCGCAAAAGCCCGAAGCCGGCCCCACTGCGCGCACGGCGGATGCGCGACCACGGGCATGCCGCCGGGGAACGTTCGGGCATCGCGGGCAGCGTTATAGACATCGAGGCCGGGGAGCGCGTCGTACACGCTGGGTGTTGCGGCAAACAGGACGGCTACGCGTCTCACGCCACCCTCTTCCACCAATACGTCCGTACGCCCCTCGCCCAGGACAGCGCGTACAGGAAACAAAGCGCAAACATGCCCCACTGCCCCGCTTTCCAGGTCGCGTAGAACCAGAACGGCTGGCCCGCGAGCCCCGCGATACAGGCCCAGCGGCGCCAGTGCGCACGCTCGTCCTGCGACAGGAACACGGCCGCGACTCCGAATACCGCGATGCCCGCTTGCTCGATCATTCCTCCCCCATCGGCTCTACCCCGCGGCGCCCTGCTTCACTTGGCGCCCTCACCTCCCGTTCCTCCGGTGTCCGATCGTGCGGCCCTGCCGGATCGACTCACGGCAGTCGCAGCACCTGTGCGTCCCGCGCTTGGCCAGAACAGCGAAGCCGGGGTTGAACCTCCGGCCGCAGGCCGCGTGCACGAGCTGGTGCCGCTGGCCGACAGCGGGGAAGAAATGCGCCCGCGCGAGGACACCAGAGCCCTGCAGGGAAACGGGCACCTGCCAGGCCTTCATTTCTTCGTCCCGAAGAGCTCGGACTGCGGGCTTTCCACAGCCTTCCAACGCTTTCCGAGGCGCGCGGAACGCTCGAGCGTTACGCTGACCTCATGCCACTCGTACGCGATAGCTTTTTCGAGCAATCCGGCGGCGAACTCAGCCAGCTGCACATCCTTGTGCTCGGCCATGATCGCGAGCTTCTCGTGCGCCTCGGCCGCGAGCAGCGGTCGGACTTCTTTGCCGCGCAGGCTCATGTAGATGCGCCCCGAACATTGCTGTGCCCGGGGCGCGGCCGCAGGGAGGGTTGCGGCGGAAAGATCACACGGTGACTTTCATGCGGCTTGCTCGACCGGATAGATATCCGGGCGCAGCTCGTGGCGCGGGACGCCGCTCGCCTTCTCGACCACCAGGACGCGCGCCGGCGGGCAGCGCTTCCACCCGCAGATCGCCTGCGCGGAGATGCTTTCGTGCTGTTCGGTGATGAACCTGGCTAGTTCAGCTGGGCCGCCAGCGGCCTTGATCGCCCTATCCAGGGCTGGGTCTCGCTCGTCCATTCCGGAAGTAAAGCATTACTTTGCCTCCGAAGTCAAGCAATACCTTATTCCACAGGAGCCGCTGTGCGCGGAAAATAAAGCGATGCTTGACTCGAAAGAGATCGCTCGGCGCCTGCGAGAGGCAATGGACAAGGCCGAACCGCGCGTGACGTCAGTCGCGCTGGCCGAGGCCTGCGGGGTGACGCCCCAGGCCGTGAGCGGCTGGCGGAAAACCGGCCGCGTCGCCAAGCGGCACCTTCAAACCGTTGGCAAGCTCACGGGGCGCCCGCTCGAGTATTTCCTCGGCTCTGGGGCCGTAAAGTTCAGCATGGCAGAGCCACAGGCAGCGTACGGCCAGCAGCTCGAGGCCAAGGAGGAGATCCTTCTGCGGCTATTCGCCGGCCTATTTTCCGCCCAACAGCGGGAGATCATCAGCGAGGTGCGCGCCCTGTTCGACGCGAACCAGGTCACCAGGAAAGAACTCGGCCAGAAAGCCCTGCGCGGCGTAAGCGATGCCCAAATCGTGACAGCCTTCGGCCAGGCCCCGGCACCCACGAAACCCGAGCCCAAGAAGCGCCCTCGAAGCCCGGGCCGCGAGCCCGGGACCGCGATGGATGACTTCCTCGAATGACGCGCGGCACCCTCCTCGCCGCCCTGTTCCTGACAGCCTGCGCCGCACAGCAGGAATACGTCTGGAACCGCCCTGGTGCAACGCAGCAAGAATTCGCCATGGAATCGGGCCAGTGCCGCGCCCAGGCATTCAGCGTGCCCAACGCTCCGCTGATGCAGGTCGCCATCGTGTACAACAGTTGCATGCAGGGCAAGGGCTGGTATCAGGTCCCGGCGAAGTAACGTGCACCATATTGGAACAGCGATCGTTGGTTGGCTTCTGATTGCCATGGGAACGCTCGCCTGGTGGTTCTCAGATAGCCAGGAGCACTCAATCGAGGCTCTTGCCCTGTTGGGGGCTGGCGTCGTCCTCGTGATCGCCCGGGGCGCGGCCGTCCGCTTCGACCGCATCCACCCGCCGGGCTAGACCCGTCTTCTACCCTCCCTCGCGCCCGTTCGTCCGCGTACTAAAGTATTGCTTGACATCTGTCTAAAGCAATGCTTTAATTCCTCCATCAGAACGCGATGGAGGCTCAGATGCTCGACGGCAATACCAGCGCAGCAACCGTAGCTCGGGAGGCGCCTGGCACTCGCGCCGATGCATCCGCGAGCCATGTACGCGCGGCCACGAACGACCTGGTCTGGAAGTTGTTCCGCGGGCAGCGCGTTGGCCCGCTGACGCTGCGCGATTTCATCGAAGCCCAGTACGACGCACACGAGCTGCTGAGCAGGATCGTGCTCGCGCGAGATGTCGAGGACCGCGGGGAGCAATGCCGCAACGTTGACGACGAATTGGAGCGCCGGCTGCGCGCGCACCTGAAGGACTCGCAGCCGGTTGCCGAGCGCGCGGCCGAACTGGCGCGGGAGGCTGCGTGACCGCCCCGACCCTCGTGCCGTGCCCGCAATGCGGCTCGCTCTACTGTGGCCCGGTGCGCTGCCGCTTCCACGGCACCGATCATCCGAAACTCGATCAGAACACCGCAGCCGTCGAGCAGTGCCTGTACTACCGCCGGCCCTGCGATTGTGGACTGAACGGCTACTGCATCGAGGCCGCGTGAGCGCGCGCACCGTCGTGGTCACCCGATCGCTGCTCCTGAGGGCCGCGCGCTTCCTCGAGCGCGAGGCGAAGGGGCTGTACAACAGCTGCAAGAGCTACTCCGGCGCGCCGTGGGCTTGCGGGGACTGCCACGAGAAACTCTGCGCGCCGCACAGGGAGCACGACGAAATGGCGAAGGCTGCACGCGAGCTCCGGGAGAAAGCCGCGTGACCTTCCTTCCCGACCCCGTCGCAACCGAACTCGCCGCATGGCTGTTGATAGGCGCCCTGGTGTTGGCTCTCTTGGTCGGAGTCTTCGCGTGACGAAATCCGGTCTTGCGGTCGGGCTCATGGCGGCCTTCGCGGCTGGAATCGCGGTCCGTGACGCCGCGCAAGACTGGCGAGACGAACAGCGTAAGCAGCAACTCATCGCCGCTATCCGCGCCTGCCCGCAGTACGTGGTGCTCGATCGGGACGGCAAACCCGAATGCCGCGCCATGATGCCGCGCCTTGATTTCACTTTCCCACTTCCGAAGCGGCAAAAGCGCAAGCAGCTCACGAGCTACGAGGAGAACACCCGATGAACGCGCCTGCCACCGTTATCGCGCCCGACCGCCAGAAGTTTCTAGGCGGCAGCGACGTCGCCGCGATCTTCGGGGTGTCGCCATGGCGCACGCCCCTGGATCTGTACCTGGACAAGATCACTCCGCGCGCCGAGCAGCCCGTGCTCGATCCCGAGAAGCAGAAGTTCTTCGCCCGGCGCAAGCGCCAGGAGCCCGTGATCGCTGAAATGCTGGCCGACGAGTACGGCATCGAGGTCACGCGCCTGTCGATGGACGAGAACCCGAACCGCTATCTCGACGCCGAGCACCAGTTCCTTGCCGCCGAGATCGACTTCGAGTTCCTGATGTCGCAGGCGGTGCGCGAGCACTTCCACGAGCGCGCGGATTTTGCAGCTATCCCGGACGGAACGCTCTTGAACGGTGAGATCAAGGCGATTCACCCGTTCAAGGCGAGCGAGTGGGGCGAGCAGGGATCCGAAGAAGTACCGATTCACTACGCCGCCCAGGTCATGCACGGCCTGGGGGTCACGCGTCGTCCAGCGGCGCTCGTGGCCGCGCTCTTCGGCCTGGACAACCTCGTGTGCTTCCCGATCATGGCCGATCCCCAGACGATCAGCGCGATGCGCGAGAAGGCGATCGCCTTCTGGACCGAGAACGTGGTGCCGCGCGTGCCGCCCGCGCCCGTGAGCGTCGAGGACGTGAAGCGCATGTACGCCGGCTTCAACGGCCGGCCTGTCGAGCTCTCGGACGAAGCGTACGGCGCGCTGCAGAAGCTGGAAGGACTTCGCGCCACGGCCAAGCAATTGGAATTCGATCGCGCGGAGCTTGAGTGGACGATCGCCCGCTCGGTCGCCTTCAGCTGGGGCCTGGAGATCATCCCCGATGACAAGAACCGCCCGCTCGTTCCCGCCGAGCAAAACGCGGTCCTGATGTACGGCGGGGCACAAGCCGGCAGCTGGAATCGCCAGCGCGGCACCTATCTCGATCAAAAGCGCTTGGCCGCGGAGCGCCCGGAGATCATCACCGGGTACACGGTTGAGCACCGCTACCGAGTCTTCCGAGCAAAGAAAGGAAAATCGAAATGAGCACCGCTGACCTGAAGGCTGTTACCACGGGCGAAACCGCGAAACCCAAGGACTTCCCGGCCATGCTGCAGGCCTGGCTCCCGGAGATCAAGCGCGCGCTCCCCAAGCACCTGAACGCCGATCGCATGTCGCGGATCGCGCTCACGGCGTTCCGGCGCACGCCCAAGCTCGCGGAGTGCGATCCACGGTCGGTGTTCGCGGCCGTGATCCAGGCCTCGCAGCTGGGCCTCGAGCCCGACACCCTGGGGCGCTCCTACCTCATCCCGTACAAGGCGAACAAGAAGCTGCCGAGCGGGAAGTGGGAAACGAACTATGAGTGCCAGTTCGTGCCCGGGTGGAAGGGCCTTGTCGATCTGATGAACCGCAGCGGTCAGGGCACCGTGTACACCGGGGTGATCTTCAAGGACCAGGAATACCACTTCGTCGACGGCTCGAAGCGCGAACTCGAGATCACGAACGAGACTGGCCTCGTGGATCCCGCGGACATCACCCACGCGTTTGCGGTGGGCCACATCAAGGGCGGCATGTTCCCGGTGATCGAGCTCTGGCGCATGGCCAAGGTCCTCAAGCACCGCGATCGCTACAACAAGGTGGGCGACCGGCACTACAGCTACGAGAACCTGGAAATGTACGCCCGCAAGGTCGTGCTCCTGCAGGTGCTGAAGTACATGCCCTGCTCGCCTGAGCTCGCAACCGCGATGGCGCTGAACGACGCGGCAGAGATCGGTGCGCAACGGATCGACATCAAGGACGCGATTGAAGGGACCTGGGAGCCGGCACCGAACGACGAGGACCAGAAGCCTGAGACCGGCGCCGGGAAAGCGCCCGAAGGACCGCCGACTCTCGACTCGCTCATGAAGGCGATCGAGCGCGCGCACGAGACCGCGGACAAGGAGGTCGCGCTCCTGCAGCTCGAGGACGTGGAAGCGAGTCTCACCGCGCTCTCAGGCGATGAGCTGAAGAGCGCGAAGAAGGCACTGGATGCCGTGCGCAAGGAAGTGCGGGAGCGCAAGGCGTGAGACAGGGTACCAATCTGCCGCCGCGCGGTGGCTCGCGCGGATCGTGGGTACACACGGACCAAAGCGGGGGCCGCGCCGGCGGATGCGGTTGTCCAGGAAGAGCGACGCTACGGTGCCGGATGCCAACCGGCGCGCGCGGGAGAGCCCCGCGCTCAGGGCGTACCGGGCCCACCGATTTTCGAATTGCGGCGGACGCGCCGCGGACAGCCGGGTATCCGGCAACCACCTAGGAGGCACCATGGAAGCAGCAACGGAACCGAGAACCAGGAAAGCGCGTGGCCGCGAAGACCGCGGTCAAGAGGCCGTGATCAAGCTCGATCCGATCAAGAGCCAGGTCGACGAGCTGGTGCAGTTGCACAGGAAAGCGGCCGAGGCGAACGACCAGTACGGCGAAGCGATCAAGGCCACGGCCGAGAAATCGGGATTGCTGGCCAGCGTGGTGCGCAAGTTCGTGGCCGCGAGGGCCGGTGAAAAATTCACCGAAGAGAAGAAAAAGGCGGAGCAGTTGTCGCTCCTATTCGAAGACGTCGGCGGCTGATCGCCACTACCCAAGGAGAACCAGAACGTGAAAGCCAAACAGATATTACGTCAGGGCGATGTCCTGCTCGAGCTCGTGGCCGCGCTGCCCAAGGGAGCCAAGGATGTGAGTCCCGAGGGCCGGATCGTACTCGCGTACGGCGAGGTCACGGGGCACGCGCACGCCGTGTATCCGGAGACCCAGCGCGCGCCCGCGAAGATGCCGGCGCGCCTGTGGGATGCGGGCGCCGAGCGCTTCTTGCAGGTCGTGGAGAAGACGGCGCTCCGGCACGAAGAGCACGCGCCCGTTCCGCTGGAGCCCGGGATCTACAAGGTCACGACCCAGCGGGAATATCACCCCGAGGAGCTGCGCCGTGTCGCGGACTAAAGTCGCGCGCGTCGATTCCATCACGCCGGCGCAGGCCGCGCGCTTCGGCGAGTGGGCGCGCAAGTGGATCGAGATCGGGCTGTCGACCGAGCCCGCGGATTTCGATGCGGCGACCGAGGCTGCGCTCCGGGCGTACCGACTGTGCAACCTCAAGCGCCCGATGGTCATTCTGCGCATGGGCAGTCCGTACGCCGCGACCCTGGGCGGTGTCATCGCCTGGGCGTACCTGCGCGAATTCCAAAAAATCGCCGGCACCGGGGCTCAGGTCCGGGCTCAGGTCCGGGCTCAGGTCGGGGCTCAGGTCGGGGATCAGGTCCGGGCTCAGGTCGGGGCTCAGG
>Ga0307469_10000357_pt1 | contig 17131 bp, 15 predicted proteins | sample atmos_gasesAM2C__FD_203084 | JGI IMG/M metagenome (GOLD analysis project Ga0307469, IMG submission 203084) | Hardwood forest soil microbial communities from Morgan-Monroe State Forest, Indiana, United States - atmos_gasesAM2C_515 | ecosystem: Environmental > Terrestrial > Soil > Temperate...
GGGTGAGGGAGTGAAGCAGATTTACACCACCCCAGAACTCAACCGGTTCGTCGAGCAGGCATTCCTGTTGCATATAAGCCCATAGGTGCTCGTGAGCTATGCAAATGGCCCAAAACAAGTTGCTAAATGGGACACCTTGCTGGGCACGCCGCATTCCCAGGGATACGTAGCGTTCTTCAATCGTCGCGTCGGTCTCGGTTCCCAGCCAGGCGGTAAGGTCTCGATAAACTCCCAGCGTGGATCGCTCTTGATCCTCTGCAGGCACGACTAACATCAGCTGCCTGCACCGTTCGGAGTTCCTGATCTTCCGGAGCACTTCTTCGGACATCCGCTCAGCATTCCCCTTCATGTGCTGAATCAATTTAAGGGCACGCATCGTGTTCTCCGTATGGGTTGCGGATCCGGACCGATGGCCCGCGCTGAATTGCGGTTCGAGATACTGGCTTGCTTCCAGCATTGCAATCCAGGCTGCGACCTTTAGAGCGTTCGCGCTTCTCGCACATCGCCAGCAAAGGCTAGCCACAGTGCTCGGGTCTGCATACTGGCAGAACCTACAGTGCATTTTGCTGATGACAGTTCACGTGGGTGGATTCTCAACAACGAGCCTGGGACAATCGCAGTAACGTAATGATGGGGGGACAAGCGTCAGCAACTGGTAGAAGTGGCAGTGGTTGACCCTGCAAACCAGCTTTAGGTTGAGACGGCAGTCGACGGCGATGCTCATGCCTTGTCGTTGCTCGATGACACACAGCGGGGCAGGTATGCCAGGTCGATCATCAATGTCTCGGTTAATACCAATTGTTAGTTGGCTGCCGACGTGCTCGTGGAAAACGAGTGGCGGAGACGTGATTGCCGGTATTGCTGTTGCTGGACTGCTCATACCGGAGGGGATGGCGTACGCGGGTATTGCTGGCGTGCCGCCTCAAGTGGGCTTGTATGCCGCGATGCTGGGCATGTTTGTGTATGCGATATTCGGTACCTCCCGCCAGCTCGCCGTAACGTCAACTTCGTCCTCTGCGGCGATGCTGGCCGCGCTAGTTGCTCCGCTTGCCCTGGCAGATGCTGGGCGATACATGGTTCTGGTCTCTGCTGCCACGATTGCAGCCGGCGTAATTTTTCTGCTGGGGGGCTTGCTCAGACTCGGCGCTGTTTCGGAGTTCATCTCCAAACCGGTACTGAAAGGATTTGTTTTTGGTTTGGCGCTCACCATCATGGTGAAGCAAGCTCACAAACTCATGGGAATTCCGGGCGGGAAGGGAAACTTCTTTCACCAGTTGTGGCATGTGATCGCTTCACTGGCGAACATAAACCCGTGGGCGTTGGGAGTGGGGGTAGCGGCCATCGCGATCATGCTCCTTCTGGGCGCGCTGGTTCCCCGAGTGCCATCGGCGCTCGTGGTCCTGGTATTCGGAATCCTAAGCACCACATGGTTCGGGTTGGAGCACCACGGCGTAGAGGTAGTCGGCACAATTCATGCCGGCATGCCAACTCTAACGCTGCCGAGGATTGGGGAAGAGGATCTGGGGGACGTGTTTATCGGCGCAATTGGAATCGTGTTAGTCCTGGTGGCCGAGGCGCTGGCCGCGGCCCGTACATTCGCAGCCAAACACAACTATTCGATTGTTCCCAATCAAGAACTCTTGGCCATGGGAATGGCCAACCTGACGTCGGGCTTCTTCGGTGGAATCATTGTGGGCGGAGGCATGTCGGGAACCGCCGCCAATGATTCCGCAGGAGCGCGTACGCAACTGTCGACGATAACTGCATCACTGTCGGTAGGGTTGACGCTGGCGTTCTTGCTGCCCCTATTTCGCAATTTACCCGAAGCAGTTCTGGGAGCCATCGTGGTTCATGCGGTCGCCCACCTGGCCGATTTCGGAACTCTAAAGTACTACGCGAAACTCCGAACCGGGAGCATATGGGCGGCGCTCGTGGCCTTGGTTGCCGTTCTCCAGATGGGAATTCTCAAAGGCCTTATATTTGCAGTTGGCCTGACTCTAATCGCGTTGATGCACAAGCTCAGTTCGCCACAGGACTCCGTCTTGGGCAGACTGCCGGGCTCAGACAACTTCGTGGACGTGGCGCGATACTCCGAGGCAGAGCAGGTTCCGGGTCTCCTGATCTTCCGGCCGAATGGAGTCCTATTCTTCGCAAATGCCAATCGCGTGCATAGCCGGTTACGCGAACTGATCAAGACGACCGGTCCGTCACTGCGAGCAGTCATCATCAATCTCGAAGCTAGTCCGGAAATCGATGTCACCTGTCTGGAAATGCTTGAGCGTCTGAGAAGCGAACTGCGTGAGTCGGAGGTCCGGCTCCGTTTCGCGCGGGTTGCCGATCCGGTTCGAGATCTCTTCAAGAGAAGCGGTTTCGTGGAAGAGTCAGAGGGACTCCTGTTTCGTGGAGTCGACTCTGCGGTCACTGCATCTCTCGATGGTATGCGGGCGGAGTCGGTGCCGCCCGACTTGGGGCTCGTTGCGGAACATGAACAATAATAGAGCCCGTTTCCTCGGAAGAGAGGTCGTTGAACCGGCTAAGGTGCGATGCAGCGGGGTACGGGAGCGGAACTTGGCTTGCGCCAATTGTCCGACATGAATCGAACCCATGTTACTGTTGTGCCGCAGGTCCTTCGAGCACTGCTGGCTGTTCGCTCCATTCGCTATCGCGCAGGAGGAGTAGCACCGACCGGACGGCGCGAGGTCTCACAATTTCTTAAGAGAATTCACAACCAACCGACAGTTTAGCGCCAGGAAGCTCGCAGGTTAAGGATACGTGGACCTGTGGTATGGGCGTCGGCGAAGCATCCTGATCTGGACCACACGGGACACAGAACCGCTCAATTTCTATAGCGGCCAATGTAGCCACAAGAATAGTCTGGTGAAAGAACGCTCTGCACTCGCGCTTTTCTGGACACGAACCACATTGCTGTGCCTCCTGAAGATGCAAACGGCTCGGGCGAGACGGGTCCCGAGCCGGCGTTCAGCGCATTCACCGTGCTCACAAGCGGCTAAGAGAAGAAAACTCCGCGCTCACAGTGGAGACCGATTTTTTATTTGGCCTTTGGAGGATAGTTCTTCAACAATTTCTTTACGGCCTTTGCGAGATTCTTTTGTTGTTTGTCGGGTTTGGCCTTCGGATCGAGTGTCTTACTCGCCACGCCACGCCACGCAAGATCCTTGTTCGCGGAGTCGTACATGTCCAAAGCCAGCTGGCCGATGTAGATGGTTGAAGTTTGTCCTGTAGTCGTGCTCATTCCACCCATGCCACCGTACCACCCACCGCGGTACCAGCCTCCGCCGTATCCCCAGTCCGAGTTAAACGACGTGAACTCTTTCTCTTGGCCGATACCAACTTGATATCCGATATAAAGGTTGGCGCTGTCTTCGGTGACTTTAGTTAGTCCTTTGGTCGCTAGTTCTGCATCCACCGCATCCACGATTTGCTTGCTCACCAAATCATTGACGGTCTGTGCGTCCTTAAGAGTTACCCACTTGTACGTCTTGAACTTCGAGAAGTCGGCATTCTTGTCGAAGTTGTAGCGGACATCCTGGCTAAACGCGACAGTCGCTACCAGAAGAAGACCGAGGGCCGATAAAGATCGAATCCTTTTCATCCTATCCTCCAATTTGCAAATCGGTTGTGAGATCCAGAGCGGACCTTTCAGAGAGTGGGCTATGTGGCGGCCAAGCAGACACAGTTCTGGATTCTCATGAGGCACGAAACCGATGATAGGGTCGCGGTTCTATCGCAGGAACTGTCACAACTGACAGAGAAGAGGCGCTGTACTGTTCAGCAGCAATTGTCCATCATTACATCATGCTGCTGCGGCGCGCGATGCGCTTGTGGGAAGGGACTCTAGACGACCACGAAAAATACGCAGAAGCAGCAGCCCGGCTAAAACCATCACCACGTTAAAGATCAATTGGGCCCAAGCCACGGCCATTCCGGGGTTGCCGGCCCCACGCTACCGCTTTTGCTGCGACGACCCCAGAAATGGTAGAAACAGCAGCACACCGAATGCGTTGAAGCACAGATTTGCCACTGCCACGCTGCGCGCGGTCTTGTGCATCTTGGTGCTGGCTTCTAGCGCTGTTACGGTTGTTCCAATATTCGCTCCAATCACGATGGGGATCGCGGCCGTCGCCGGCATGAGGCCTTGTTGCACAAGCGGGATGTGAGCCCTGTCGTGATACTGCTCGATTGAACGATTGCGGTGATCAGCATTCCCGCAAGCGCTCCCATCAGCGGCCCGCTCGATCTGCTGAGCATCTCCGTGAAGATCGGGCTCTGCGCGAGTGGCTTCATCGTGAAGCTGACCACGTCGAAGCTGAAGAAGATAAAACCAAAATAGAAAGCCACCTTCCCCGGCATCTTGAACCGGGTCGGGAGTGCGCTGAGCAGGGCGCCCAGAACTATGAAGAAGGGGCCAATCGATGTCACTTGAGTGAGACCAGCCACGCCGTCGAGGCGGTTCCCACGTTAGCCCCGAGCAGTACACCTAAGCTCGACTGGAAATGACATAGTTCCCGTTTCTACCAGGGATACTGTGAGTGACGTGACAGCGCTGCTAGACTGGATAATCGCGGTCGCGGCGGCGCCTAACAATATGCCCCGCCACCTGCTCTTAGTCAGCCGCCCGAGCCATTCGCTTAGTGCAGAGGCCCCCACCCGCTGAATCTCGTGGCTGAAGCTTTCCAGCCCGTACAGAAACAGCACGATCGCTGAGATGATCGCCAGAACAACTCTAAGGTTGGACATATTCCTAGCCTGTCGGGCCCACAGTCCTCGCGTTTCCCTTATTGAGGGACAGAGCGTTCATCTTGAAGCTTCTTTGACCCTTGTTGTTTTCTGAAATCAGGAATCGTGCCGGTCGCCTTGTCGGACAAATGCGCCGCAAGGTAAGTAGTCTGCGAGGGAAACGCGATCTCGGCTCCTGCCTGCTGGATGATCTCCATGACGCGCAACAGCAAGTTTTCCTGAATCTCCAGGAAGTGGTTCCAGTCACGTGCGAACAGGTATGCGAAAATCTCGACGTCAAGCGACGAAGGACCGAGGCGGAGAAATCGGACACGCACTGACGAAGCGTCAAAGCTGGGGTGGGTGGTGAGGAGTTTGTGAATCTCGTCCGTCACTGAGCGCATTTGAAGCGACGTGGTTTCATAGCGCAATCCCACCACCGGATGAAACCAAAATCTGTCGCGCGCCGAAAAGTTCTCTAGACTCATGTTCGCAATCTGACCGTTCGGTACACAGACCAGCGTACGATCGTTTGTGCGAATGCGGGTTGATCGGAGACCGACCTCCTCGACCGTTCCCACAATGTCACCGACCTTCAAGGCATCTCCCACGTGAACGACCTGATCGGCGATCAAGGAAATGCCTGCAATGACGTTTTCCAGCGTTTTTTGCGCGGCAAGCGCAACCGCAATGCCACCTACCCCAAGACCAGTGAGGGCTGCAGCTGGGTTTATGCCAAAGTGGTAAAGCGTGAACAACAGGCCAGAGAAGAGAATTACTCCATCGATCACCCGACGAATGAGACGCAAGACCGCAACCGACCCACTCAAACCTGGACGGCGCTCAACAAGATAGCGCTCGCCCCAGCCGTTCACGAGAATTAGCAGCCACGTACAGGCGGCAATCGCAATACACAGGGCCATAGTTGACCAGAACTGCCGCGCCAAGAGTGGGAGGCCAACGGTTGACAACAGCCAGCGGATGGTGAAAGCAAGAAGCAGAAGGCGAATTGGGTGCGGCAAGACTCGAGAGATTTGCGCACGGGCATGTCGTAGAAGTTGGCGGCGGAACGCCCTGACAGCCAAGCCTATGAACCGGTCCAGAAGGCCTGTCAGCACGTAGAGCAATGGCATTCCGACAAAAAGCGCCAGCCACTCGAAGATAGGAACCTCTGCCAGTCGATTCTTAACCAGGAACTCCGGGAGAATGTTTTCCACGGTTGACTTGGTTAGTTCAGGAAAAACATCCGGAATCGTCTTGAGAGTATTTCGCGAGAAGAGCCAGATCTTGCCCAACTTTCCGCGATCGACGCGCTCGACGAGAATGTCGAGATCGCCGTTTGCGGTGGGGATAGTCCCGACCAGATCTTCGTCGGGCCTTAGAGGATCGGGTATCGAGCCCTCGGGCTTTTCACTAAGCGTGTTGAGACGGGCAGGAAGGCGACGGTTGAGGACGATGGCGAGTTGACGCGCCAAATCCTCGGCCGCTTCGCCTCGGAGGGGAGTATTCAAGTACAGGACAGAGATTTCCGCATTGCCTTTCCGAGCAGCGTTGAGAAAGCCCAGGACGGCGCCGCGAGGGTTGTTTCGGCCAAGAGTGTCCTTTGGGATTTCAGGTTCCGCCTCGGCAACGGGGGCTTTGGGCGCAGGAACTTGGGCCCATGCACCTGACGTCAACAGCAGCAGAAACACTGCACAGGCTCTGCCGGATTGCGACATGCTGTTATTCCAGGAGTTCATACACGACGAGGCCCACACAGACACCCATCGAAATGGCTACACCATCTTTGCTGCGAATGCGCGAAAAGGATCTTGCTCGCTGCTACCACTCCGGAGAACTGATAGAACTGCCAGTTAACGTAGCAATGGGGTGACCTGCAAACTACCCGCTGTACTCATAGGGAGGCGCCCGGTGCCGGTAAAGAAAAGTGAAGATAAAACCAATCAGGAAATAGTCCCGATCAAGAAGAAGAAATACGAGCGCGAGCTTCGCAAACTGCAAACCAAGCTGGTCGAAATGCAGGAATGGGTAAGAACCAGCGGTTCTAAGGTCGTTATTGTATTTGAAGGTCGGGATGCAGCGGGGAAGGGTGGAGTAATTCATCGCATCATGGAGCGCGTCAGCCCCCGAGTTTTTCGCCACGTGGCTTTGCCCGCTCCTAACGAGCGTGAAAGGTCACAGCTGTATGCCCAGCGTTACATGAAAGAGATGCCAGCGGCGGGCGAAGTCGTGCTCTTTGACCGTAGCTGGTACAACCGTGCTCTCGTCGAGCGCGTGATGGGCTTTTGCACGGACAAGCAATACACCGACTTCCTTCGTTTGTGTCCAGGGTTTGAGTCTCTCCTGAAAAACAATGGCATCATTCTCGTCAAGTACTGGTTTGAGGTTAGCGAACAGCAGCAGCACTCCCGGTTTCTCAGGCGTGTTGAGGATCCGATGCGAAGATGGAAACTGAGTCCCATGGACCTTGAGTCACATCGCCGCTGGTACGACTACTCACGAGCACGCGACGCAATGCTTGCGGCTACCGACACGTCGCAATCCCCCTGGCACGTGGTCCAGACCGATGACAAAGAGCGGGCTCGATTGAATTGCATTGCTCACTTGCTCAGTGTGGTGCCATGGAAAAAGATCCCGATGGAAAAAGTGACACTCCCAAAACGGCAGAAGCCGAGAGGATACAAAGCTCCCGACTGGAATTACCGTTGGATCCCACAGAAGTATTGAGGGGACTGTTGTCCCCGTATAGCGCACCTTCTTGAGGATGGATCCGGTCGTTCTCGAAAAACGCCACTGTGGCTTGCGGGCATGCGCCCCTATCGTACAGACAGTCCAACACTTCCGTGCTATAGATTTTGTGGTGTGTCCCGATATTCTCCTAGTAGGAAGAAATCGATGCCGCTTCTTGGGGCGTATGATGCATCACAGTTGCTAGAGCACGGCTGCGGTGCGTTGTTCCGACTTTCCGCACTTCCCGTAAGCGTGGCCATTGTGTGCGACGTTTAAGAAATTGAACTTCTATGGAAAAGAACGGACACATTCGGATTCTGTTAGTAGACGATCATGAAGTGTTTCGTCGTAACGTGTCCTCCATGCTCAAGGAGCAAGGGAATGTGCAGATCATTGGGGAAGCGGAAGATGGGCTGCAAGCAGTCAAGCAAGCCGAGGCTCTGCAACCCGATGTGATTCTTCTCGACATTGGCCTGCCGGGGATCAATGGCATTGAAGCCGCCCGCCGAATCGGCGAAACGGCCAGTAAGGCCCGAATCATTTTCTTGACTCAGGAGTCCTCTCCCGAGGTGGTACGAGAGGCTCTTGGCCTAGGGGCGTGGGCTTACATCACAAAAGTGCATGCTGGAACTGAGCTTCTGCCGGCGGTCGACGCGGTTTCGCGAGGAGCGCGGTTCATCAACGAAAACAATAACAACAATAATAATAAGGTTGATTAGCATTTCGACTCCGTTGCTGCCCCTACCTGGAAGCCGTGTCTCACCCTGAGACATTTTCACCCCACAACACAGCGTCCAGTTGTACACTGCTACGGTTGTGATAATATTTCGCCCGCCCAAAATGGAGCGCACGACCAACCACTGTCAGTTTTGCCAGCCCGTTTGCCCTGCTGTTAGCTGTTAAAGGTCTATTTGACGTTTTTTGCCGAGACTCTGACCGGTTGCCGCATGCGAGAAAGACACATTATGAAGTGGGCCAGCACGACAAGACTTCTGCCGCCTGCTCCATGCCACCCACTGTCTTCATCATTCGTTTGGTCCAGCTCTGAGTGTCTCGAGAAACTCTTTCAGCAATAGTGGTTGAGGAGTTGTACAGCGAGGACGTCCCAGCAACTGAATAGTCGATCCACTGCCGGGGCTTAGGAACGGTTCGGGCTATGAAGAACGGAACCAATGGCTCGCTTTCTCCTCGTCTGCGGAAGATCTGGTTTCCGATCCTCGCCTTCGCGTTGCTCGCAATCCCGATCGCGGGAATGTGGGAACTGCTTCGGTCCGATCGCCCGGTTGCGATTCGTGTGAGTCGTCTGCTCGTCGTATTCATCGCTCTTTTCTCACTTGCGATCATCTCACTTGTAACCGAGTACTTCACCACACGCAGCTTGCTGGCCGATGCCCACCTTCGCAGCCAGCGACTGCAAATGGTGATGGCTTCGGGAAAGTTAGTGGCTTGGGAGTGGGATGTTGCGACTGGTCGGGATCACTGGTATGGCGACTTGCGTACCATGTTCGGAATTCCAAGCGACCAATGGTCCGGACAGGTTGACGAGTTCTTTCGCTATGTACATCACGACGATCGCGAGCGCGTCTCGCAAGCGGTAACGGATGCGCAGGCCAACCACAAACAGTACGAGGCGGAATTCCGGGTGGTTCGCCGAGATGGAGCGGTTCGCTGGGTGACCGCCACGGGATCGTTCTACTACTCGAAGACCGGCAAGCCCGAGCGCATGCTGGGCATATCAGGGGACATTACCGAGCGGAAGCAGGCGGAAAATAGACTCAAGGAGTCGGAAGAGAAATTTTCAAAAGCGTTTCGTGAGAGCCCGATGGCTCTTACTTTGACGAGCGCGAATGACCACCGCTATGTCGATATCAATGAGACCTTTGAACAGATCACCGGTTGGCGGCGGGATGAGGTGATCGGGCGTACCCCCTTCGACATTCAGATTTGGGTGAATCCCCAGGAACGGGCCGAGTTCGTGAAGCGGCTGCAGACCGAGGGCTCTGTTCGGAATTTCGAAGTTCACTTTCGGTGCAAGGATGGAACCGAGAGAATAGGTCTCGGCTCGGGGGAGCTAATCGAGATCGCCAATGAACCGTGCATCATTTCAGTCATTGCGGATATTACAGAGCGCAAGCAGATCCTGGAGAGACTGCGAGCAAGCCAGGAGCGCCTAAGTGGTGTAGTGGAGTCTGCGATGGACGCCATCCTTGCCGTCGACGAGGCGCAACGGATCGTGTTGTTCAACGCGGCCGCAGAGAAGATGTTTGGCTGCAGAGCGAACGAGGCCATCGGGACTTCTGTAGAGCGTTTTATCCCGCCGCACTTACGCTCGGGACCCGCTCAGCACATATTGAACTTCGGTCAGTCTGGAACGACCAAGCGCGCAATGGGCACACTGGGAACGCTGAATGCTGTGCGCGCGAATGGCGAGGAATTTCCGATCGAAGCCTCTATCTCCCACCTGGAAGCTGACGGGAACAAGCTATTCACTGTCATCATTCGCGACGTCACCGAGCGCCGTCGAGCGGAGGAAGCGCTGCGCGGCAGCGAACAGAGACTAAGGTTGGCCGTGCAAGCTGGGAGAATGTACGTCGACGAATGGAACGCTTTAACTGATGTCAGTGTGCGATCTCCGGAGTCCGTCGATATTCTGGGTAAGGATGCGCCGTTACAGACCGGCCATCGGCAGCTCCTGGAGCAGATTCACGCGGACGATCGTCAGCAATTTGAGGAATCTTTCTCCAGAATTACACCTCAACATCCCAGTTCTCAGGTCAGCTACCGAATCGTGCGTGCTGATGGCAGGATGATTTGGCTAGAGCAGAGGTCACGGGGCTTGTTCGATTACGCCGGCAAATTGATGGGAACCTTGGGCGTGGTGGCAGATGTCACCGATCGAAAACGATCAGAACTGGCGCTACGCACAAGCGAAGAGCGCTTCCGACGAGTGGTCGAACTCATCGGAGACGCGGTCATCGTAGATGACGTCGCAGGTCATGTCGTGTTTGCGAACGACAACTTCCTTCGCCTGTTCGGATTTCAGCGGGATCAGCTGCCAACTCTCCGAATCGAGGACTACGTTGCTTCCGAGTACCGCGCTGAAGCTCGCGATCGACACGACCGACGGATGCGAGGCGAAGCGGTGACCACGCACTTCGAATACGAAGGGATTCGAAGCAATGGCGCTCGAATGTGGCTGGAAGTGGATGTTGTTCCCATCGCCGATCAAACCGGCAAGCTGGTCGGCACGCAATCGGCCATACGAGACATAACCGAACGGAAACGCGCGGAACAGGCATTACGCGAGAGTGAAGAGCGCTTCCGCCTGGTGGCGAATTCGGCGCCGGTAATGATCTGGTTGTCCGGGCGGGACAAGCTTTGCACCTATTTCAATCAGCAATGGCTGGAATTCACGGGGCAGCCTCTCGAGGCGGAGCTTGGGAACGGATGGGCGGAGGGTGTGCACCCGGACGATTTGAAAGCATGTTTGGAGACCTACAAGGAAGCGTTCGACAAGCGAGAGTCCTTCGATATGCAGTACCGGCTGCGGCGTCATGACGGGCAATACCGCTGGATCCAGGACAAAGGAGTGCCAAGATTCGAACCTGACGGTTCGTTTGCCGGCTACATCGGGTCGTGTAACGACGTCACCGACCGTGAACTCGCGGCCGACTTGCTCGGCAGTCTGGGCCGCAGGTTGATCGAGGCCCACGAACAGGAACGTACCTGGATTGCTCGGGAACTCCACGACGACATCAATCAGCGCCTCGCATTGTTGGCCATCGAACTGGAAAAGTGGCAACAACAGGTCCCCGAATCAATCGATTTCAGTGCTCACATCGAGCAGGCGCGAAAGCGTATTTTCGATATATCCAAGGACGTTCAATCGCTGTCGCACCGTTTGCACTCGTCCAAACTCGAATACTTGGGGATTGCAACAGCCGCGAAGAGCTTCTGTCGAGAGTTATCGGATCAGCACAAAGTGCGGATCGAATTCGTCTATTCGGATGTCCCCCCCCAATTGTCGAAAGAGGCTGCACTTGCCTTGTTCCGGGTTCTACAAGAAGCTCTGCAGAACGCGGTGAAGCACAGCCATGCACAAGACTTCAAGGTGGAATTACGGGCTACGCCAGACGGGATCCATTTGGCGGTAAGCGATTCGGGAGCGGGGTTTGACCAACGAAAGGCCTTGGACAGTCGTGGCTTGGGATTGGTCAGTATGCGGGAGAGACTGCAACTTGTGAACGGAACAATGGTAATCGAGTCGGAGCCCGGACGTGGGACCACGATTCGAGCGCGGGTGCCGCTCAAGGCCGACGTTGAGTCGACGGAGCCGAAACGGATGACGGGGTAGCAGCATCGAAGCTCCGAAGCGCAGCGGTTGTGACCACAGATAGCGCAGCGAGCGGTTGGGGAATCGTACATCTGCTGAATGAAGTTCATGCATTTCTGTTCTTATTGACAGGTGACAGAGTCGAAGCGTTTGGTAGCTTTAGATCTGCACGCCCCATCAAGACTCCGCAGCTGAAGTGATTTCAGTTTCGCGAGCTCCTTCACCCGGCGGCCATGACCTTTTATTCCTTCCAGGAGGCCTCGGCCGCCGGCTCCTCTTTGGTCAACACTCGGTGAGACCTCCGACGCCGTGTGCGACGAGCGATTGGTCCCCGGGGATGGCCGTGCAACTGTGGGTCGCCTAGTTTTACCTACCAGCAGAGGACGAGATACATGAACAGCGCGGAGAGCGCCACGACGGCGAGCAGAACCGCCCAGCTCACCATAGAGTTGGGATTGGGCGACTCCCTGGGCGAGTCCAGCATGACCAGTTCGTTTACGGGGAGCGAGTGGGAACGTTCCGGGAGAAATTCGCGATAATCTGTCTTCGAATCCAGATAGTAGATTTCTGCCCAAACGTAACAATCACGAATGTGAACCGGCTCCCCTCCGATCTGCTTGTGTTGATTGACCATAAGAGTAACCAACCTTACACACCCCTCTTTGTACGGCCAATTGTGGAGCCTCTCAACTAGCAGTCTTGACAGAGCGAAACGTCGCAATCGTCAGACTGTTTGAGTCATCGCTCGTCTCGTAGCGCGAACCATCCGCCGCCTATGCACTGTCACTACTGACAGTTACTGCCAGCAGTCTCGCTTGCCTAAACTTCAAGGTACCGATGCGCTAGTCGAGCGATTAGATCTCGTTGAGATCGCTACGTCAATTTGGTACGCACCGACCACCGACAGGACCCTTTGGAAATGAGAACCGTGAGTTGGATTCAACGCTTGCTGCTCGTCATCGGTTTGTTGCTGCTCGGCATTTATGTGGGCGCACACATCCATCGGGCAATCATGTCCCGAGCGGAAGTGAAACGCTTCGAGGATCTCCAAGCGAAACCAGATGCCGACAAGGCAGACATCGTACTCTCGCCGTCTGGGCTCAGCGTGAGTTTCGACCTCTGGTCGCCGAAGCGAATCGAAGCTTATGAACACAGCCTGATGGAGCACTTTGATCCGCCCTTGGCAATTCTGCGCATCGCTAAGGTTAACCTTGAGGCGCCGGTGCTTGAGGGAACCGATGATCTGACCCTTAACCGAGGAGTAGGTCACATTGTGGGCACCGGACGCCCCGGCGAGGAAGGGAATATCGGGATTGCCGGTCATCGCGACGGGTTCTTCCGAGTACTGAAGGATATTGGTCCAGGGGACACCATCGAACTCGTGACTGCAAGCCGAAAAGATGTCTATACGGTTGACCAGATCGTGCTCGTGAGCCCAAGCGACGTATCTGTCCTTCAGGCGCGTCCGGGCCGATCGCTAACGCTAGTCACCTGCTATCCGTTCTATTTCATTGGCAGCGCGCCTCAACGATACATCGTTCAGGCATCCGTCAGGAACTCCGACGATAAGGGAACGGGAAGCAGCAGGGGATCGAAATTGCAGGCACTGAGCAATTGAACGAATGGACGTGCACGATTTCTGAAATCTGAACGAGCATTATGGAACTTAAATCGACGATAGCAAGGGTTACCAAGGAGAAAACACAATGAACTCAGCGACAGGATGGACACGAGTGTGGCTGATACTTGCGGTGGGGGTGATGTGCTTTGCCTTTGCCATAAGCATGAGTGCACAGGTGAAAACAGCGACCGAGACGACCAGCGGACAAGCCAGCCATGAAATGACGGTGGAGCGCGGCGAAGTTGTCTTTGTTCAGGGCAATGACCTGGTGGTGAAGATGGAAGATGGAACGATGCGCCATGTTGCCAACGTTCCCGAGAGTGCGAAGGTTACTGTTGATGGGCAGCAACTCGGGATCCACGATCTGAAGCCAGGAATGAAGCTGCAGCGCACGATCACAACGACAACAATTCCTCAGACCATCACCACGGTAAAGACGGTGACCGGAAAAGTGTGGCACATTTCCCCGCCGAGTTCCGTGATTCTGACTCTGGAAGATGGCACCAACCAGCAGTTTAAGATTCCGAAAGGGCAAAAGTTCACGGTCGATGGGCAGCAAGTGGATGCTTGGGGCTTGAAGAAGGGCATGATGGTCTCGGCCACCAAGATTGTGGAGGAACCGGTGACTGTGGTTGAGCATCAAAAGCAGCTCACCGGCTCGATGCCGCCACCACCACCGCCCCCGCCGGCCGAAGCACCGATCTTGGTCGCGGTAGCGGAACCAACGCCAGTGCCAGCAGCGGCTGCTCCCGAACTGCCGAAGACAGGAAGCGTGCTCCCACTGATCGGTTTGCTGGGCAGCCTCTCTTTCCTGTGCTCGCTCGGACTGGGAGTGATTCGCAAGACCTTTTGATTCAGCACGGGTTCGGGAAGGCTAGCGTTGCACGTCCGTCTCGAACCCTTCCTTCAGACTATTGCAGCGAGCTCCGAATAGGTTTTTGGGACCATTCGCATCCTCTCTCTGTCGGAACAGACAGCACACCAGCGCTCGATTGCACGTGGCGGGCGGTGATGGCTAGTAAAAATGCTAGAGGTGGAATGTAAAGAATGGTGGTAGGCTAGGACCGTTTTTTTGGAGACCTTTCGCGGTGACTGGAATCGGCTGGGGCGACAGGTAAGCCTTAGGTTATTGCGCCAAGCGTTTACCACTGAAGTCGAAGTTGTGTCTTCTCTGCGGGCTGCGGAAGGCCATCGAGGGCCACGGTTAATTCTCTGGTAGGAGTATTGGTTATGATCAGAAGAAATCTTCCACGAATCCTCATTGCGGACGACCACACCTTGGTTGCCGAGGCCTGCAAAAAACTTCTTGAGGCTGACTACGAGGTCGTTGGCACCGTCGGCGATGGTCGCGCCCTGGTCCGTGCCGCTGTTGAACTGAGACCTCACCTCATCATTGTTGACGTTTCCATGCCGCTCCTTAACGGCTTGGACGCCGGGCAACAAATCAAGGAGTTGCTGCCTGGAGTGAAGTTGATCTTCCTGACAATGAACCACGATGCCGATCTGGCAGCTGAAGCATTTCGCCGTGGGGCATCGGGGTATTTGCTGAAGACGTGTGCGGCCACCGAGCTGGCCATCGCAGTCCGAGAGGTTTTGCGGAATAAGTCCTACTTGTCACCTATGATTGCGAAGGACACGGTCGACTTTCTGTTGCGCCAGGACAAGAAACTGGTCGAAGAAGGGCAAAAACTCACAGAGAGACAGCGTGAAGTGCTCCAACTCCTGGCCGAAGGGAAATGCATGAAGGAAGTCGGCGGCGTGTTGAACCTGACAACCCGCACCGTGGCTTTTCACAAATACCGCATCATGGAAGTACTGAATGCCAAGAGCAATGCCGAGTTGGTTCAGTATGCGATCCGACACCATTTGATTGCAGTCTGACCGACTTGTACATTGAGGATTTGCGTATCAAACTGGCACTCCGGAACACCCAGTCCCTCGCCCCGGGTAACGTCTAGCCGATTCTGGGAGTTCGAACAGGCGTGCACTCCTCCCGTTTGTTTGCTCGCGCCGGGTCACTGCAGGTTCAGTCGATTTCTATCGGGACGTACTCGAATCGATGCTGTCGTTCGATCTGTAGAACAGCGCTGGCTCCGGGGACCAATCTATCGATTGCGGATCGCAAGGCCTCAACACTGGTCACGGCTGTTCCGTTCAGCGAACGAATGACATCGCCCGATCTCAACTCCGCATCGACATCGGTTCCGGACAATCTAGCAACTACAACAACGCCGGAACTGGAGCGCAACTGGTTTCGTGAGGGAGGTCGATGCTGGTCGACAGGAGTGCATACGACTCCGAGCCTCGCAATCAGCCCACGTTCCAAGCCCGCTGGATCCGGGAGTGTCTCCCCGTCAGGAAAACGCTCAGCGACTGAGACCGTCAAGGCAAGATGTCGTGATCCGCGCAGAAGGTCAACGTGGACACGAGTCCCAGGCCGCTTGCCGTAGAGGGATGCAATAAACTGAGGGACGGAGGCCAACGGTTGTCCATCCATGGCCAAAACCAGGTCTTGAACTTCGAGACCAGCTTTGTCCGCGGAGCTTCCTGGTGAGACGTCGGAAACGATCATTCCCCACTCTTGTGAGAGGTGAAGACCTCGAGCCAGAATCGGAGTCACGTTTTGAACCTTAAATCCAATGTCGCCGTAAGCGACACGACCACTAGACTTCAGTTCTTCCAAGACCGATCGTACAAGCTTGCTTGGCAGGGCAAAGCCGAGTCTCTGGTTGGCATCGTGCACGGTCACCATAAAACAGATTATGCCGACCAGATCGCCATTAGTATCGACCAGAGCGCCGCCGCTACTGCCGTGGCTAATGGCCACATCCGTTTGTATGAAACTGCTGCCCTCATTGCTTTCACTGTAACGACCTACCGCGCTGACCACCCCCATGGAAACAGAGTTCTTGAAGCCCTCCGGACTTCCCACTGCGAATACCAATTGTCCAGGACGAACTGCGTCGGAGTTTGCGAAAGGAATAGTTGGTAAACCAGTTTCGTCTATTTTTACAAGAGCCAGGTCCGCCTCTTCGAATACTCCTACAACTTGTGCGTCAAATGTGATGCTGGTGAGATCGCCGACCTTATGTGCATGGGATGAGCGAAGCATTTCGTCTAGGGTGACCCGCACGATCCTGGCTCCCTCGACCACGTGCGCGTTTGTGATTATGTAACCGTTCGTATCGACAATGGCGCCCGAGCCGATTGTATGGGCCTTCGATAGCTGCTGGCGATCATGCTGCGTAGAACTAGAGTGATCATCATCGTCATCCGGAGGGACGTAAGCCACGACATCCAAGGTGACAGTTGCGGCCGCAACCTTCGTGACAACTCGCTGGAAAGACTCGCTGAGTTGAGTCATCACGTTGTGCTCTTGACCCGTAGGTTCTTGCGCACCGCACGGGGTGAGAAGGAAGAGCACCATAGCGCCAGGTGCCAACGCTTGCAATGCTCGCAGTATCATTTCGGCCTCCTCAACATCGCGTGCCGGCTGTGGACGCCATATTTGCTGGCATCGATCGCGCAGATTGGCTGGCTTCCATCGGAATTGCTACCGACTTCCAACACCTGCGGGACACCCGGAGGTGCGGGAGGTTTTCACCGCATGTCTCACGGGTGCTTCACTCCGATCGGCGACACCTGCGAGCCATTCACTTCCTGAACCTCAAATACGGGATTGCGGTAGTTGGCTGACAAATATGCATCTG
>Ga0307469_10000358_pt1 | contig 17051 bp, 8 predicted proteins | sample atmos_gasesAM2C__FD_203084 | JGI IMG/M metagenome (GOLD analysis project Ga0307469, IMG submission 203084) | Hardwood forest soil microbial communities from Morgan-Monroe State Forest, Indiana, United States - atmos_gasesAM2C_515 | ecosystem: Environmental > Terrestrial > Soil > Temperate forest...
CGAGAATGTGTGCGACCCGAAGGTCTTGGTCACGGTATCAGCAATCTCAAAACGTCCCTCCGTGTACAGGTCCGGATTGCCCCGATTCACTCCCATCGTGAATACGTTCGAGACCTCCAGGTGCGGCTGGGTACTCACCGTAGGAAAATCGAACCGCCGGTTGGCGTACTGCAAGCGCAGCTCGTTGACCAGGGAACTTGAGAAAACTGACGTCAGGTTCCCAACTATAGACTGATCGCGCAGACTGTTGTTCTTGAATCCGGAAGGCAGATCGAATCCGTCGTTGAGTGGGGAGAGATTGGTCGAGCGTTGATCGTTGAAGAAATAACGCACGAACAGCGCTTGCCTTTCGCTGATCGTGTGATCGAGACGAACTAGCATATTGTCATAATTAATGGTTCGATTGACGTGAAGGTCTTCCGCAGGCAATCCAAAGAAATTGACTTTCGTGTCATTGATTGCCTGAAGATTTTCCAGCACGGCCGAGTTGTAGAAGGGCGACTCGACATGCCGCTGCCCCTCGTAATTGCCGAACAAAAATGTCTTATCTTTCTGGATCGGACCACCCAGCGTGCCGCCGAACTGGTTCTGGCGCAGTTTGTTGAATCCCGCTGCCAGCGCGTTCTTCGCGTCCATGGCGTCGTTGCGGAAGTATTCGTACACCGATCCGTGGACCCGGTTGGTCCCACTCTTCGTGATGATATTCACAATACCGCCGACCGCCCGGCCGAATTGCGTGCTGAAGTCACTGTTGATGACACGAAATTCCTGCACCGCCTCCTGCGACGGCGTCGTTTTCTGGATTCCCGACGCGGTCGACATGTTGTCGGCGCCATCGATCGCCACGAAGTTGTAGTGGATGTTTTGGCCAGCGAAGGAAAGTTTGGTAACCGGCTCGATGATCACGTCCGTGCTGCCTGAGGTTGTATCCCCGATGGTCACGCCCGGCGCCAATAGCGCGAAATCAATAAACTGCCGTCCGTTCACCGGTAGATTCTCGATCTTCTGTTCATCAATGACCGAACTGACCGTGGTACGGGTCGGCTCCGCCAGTTCTCCCACATCCTGCACCTCGACCTGCGCAAGCACCTGCCCCGGAGACAGAGAGAAGTCCAGGCTGCCGGCAGCGCCGATGTCCAGGTGGATCTTCTTGGCGGCTTTAGCAAATCCGGTTTTCTCCGCCGTGACCGTGTAATCGCCCGGCGGCAAAAGAGGAATCTGATATTCACCCACTGCGTTCGCCGTCGTACCGCGGCTCAGCCCCGTGGCCGCATTCACCGCCGTGACGGTTGCCTGCGAAAGAGCTGCGCCGCTCGAGTCGTTCACCCGCCCCTGCACGTTCACCGTCACGACTTGCGCCGTCACCGAAACCGAAACCGCTAACACCAGGGCCGCGGACAGGCTTGTCAACACGCGTGTACGAAGGTTGCTAGTCAGAGCGCTGCAATTCGACTTCATCGTCGTCTCCTTGATGGTGGACTCGGGCAAGGGATCAACCTGTTTTTGATCTCGACTCCAGCGATTCCGCTGCTTTTGCCATGCGGTGACCGTCCATTACTCTCGACAGCCGTGACTCAGAATCATCCAAATGTTGCAGCAGGATCTTGGCGCATTCCTTTAACTTCCCGGCCGTGAGCAACTGGTACAGCTGGCGGTGAACGGGAATGAGAATGCCAGGATGGTCATGTCGTTGGTCGACCAACACCATCCCCGCCCGCAACTCTGCAATTGTCTTTTGATAAAAAGATTCCAGTCGCCTGTTCCCGAGAAAGCGGATCAGCAGGCTGTGAAAGTGCAAATCGTGCGTCACCGCGCTTACCCAGTCGCGGGCTCGAACCGCCTTTTCATATTGTTCAAGCGCAGCCAGTAAGTCCCGGAGCAGCTCCGGCGCAGCCGTCTTGGCTGCATTGATTGCGGAGATCTCAAGCACCCGGCGCACGTGATAAATCTCTTGCACATCCTGAAGTGACAACTGTGCAACTGCAATGCCCCGGTGCATGCTGCGCTTCAGCAAACCCTCGAGCGACAAAATGCGCATGGCTTCGCGCATCGTATTCCGCGACACCCCAAGCGACTCGGCAAGCGGGATCTCCTGGAGAGACATTCCAGGACGCAGTTCACCATTCAGGACTCTTTGCCTGAGAATACCGGCCACCTGGTCGGCAACGCTGGTCCGGTGAATTTGTGATCGCTCCATCGATGTGGAAGGGAATTTGGGGCGTCATCTTGGCTCCAAATGTTCAATCTGTCAAGTGTTGAACAATTCAACACGACTGTTCACTCGCAAATCTCGTTTACACGTGAATCATCGTCTAGGCTATGAAATAACTGGATTGGCTCCGATCGTCATCACTTGTTCCTGCTGTATACAAAACCGCCGCCGCCCGCACCGGAGTTCGGCCGCCCGCGATAACGTTTGGCCAAAGTCTTTTCGCTCAGCGCGTCGCCAGGCATGTCCTGGCCCGTGATAATGTCCTTCTTGAGCGCAATGCTGATCCGTGAATGGTGGAACTGAAGGAGTCGTTCTTGGCACTCGATGACAACTCGATCTTGGCGATCCGCTCCCAGTTCCCCGTTTTCGAGCGCAAGGTATACCTCAATAGCTGCTCCCAAGGAGCGCTCTCCAGGCGTGTGGAGGCGGCGTTCGGAGAGTATCTCCAGGTTTGGCATGAGCAGGGCTCGCCATGGGATGCATGGATTGAAAAATATGAGGAGGCCCGCTGGGTTTTCGCCAGCTTCATAGGCGCCGATCCCGAGGAAGTCGCGCTGGTGGCAAGCGCGTCCGCCGGCGTGAATTCCATCGCCAGTGCCCTGGGAATGAGGGACCGGCGAAAAGTCGTCCTGGGAGAATTTGAGTTTCCCACCATGGGGCACATCTGGCTGTCGCAAGCCAGTCGGGGCGCGCAGATCACCTTCATCGATGCCGAGAACGAACAACTCACGGTCGAAGCTTACGAGCGCGTCATCGACGACAGGACGTTGATCGTACCGCTTACACACGTGTGTTTCCGCAATGGTTTCCGCTTGCCGGTGAAGGAAATTGTGAGGATCGCTCACGACCGGGGCTCACTGGCGCTGCTGGACGACTATCAGGACTGCGGCAGCCGACCGGTGAACGTCAAGGCAATGGATCTTGACTTCTATGTCAGTGGAACTTTGAAGTATCTGCTGGGACCGCCGGGGCTGGCTTTCCTCTATGTGAAGAAGTCGCTGGCACTCTCCTTGGTGCCATCGATCACCGGATGGTTTGGACAGGCGAATCCGTTTGCCTTCAACGTCAAACTGCTCGAGCCTGCTCCAGATGCGCGGCGTTTCCAGGCAGGTACGCCGGGGATTCCCTCTGTGTACGGGGCGAGCGAGGGTGTGAGGTTGCTTCAGGAAATTGGACCGCACAATGTTGCGAGCCAAGTAGGCACTCTCGCAAAAGCGCTATTGCAGGGAGCCGCCGAGTTGGGCATCCGATCGAAGACACCTGCGGACAGCGTTGGCCCGCTCGTGGTGCTGCAGGCAAAAGACTCAGATGCTCTCGTGAAGATTTTTGCAGAGAGCGGAATCGTTGTCTCCAATCGGCAAGACGGGTTGCGAATCTCGTTTCACGTGTATAACACGCTCGACGATGTGCGGGCGCTCTTGGGGCTGCTGGAAAAGAACATCGGATTGCTGGTGACTTCCAGGGAGTCGAGAACGGTGACGACTACGCGATAGCAACTACAGGAAGAAGTTTTTCTAGCCTTCAAGATCTCACCTCGATAATCAGAAGGCTCTCGATCCGGTTCCCAACAAATCACGGCTCAGAAAACCAACTTCAGGGCAAACTGGATCAACCGCTCCGGCGAAGCGACGCCACCCTGCACTGTGGAAGTTATTTGACCAAATCCATTGCCCGTGGGAGTGCCATCGAAGCCAGTTCCCGGGGGCGCAAAGTAAGGATGATTGAAGAGGTTGAAGAACTCTGTACGGAACTCCAGTCCGACCCTCTCGTGAATCGTTGTCCGCTTAAAGATCGCGAAATCAAAGTTATTGATTCCGGGCGTTCGGAGCGTGGAGTCGGTACGAGACTCGCTTCCAAAACCCCATGCCGGTGGCGCTGCAAAACAGTTGGTGTTGAACCAGTTCGTGACGTGACCACCGCCCGAAGACTTGCTGCATCCGGGAACAACATCCGGGCGCACGTTGGAGACGCCAAGACTGGCGGCTTCCAACGGCGTCGCGGTACCAGCCCAGGTGATTTTCAATGGGAAGCCGCGCTGGAAAGTGGTGATGCCGTCGATCCCCCAGCCAGAGACGAGTTTGTCCGCTACCCCACTGAAATTGGCGGCGTACTTTTTGCCATGGCCAAAGGGTAGATCCAGGACGTAGCTGATCACGAGCCGTTGCGAAACATCCTGCGAGGAGAGCGACTTCTCGCCTTTCAGATTGTTCCAGTCCTGAACCTGTCCGACGCCGCCCGTCGGACCTTCTAGCCAACTGGTCAAGGTATCGGTGTTGGTCAACAGCTTTGAATTGGTGTAGGCGACCAGCAGTGTGCCGCCGCCGGCGAATCGGCGAGTCACCGTGGCCTGCAGAGAGTTGTACGTACTATCACAGCATCCATAGCCCGCAAGATTTACGTCGTTGTATTGAGGGAAGGGTCGTTCTAGTTGCCCTGCGTTGATGGTGGGCCCATTCAGGTTGGGTTTGGGGCTTCCAACCAGCGGGTTCGGAACCTGCGCGATGAGGCCGGCCTGCTGCGAGAGGAACTGATCAGGGATTTGATTGATGTGGGTTGAATACTGCTGCAGGTGCACGCCGTGTGATCCGGCGTAGGCAAGATCGACAAAGAACCCGGCGGGCAACTGGCGTTGGATGTCGATGTTGTACTGCTCCACGTATCCGTACTTGGGGTTAGCATGGGGCGCCAGCGTGGGCGAACCGTTCGCGGCGACGAAAGCCGACAGGTTAGGCTGCGGATCGCGTCCGGGCGGCAACAGGATACCCTGCGCGCCGAAGGGACCAGCCGTATCGCCACAAGAGAAGCTGGCAAAAGTGGTGCCAGCGAGCGTGCAATTCGTTCCGTTCAGCGTGCTGAACGGGGTTAAGTACGAGTCGGTTGTCGCGTTGAGACCGGTAGTGGCGAGGTTTACCACGTCATTGTCGGGGTTGAGCCCGAACGAGACGTAGTTCGGAATATAGAAGGTGCCATAGCCGCCGCGAATCACAGTCTTCTGGTCGAGCGCATACGCGAAGCCAAGGCGTGGCGAGAACGCCTTCTTATCCATCGGAATATTGTTGCCGCCCGACGCCACCAACGCCGCATCGCCCGGGCATGACGAACCCGGCGTTCCGCCGCAACCAGTTACGGTAGCGTTGGCCGCAGCAGGATTCCAGAACGTAAGCCGGTTGAAGCGCTCCGACCAGGTTCCCTGCAGTTCATAGCGCAGACCCAAATTCACGGTGAGCTTGTGCGTCACACGAAAAGTGTCGTCAACAAAGAACGCGCGGTACACCTGCTTGCCAGCGGTCTGAGCTGGAACCTGTGCAACTCCTTCGGTTTGGTTTACGAAGGAACCCTGATTTTGCGCCAGGCCCAGTAAGAAATCAGCAAACGCGAACCCAGATGCATCGACCGCCGACGGGCTCGACGATGTCCAGTTGCCCGCGAACGCGAAGGCGCCGCTGGCGATATTGGTCTGGAAGTAGTTGTCGAGTCCGATCTCGAACTGGGCGCCCGCCTGTATTGTGTGTTTGCCGCGAATCAGCGTAAGCGCCGGGGAGATGTTGTACTGGGTATTGTGGTCGCCAATGGCGCTGTTGCCCTGCGACTTCCCGACGTCGTTGGGGAACGGGAAGGCTGGGGTCGGAGGAGTGCGCATCGAGTCTGGCGGTGTGTTGTAGGCGGCGGTCCAGCCTAGTTGTGTCAGATCGTAGCTCGCAAGAAGCGGCGTCCGGCCGTACACAAAGCGGCTTCCCGCCAGGTTCACGTCCAAAATGGTCGTGGGAGTGAATGTGTGGTTCACGTCCAGGACAAGCAGTTTGCTGTGGTAAAGCTCTGCGCAACGGTCTTGACAGAGACCAGTTCCTAGCGGGTTGTTGGGGAGATCTGTCAGCCCGAAATAGGCAAACCTCCCGAACAACCGCGTATTTTGCCCGATGTTCTGGTCTCCCCGCACGACGAACTCGTTGGTGTTCCCACCGGAGGCTGCCGCGCTCGAATAGTTGTTCACTACACCGGCTCCGTTCGCAGCCGGGAAGACCTTCTGCCATATGGTGGTTGCTGCCTGGCTGAACTCAGCGCTCGGAATGCAATTTCCGGGACAGGTTGGATTCCCCGGATCCAGCCCGTAGGGCTGGCGGGCTCCGGTGGCCTGGTTCACAGTGTAAGGGTCATAAATGGTGCCGGCAGGAGTGTTGCAAACGCCGTTGGTGAAGCCAGTGGTGCACAGTGCCGAGAAATCTCCATTCAACATGCCGGCCGCGGGAACGGTGGTGGTGTTCGGTGATCCGGTTCTCTGACGGTACTGCTCCCAGCTGACGTAAAAGAAAGTCTTGTCTTTGATGACCGGGCCGCCCAGTTGCAAACCGTACTGGTTCTGCGACCACGGCGGCGGTTCGTTCTTCTGCCCGTTGCTTAATTGTTGCTGCTTGTGGAAGTAGTCGTTGGCGTTCAGCACTTTATTACGGAAGAATTCATAGGCCGAACCGTGCCAACTGTTGGTACCAGACTTCGTGCTCAGGTTCACGATGCCACCGGAGAACTTGCCCCATTCGGCACCCTGATTGTTCGTCTGGACTTTGTACTCGCCAATAGAATCCTGGGTTGGAATGATGATCGGCAAATTGATGTAGCCGATATTCAACGGCTGACCATCGAGGTATTCCGCTCCCTGGTTCGCGAATGAACCTCCGATCTGGTAATTGCCCCAACTGAACGGGTTTTGGCCTACCGGGGATGCGCCGGATCCACCCTGCGCGACCGCCGCAGGAGAAATCGTGATCAGGTTGAAGATGTTCCTTCCGTTCAACGGGAGTTCGTTGGCCTTGCGTTGCTCCACGACCTGTCCTAACGAAGAGGACTCCGTCTGCAACAGGGTCGTCTCTGACGTGACCTCCACTACCTCGCTGGCGGCCCCAACTGCCAAGGACGCGTCGACGTGTGTATCGAGCTGCACTTGCACCACGACGTTAGGGTGCGAGAAGCGCTTGAACCCAGTTTTCTCGATGTCCAGGCGGTATTGTCCGGGGATTACGTTTACGAAGGAGTACGTCCCTTGGTCGCTCGTCGTCTGCGTGTGTTTCTCCGACGTACCTGTGTTGGTTAGCGTGACCGTGGCACCGTCGACGGCGGCCCCGGAGGGGTCTGTAACCGACCCAGTAATCGACCCGTAAGTGCTCTGTCCAAATGCCCAGGTGGAACAGAGAAGGACAAGGCTCAACGAAACAACGAGTTTCCGGCAGCTACGAAACAGAACGAAACGCATACGCGCCCCCAGGGAGAACTGAAGTGCCTTTGAGTTATGCAACCTGAATTGTTCAGCGATCCAAAACCCCACGCACCACTACTGTTAACGAGTACGTGAGCGCGAAGAAATTTGTACCAAGGCTTCTGAAAACTGGAGACGTACGCAGGAAACAATGCAGCAGCAGGTGATCTCGCACGAAGTGTCAGCTTGAAATGAAGAAAGGCAAGGGATCGCTCGGGGGCAGAAAATCTCTGTCTTTAAGGATGATTCGCTTCTTGGCGAAGCAATGCGTAGAGAAAAGGCTTGCTGGTGGGTTTTGCACTCCCGCCCCGGGGTTCTACCGTCACGAACACTGCGTCGAGTTCCTGGAGTTGTTTTGGATCGTCGAATCGCATGACCCAACGATGATTTGATTCGCTATCCAGGTAGAGAATGCCGAGGCTCTTGGGCCGAGCCTGCATCCCCGGCGGCGTTTCTTTGCGCCCCCAGACCTGATACGCGTTGACGTTCTTCACTCCGGGATCCAGATCGAAAGCATAAAAGATGAGTGACTTGCCCTGAGTGTAGAACACGCGTCCAAAGGACTTGCGCGTCCGGCTGCGGCTGTCCACGTCATACACATCTGCAATGTAGAGCTGTCTCGCACCCATCAGTTCCCGGATATCCCGGTCCGAGGCCAGATACTGTTCATTGTCCTTCAGCCTGCGTTCCTGATCCCGAGTCGCGGCTGTCAGCTCGTCGATTTTTGATTCCAGTGAAACTGCACGAAGCTGCGTCCTGTCACGCTCGGCGCGAAGGTTGGCCAGCTCAGCCTGAATGCTCCGATTGGCTTGCTCAGCGTCTCGCAACTGGATATGCAGGGCGTCGCGCTGCTCCGATACAAGTCGCATCTGCTCTTCGGTCCGGTTCTGGGCCGACTGCACTTCGTTCGCTCGGTCCGTCGTGGTGCGGAGGGCCAGTCTTAGATCGGCCAGTTCCTTCGCGTTTCGGGCATCCTCTTCCTGCAGATGGAGAATCCGAACCGCTTGGTTGCCTAGCTGGTCTTGCGCCGATTGTTTTTCTGCTTTGAGCGCCTGCAGGCGATCTTCGAACGCGACTCGTTTCGTACCTTGGCTGCGCTGGCCAATATGATAGGCAGCGCCTGCGACGATCAGCACAAGACACAGCGCGAGAGCCGCGCCTGCTAGTGCCCTGTACCTGTTCGCGAATCCTGGAAGTGTCTGCCGCGAAGCCAAGGAGAACCCTTGCTCGTCGGGACTATTGCCTTTTCTTCGAATCCGGGCGAGCAACTTCCGGCGAGTCGGGGCGTCATCCCAGTTCGGCCCTTCTTGCCCGCTGCTATGGATCGCGGCAAGCTCTGGTATCCCAACTTGGGCAAGAAAGCGGTACTGATCGTACACTTCCCGACACTGACCGCAATGTTGGAGATGACCATGCAGTTCCGCAACTTCAGAGGAGCTTAGTGTCCCGGCGTTAGACAAGGCACTGAGCTCTCTGAACCGCTCATGGTCATCACACGGCCGACCCGTCGTCATAGTGAATGTTTCTCCCGCAGTCTGCGAACAAACGCACTCTTACGCAGTCTTTCCAGTCCACGATAGAAGTGATGTCGGACGTTTCCCAACGGTTCGTTCAACCTCTCGCTGATCTCCCTCAGCTCAAGCCCCTGGAAGTAGAACAAATTGAGCGTGCGGCGCTGAATCTCGGGGAGGTCTTCGAATGCCCTTTCCAGATGCACCCGGTTCATCTCGGATCCAACTTCCTGCTCAAGGTCCGAATGGCCCAACAGAGTATCATGCAGCGGGTCGATGTCTGTACCAACGTAAAAGCCACGACGCGACAAGTGTGCCTTTCGATCGAGCGCCCGATGAAAGGCAATTTGAACGATCCAGGCCTTTGCGCTGCCTCGAGCCGGCTCGAAAAGCGAAGCCTTCTGGTACACGTAGAAAAATACGTCTTGCACGACTTCTTCCGCCTCACCGTAGTCGCGCAGAATGCGCAATGCGATGCTCAGGACTAGGCGCGCGTAGCGGTCGAACAGAAGGTTGAGAGCATTCGAGTCCCGTACCTGCAGTCGGGCGATGGCATCTTCGTCACTTTGGCCGCTAGGGGCAACCTTCTCCGCAACCGTCGGACTTTGCGCTGTGCGGGCCCGCAACAAAGGGAGGGCCAATGCACGTCCTTGTGGGGGAGAACTCATGCTAGCGTCTCAATTCAACTAGGAATTGCGAGACCACAACTCATTCCACGTCGGGAAGCTCGAACTAGGAACCCCGTTGGCTCGCAGACGATACAACAACACCGTGAAGACTTTCACGCAAAAAGCGTGACCTAATAAATTATCTTCAACGTGGTACAGATCGCCGCTGGCAGCCGTATGCTTTGTGGTGAAAGTATTCGCGGTTCCCGTGGCCCGCCCGAGCCAGTGCCTGCCCTTCTTCGAGGTGGCATATCCATGGTTTACCCTAGCTCAGTCGAACGGTCTTGCTTTCGATCTTCCACTTCAGGGTTAGTGGTTTCCAGCGTATGCTGCGCAGAACGTCCCATGCGCATCGCTGAAGCAAACGTGCTGAGCCGGAAAGCATCTTTGCGCGGAGCCGTCGGCCTGGCCGCCATGTTTGTTCTTTCGTGCGCGATCTCCCTTCAGGCCCAATCTACAAATGCCTCCCTGACTGGCCGTGTCACCGACCCGACCCGGGCCGTACTTCCTGAGGCCAAAATCATCGTCATCAACACCGGAACCGGTGTCCGCTATCAAGGGATTACCAATCAGACAGGAAGCTACTACGTCACCGACCTGCCTCCCGGACGCTATCGCATCGAAGTCGAAAAAATCGGATTTAAAGCCGTCATCAAATCCGACCTGAACCTGCACGTGCAAGATGCCCTTGAAGTCAACTTTGAGATGGTGCTGGGGTCGGCACTGGAAAGCGTCATGGTCGAGAACGACACGGTCCCGCTCGACACGGAATCTTCGACCATGGGAACGGTGGTGGAACAACGGAAAGCCAACGAGCTGCCATTAAACGGAAGGAACGTTTTCAACTTGATTGAGTTGGCTCCCTCGGTGGTACCGCAAGGGAGTTCAACCGGCACTCCGGTCGGAGTGAATCCGTTTGGGTGGGGCAACTATCAGGTGAATGGCTCCTTTGGGAACCAGAGCGCAGAGTATCTGGACGGCCAGCCCTTGAACATCGGTTACATCAATTTGCCCGTGCTCATTCCCATACAGGATTCGATTCAGGAGTTCCGGGTTCAAACCAGCAATCTGGGCCCGGAGTGGGGCAAGTTCGCAGGTGGCGTCACAAATCTCAGTACAAAAGGTGGGACCAATTCGCTGCACGGCGAAGTTTACGAATACCTGCGGAATCAAATCTTCAATGCAAATGATTACTTCCTGAATGCTGCCGGCAAACCCACTCCGCCCTGGGTGCAGAATCAATTCGGGGCCGAGATCGGAGGTCCGTTACGGATTCCTGGCCATCGTGCGAACAGAACCTTCTGGTTCGCTAGTTGGGAAGGCTTCCGGCTGCGCACGGCGCAGCCGTTCACGGCCACAGTGCCGGACGATAAGGAACTGAGCGGCGATGTTTCTGAAATCTGCAGGTCGGGATTTACGAATGGAATCTGCAATGACCGGGGACTGGATGCCAAAGGGAACCCGGTTGTCATCGATCAGATTTATGATCCTTGCGCCGGTAACGTGAACGCGCAAGGCGCATGCCCAGGGAGCACGGCGACACCCACCCCCTTTCCAAACAACGTTATACCCGCAAACCGGATCAACCCAACGTCAAAGAAGTTGCTGAGCCTCTGGCCCACCCCGACAAATCCGACCGCGACTATCAATAATTTCACCACGGCCGCCCGAACAGGGGGAAATCAAAACCAGGTGGTAGGCCGCCTCGATCAGGAAATTACGTACAAACAGAAGTTGTTTGTACGAGTGAATTATTGGAACATGCTCGACTTGCCGATCGATCCACTAGGTACTGGCCTGTGCGCGGATCGTTGTGCGGAGAAGTATTCGACACACGCTGCAACGGCTGTCTACAACTACAGCATCTCTCCCACATCAAGTTTCGACTTCACCGCCAGCATTAGCCGGTTCAAATACAATCGGACTCCCAAAAATGCAGGATTTGACCTCACATCAATCGGCTGGCCCGCGAGCTACAACGCAACCATCCCCTCCTTCATGCGAACGCCTCCTACGCCCTGTGTCGCCAACATCACCGACAACATCATGTGCACCCAGGGACAGAGTTTCATCCAGGATCGCAACACGCAGTTTGATCTTTCGCCGCGCGTTACCATGCTGCAAGGTCGTCATCAATATCAATTTGGCTTGCAGGTGGAGGTGGGCCGGGACAACTATAGCCAGACCAATGTCGCTAGCGGCGCCTTTGCTTTTTGCGCTCCCGGAAAACCGTGCTTCACCAGCTTGCCTGGAGTTCCGGGTACCGGCTTTTCGTTTGCCGATTTCCTGCTCGGCTATGCTGACAACTTCAGTAATTCTGAAAACCACTTCTTCGCTCAGGCCGTAGTGCCGGGCTTTACCGCGGGGCAGCAAATCTATCGGGCGTTCTACTTTGGCGATACCTGGCACGCGACCAGCAGACTCACGCTCAACCTCGGTCTTCGTTACGAACTCCAGGGGCCATGGTCGGAGAGATTCAACCGATTGTCGTACTTCGACCCCACCGCTACGAATTTCCTTACTCAATTTCTCCCCGCTGGTTCAGCTCCTGTGAAGGGCGATGCGTTCCTAGTTGATCCTCGTTCCAGAAACAATGTTCACCTGGAAAAACTCGCCTACGCACCGCGCCTCGGTTTTGCATTCGCCGTCGAGCCAAGAACCGTTTTGCGAGGCGGCTACGGAGTCTTCTGGATTCCCAACTATGTTTCCTTTGCGCTGAACCCTCTCAACGATATGGTTAATGCCGCCACCACAACATATATCGGGACCCTGGATGGCACTCATCCGATTAACACGATCGCGCTTCCCTTTCCCGCCGGGGTCTCCGCGCCCCCAGGACGCAGCCTCGGAACCCAGGGCACGCAGCAGTACCTCACTCAGGTGGTGCAGTCCATTACTGTAGTGGACCGCAACCATCATCCTGAAGGGTACGTGCAGCAATGGAATCTGAACGTCGAACACGAATTGCCTACGGGCGTTGTCGTGTCCGCCGCCTACGTAGGTTCGAAAGGCACGCACCTTGCGCAATATTCGCAGCAAGTCAACCAGATATCAGACGCATTGCTCGCGCAGGCAGCGGCTCAGGTGAACCCTGCCCTCCCCGACCCAAGACAGAACGTCAGTATTCTTGAATCTGTACCAAATCCCTTTTTCATCAATGGCGAAGCGCTGGCTCTCACGGCCTCCACGACGACGGCTGGCCAACTGCTTCGACCGTACCCGCAATACACGAGTGTCGAGCTTGCCGGTCAAGGATCGTACGCAAGCATCTATCACTCGTTCCAGTTGACGGTTCAAAAACGGTTTGCTGGCGCTGGCTCGCTTCTGGCCGCCTACACCAATGCCAAGCTCATTAGCGATACCGACACCCTGACATCGTGGCTGGAAACGGGCGTCGGAGCCATTCAGGACAATTACAATCCTCGCGGCGAGCGCTCTTTGTCGTCGCAGGATGTTCCGCAACGCTTGGTCATCAGCTACGTGCTCGACCTACCGTTCGGCCGGGGCAGGAAATTTCTGCCCGCAGTCGAAGGCACGATGGACAAACTGATTTCTGGTTGGGGAATCGACGGTGTGACTACGTTTCAGCGCGGCTTCCCCTTGGTCTTCAGCAATGGTCAGGCAAATGGAACCACGCTTTTTGGCGGAGGCTCTCGCCCGAACTTTGTTCCCGGCTGTATTGCGTCGGTCGCAGGGCCGGCGTCGTCGAAACTCGGGAATTCTAATGATTCCACCGCCCTGCGCTGGTTTAATACTGCCTGCTTTTCGGCTGCTGCCGATTTCACCTTCGGCAATGAGCCTCGGGTCGACCCGCAACTGCGCTCTCAAGGTATTAACAATTTTGACTTCGCCTTGTTCAAGAAGACCATGTTCGGGCGCGACGGGAATTTCGGATTGGAGTTCCGAACGGAATTCTTTAACCTCTTCAACAGAACTCAGTTCGCTCCTCCCAACACCACGTGTTGCACCTCGAACAACAAGAATTTCGGGGTGGTCACAAGCACTGCGCCGGGAACGAACCCGCGACTGGTCCAGTTCGCGTTGAAGTTTCTTTTTTAGGGCAACTTGGAACGAGAATGATGGATCGCATCTGGTGGCGTTTTTTTTCCGGCTTTCTGGCTATGGCATCGTTCGTCGCGTCCTCCACACCGATTTTTGAAGCAACCCAGCCTCGTGGGCTGGATTTCACACACCAGAACTCTCCCACACCTCAGAAATATCTCATCGAAACCATGGGCGGCGGCGTTGCCCTGCTCGACTATAACAATGATGGGTTACTTGACATTTTTCTCGTCAATAGCGGGAAACTCACGAGCCCGATGCCGACTCCAGAGAATTTCAGTCGCCATCAACCGCTCTATTGGAACCGGCTCCTCCGGCAAGATCGTGACGGAAGTTTTACCGACGTCACCGCCGCCGCCGGCCTGTCGAACGCGGGAGACGGCAACTACGGAATGGGAGTCGCGGTCGGCGACTACGACAATGATGGTTATCCCGATGTGTACGTCACAAGCTACGGGAAGAACATCCTCTACCACAACAATGGCAACGGCACATTCACGGACGTAACCGCAAAGGCGGGAGTCGCAGGCGGCGGATGGTCTGTCTCGGCCGGCTTCTTCGATTACGACAACGACGGCAAGCTCGATCTGTTTGTCACCCGTTACATGGACTGGGATTTCAAGCACAGCAAGACTTGCGGCGGAGAGTGGCACACCTACTGTCCCCCTGAGGAATTTCCTGCCACTACAAACATTCTCTATCACAATAACGGCGACGGGACTTTCACCGACGTCAGTCAGCAGTCGGGCATTGCAGCCAAGAAAGGTCGCGCTCTGGGCGTAGCGTTTGCCGATTACGACGAGGATGGCTTCACCGACATCTTTGTGGCGAACGATGGCATGCAGCAGTATTTGTTCCACAATAACGGGAATGGCACATTCACAGAGCGTGGCCTCGAGGCGGGTGCCGCCCTGTCGGAGGACGGCCGAAGACTCTCCGGCATGGGCGTCGTTTTCCAGGACTACGATAACGACGGACGACCCGATATCATCGTGACGGAACTGCCTCGCGAGATTTATGGTGTCTACCACAATGAAGGTGGGGGTTCATTCAGCTATCGTAGCCTGGAAACTGGACTGGGCATGCTTTCCAGTGGAAGCTCGGGCTGGGGTGTTGGCCTCGAAGATTTCGACAATGACGGCTGGAAAGATCTCTTTGTGGCGCAGGGACATGTGCTGGACAATGTTGAGCAAATTGATCCGTCGTTGCGCTATCGCGAAATGCCGCTGCTGGCGATAAATCAGCGCGGCAGATTTCAGAAGAGTGACGCGGGCGTCAATTCCCCTGTGGTCGGTCGGGGAGCGGCCTTCGGTGATTTGAATAATGATGGGTGGCAGGATGTAGTGATGACCGTGCTTGGAGGCCGTCCGCAAGTGTTTCTCAACCACGGCGGGAAGCAGCACTGGCTAATTGTGAACTTGCGTGGCACTCGCAGCAACCGCGATGGGCTGGGCGCTCGCGTGCGCGTGAACGGACAAACTCGAATCGCAACCACGGCTGGCAGCTATCTTTCAGCCAGCGACAAGCGCCTGCATTTCGGACTTGGGCCGGCTGGAACCGCCAAGGTTGAGATTCTTTGGCCTTCAGGCACCCGGCAAACACTGAGTGACGTTCACGCGGACCAGATTCTGGAAATCCGTGAACCGGAGCGACCGTGATTGGCGCTCTCCTCTTTCTTTTCCTTGCCGCGCAGAGCCCTTCTCCGGAGGTACTGCAGCACATGCAAGCTGGCGCCGAGGCCGAGAAGAACAGGCGCTTCGAGGTGGCGATTGCTGAATTTCGCAAAGTCACCGAACTCGAGCCGATGGTTCCCTCAGGCTTTGTAAGCCTGGGTCAAGCGTATCTGGAAAACCATGACTATAGCGGAGCGATCCTGCCGCTCAAGCAAGCCTTGAAACTTGATCCTGACTTGCTCCCCGCACACCGGTTACTGGGATATGCGCTGCTGGCGCAAGGACACTCAGCCGAGGCACTTCCTCATCTGGAGAAAGCGCAGGACGCGGCCGCCCTGGGCATCGCACAACTCGAGTCGGGACAGTTGCAGGAAGCCGTGACGAATCTACAGGCCGCCCTCGCGAAACACCCAAATGATCCGGATCTTCTTTATTACTTCGGTCGGGCAAGCGGCCTGCTATCCAAGCAGTCGATCGATACTCTTTTAGCAACCTATCCCGACTCTGCACGAGCCCATCAGGCGATGGCAGAGAATTACTACGTGCTCCGGCAAATGCCCCAGGCCGAGAAAGAATTTCAGCAGGCGATCGGGCTACGTCCGGAGATGCCAAAGCTTCACCTGGAACTCGGACTCGTTTATGCGGGCACTTCACAATGGCCAAAGGCTGAAGAAGCCTTCCGCGCGGAGACGAAGTTGCAACCCGGAAACGCCGAGGCCGCTTATCGCCTGGGTCACGCACTGCTGCAAGAGGGTCGCATTCCAGAAGCACGCGCTGAGCTTGTGCGGGCAGACAAGCTGCAACCCGAGATGCCCGAAACACTCTACTCCTTGGGGAAAGCCGCCTCACTCTCCGGTGATAACGCCTCGGCGGAAAAGGCTTGGCTCAAAGTAGTCGAAATCGAGAAGGAGAGCGATCTTGCCGCCCAGGCACACTTCGCTCTAGCGGCCCTGTATCGCAAGCAAGGGAAGACCGAGGATGAGGAGCGAGAAATGGCAAAATTCAAGCAACTGCAACACACTGCCGCTCCCCCCTAGGCACCCCAGAAGTAGCGGCAAATCTGGGCTTCATATCAACGAAGAAATTCCAAACGGAAAGTGCCTCGGTCCGCCGCCGCGAAGCGCAACCGACTTCTCTACAAAATGGAAGCCTTGGGAGATGCTGTGACCCAAGAGGAGGACATCTTACGAAAAGAACCTACTGCGAGCCTGCGGCTGAGTCAGTGCGTGAAGTCACGTTTACGTAATGAAAGTCAGTAGGAAGTCGGATTTACACAGCGATGCGCGAATGTCAGGAATGACAAACGCGCAGTTGAAGAATCGTCATCAGGCCTTTGAATTTGCGCTATTGCGTCAACGGGTGAATGCAGGTCTCAAGGCCGCCCGTCGATTGTGAGTCGGTTTTCTCGACCCGAAGCTCACAACCGTCTGAATCTAATGGTTGTGGGAATGGAACCAGTTTGAACCGCGTTGCACGGCTTCATGCGTTTCTTCGGAAGTTCGGGAAGCCCATCGTCTAGGTCCGCAATAATGTGTAATAGCTTGGACTCGACCTCACGGACAGCGTTGGGGAGTTTCTACGTATCGGACACAGATTGGTATTCGATTGGGGGATTAATGAGATGGTCCGCCGCCGAGTAGGATTTGGCTCGGCGGTATTACATCAGGAAGATCATCA
>Ga0307469_10000359_pt1 | contig 17029 bp, 14 predicted proteins | sample atmos_gasesAM2C__FD_203084 | JGI IMG/M metagenome (GOLD analysis project Ga0307469, IMG submission 203084) | Hardwood forest soil microbial communities from Morgan-Monroe State Forest, Indiana, United States - atmos_gasesAM2C_515 | ecosystem: Environmental > Terrestrial > Soil > Temperate...
GAGGCCGTGGAACACGGGGATTTCCCCGAGCTGCGCCGCGTGCTCTGGGCCGGCGAGGTGCTGCCGACGCCCACGCTGATCCACTGGATGCGGCGCCTGCCGCACGCGCGCTTCACCAATCTCTACGGCCCCACCGAGACGACCATCGTGAGCAGCCATTACACGGTGCCGCAGTGCCCGGCACACGGCAGGCAGCCGATTCCGATCGGCAGCGCCTGCGCGGGGGAAGAGCTTCTGATTCTCGACTCGACGCTGCGTCCGGTGGCGACAGGCGAGACCGGCGATCTCTACATCCGCGGCGTCGGCCTGAGTCCGGGATACTGGCGCGACCCGAAAAAGACCGACGGCGTCTTCCTGCCGTACCGCGCCGGGACCGGCACCGAGGAGCGCATCTACCGCACCGGCGACCTGGCGCGACTGGGTGACGACGGGCTCATCTACTTCGCCGGACGCCGCGACCATCAGATCAAGAGCCGCGGCTATCGCATCGAGCTCGGCGAGATCGAGACGGCGCTCCATGCACTGCCCGAGCTGCGCGAGAGCGCGGTGGTCGCGGTGCGGTCCGAGGGCTTCGAAGGCTGGATGATCTGCTGCGCCTACGTACCCGCGCGCGGCCACCGCCTCGACCCGCAGCACGTGCGCCGGCGGCTCGCGCGCGTGCTGCCCGGCTACATGCTGCCGGCCCACTGGTTGCGCTGCGACGCGCTGCCGCGAAACGCCAACGGCAAGACGGACCGTCCCGTGCTGCAGCGCCGCTTTCTCGAGGCCAAACGGACCCCGCCGGCGGCTGGCGCGCCCGCCGCCTCGTTCGCCGGGAGGCTCTGAGCGATGTGCCCTGCGTCTGAGCAGCCCATCGCAGAACGCCTGCGGGCTCTCATGCTCGAGCATCTGCACGTGGAAGTTCCGTCGGCCGACATCGATCTTCTCGACTCGGGCCTCCTCGATTCGCTGCAGCTGGTAGACCTGCTGCTCCTCATCGAGGAGCACTTCGGCCGCCGCATCTCCATCGAGGCGATCGACCTCGAGGACCTCCGCACTCTGACGCGCCTCGCGCGGCTCCTCGGCACACCCGCCGCAACGACGCCGACCAGGCGGGCGGGCCGCGCCAAGGCCGACCCCGAGCCGCCGCACGGCAGTCAGGCCACGCCGCGGCGCGACTCGAGCTCCTGTGACTAGGATCCGCGAGCTCACCGAGGAAGACCTGCCCGCCGTCGTCGGCCTGTTTGAGCAGGTATACCCGGAGCAGCGCTGGCTCTCGCGGCAGGACTGCGAGCGGTATTTCCGCGAGATATTCTTTGCGAACCCCTGGCGCGATCTCGCGCTGCCCTCCTGGATCGCCGAGGAGCACGGCGTCACGGTTGGCTTTGCCGGGGTGCTGCCGCGGCGCATGCGGTTCGGCTCGCGGGCGCTCAGGGTCGCCGTCGGCAGCCAGTTCATGGTCCACCCCGGGTGGCACTGCAGCCTGGTGGCGCTCGAGCTCATCAAGCGATTGCTGGGGGGCCCGCAGGACCTGTTCGTCACCGATGGCGCCAACGAACAGGTGACGCGGCTGTGCCTCACCGCCGGTGGCACGGCGCCGATCCTGCAGAACCTGGAGTGGACACGCCTGCTGCGCCCGACCCGCTATGTGCTGGCGCTGCTCGCGAAGAGCGATCGCAGCGCCTTGCAGGTGGCTGCGCGGGTGCCGTGCGCGCTCGCGGATGCGGTAGCGGCGCGCATGCGCCCCAACCAGTTCGATCGGGAGGATCACGCGCTCTGCGAAGAGGCGTTGGATCCCGGCGGCATGATCAGCCACCTGCCGCAAGTCATCAACGGCGGCTATCCCTTGCGCTCGGAGTACGACCGCGAGTCGCTCGCGTGGCTGTTCAGCCAGGCAACACGCAAGACTCGCCATGGACGGCTGCGGGCGCGCGCGGTGCTCGAGCACGGACGCATGCTCGGCTGGTTCATCTACTACGCACAACCGGGCACCGTCAACGAGGTGCTGCAGGTGGCCGCCGGCAATGGGGGCTACGATCGCGTGTTGCGCCGGCTGTTCCGCGACGCTTGGCTGCAGGGCGCCACGGCGGTACGCGGAAGACTCGATCCCTTTCACCTGCAGCAGCTCTCCGACCGCCACTGCTGGATGCGCCGTGAAGGCGCGCTGACACTGATCCATTCACGGCACACCGACCTGGTCACCGCAATCGAGCGAGGGTCCGCCGGTATCAGCCGCCTGGACGGTGAATGGTGGCAGCGCTTCATCGGCGGCTGAGCCGAAGGGAGCATGTGCGCGCTCTGTCCCGCCCGCTCACGAATAACGCCCGGGAGCTAGCCTCAGCCGCGAACATGCCGCGAATGAGCCTGTGTCTGGTGGGACTCGACAATCTGCCGGTGCTGGCGCCGGAGTTCCGCGGGCCTGCGATCGGCGGCGAATCGGTGCAGCAGACGCTGCTCGGGAAGGCCCTGGCGCGCCGTGGCCACGAGGTGAGCATGGTGACCGCGGACCACGGCCAGGAGGACGCAGGAGTCTACGGGGGTATCCGGGTCTACAGAGCCTATCGACCCGCGGCCGGAGTCCCGCTGCTGCGCTTCGTGCATCCCCGCTGCACGGGCCTGTGGTCGGCACTGGCGCGAGCCGACGCGCAGCTCTACTACACCAGCTGCGCCGGCATGCACCTCGGGCTCATGGCCCTGTTCTGCGCGCAGCACGACCGGCGCCTCGTCTTCCGCTGCGCGAGCGATTCGGATTGCGACCCCGCGCGCCTCCTCATCCGCTATGCGCGCGATCGCTGGCTGTACGGCTACGGGCTGCGACGGGCCGACGTGATTCTGGTGCAGAACGCCGCTCAGGCCGCAGCGCTCCGCCGGCACTTCGGCCTCCACGGCCGCCTGGCCGGCATGCTGGTGGAGCCGGGGCCCGCCGCCGCGGCCCGCGACCTCGATGTCCTCTGGGTCGGCAACATCCGCCACGTGAAGCGCCCCGACCGGCTGCTGGCGCTCGCCGCGCAGCTACCCGAGGCGCGCATACACATGGTCGGCGGCCCCGTCGCCGACGAGGCGGCGCTTTACGAGCGCATCCGCCGCGAGGCCGCAAGTCTCCCTAACCTCACCTTCCACGGCCACCGCTCCTACCGGGACGCCAGCAACCTCTACGGACGTGCCCGCCTCCTCGTCAACACCTCGGACGTCGAGGGATTTCCGAACGCGTTCCTTCAGGCCTGGATCCGTGGCGTGCCGGTGGTGAGCTTCACCGACCCGGACGGAGTCATCAGGCGCCGCGGACTCGGCGAGGCGGTCGCCTCCGCCGGCGCGATGCGGGACGCCATCCACCACCTGTTGCGCGACGCAGGCGCGCGTGACGCGGCGGGACAAAGATGCCGGGCCTACATGGCGCGCGAGCATGCCGAAGAGCGCGTCCTCGCGCCCTATCTCACCGCTTTCGAGGAGCTGACCGCGGACAGTCGCGCAGCGGTGCGGCTGCCGGCTGCGGGTGAGGGGCCCCATGTCTGAGACCGCCTTCATCGTCACCGTCGACACCGAGGGAGATGACATCTGGTCGCGGCCCCGCGAAATCACCACGCGCAATGCCCGCTTCCTGCCGCGCTTTCAGTCGCTGTGCGAGCGCTACGGCTTTCGGCCCGTCTATCTGACCAACTATGAGATGGCGACGAGCGCGGAGTTCGTCGAGTTCGCGCACGATGTCCTCGCGCGCGATGCCGGCGAGATCGGCATGCACCTGCATGCCTGGAATTCGCCGCCGCTGCTGCCACTGACCAGCGACGATTTCCATTACCAGCCCTATCTCATCGAGTATCCCGACAGCGTGATGAAGGAGAAGATCAGGGTCATGACGGGACTCCTGGAGGAGCGCTTCGGCCGACGCATCGTGAGCCATCGCGCCGGCCGCTTGGGGCTGGACGCCCGCTACGCGGCCATGCTGCTCGAGTTGGGCTACTGCGTGGATTGCTCCGTGACGCCCGGGGTCGACTGGAGCACGACTCCCGGGGCGCCGGGTGGGCGCGGCGGGCCGGACTATCGCGGCTTTCCTCACCGCCCGTATTTCCTGAGCCCCGCCAACATTGCCTCGCCAGCGTCCTCCGGCCTGCTCGAGGTGCCGGTGACGATCGCGATGAGCGGCCTCTTCCGCACCGCGCCCTGGGCGTATCGCCTGCCGCTCGCCGGCCGGGTCGTCAATCGCATCGTGCCGGCGCGTAACTGGGCGTGTCCCGGAGAGAACGATCTCACGGGAATGGTGCGCGCCGCGCACAGCGCGCGCGCGGCCGGGGCGGAGTGTGTGGAGTTCATGGTGCACTCCTCGGAGCTGATGCCGGCCGGCAGCCCGCGCTTCCGCACGGCGGCGGCGATCGAGGAGCTGTACGCGAGCCTCGAGGTGCTGTTCGAGGATCTGTCCGCCTGGTGCAAGGGCATGACGCTGGCTGAATTTCACGGCGCCGCGGCCTGGGAGGAAGCGGCGTGATCCGCATCCAGGGCCGCGTGGTCGCCTACGGCGAGGTGTGGTTCGACGAGGAGCCCCCGGAGGATGCCGCCCTCGCGGGCGTGGACGTTGTCGTCTACCGGAACCGTGCGGCGCCTGTTGCCAATTCGTGGCCTTACAGCGGCACGCCTGCCGATCGACCGCTGCACTCCCTCTGCACCGATCTCGACGCGACGCCCGAGGCGATCACCGGCCGATTCGACGAGACCTGCCGCCGCCACGTGCGCCGCGCCGAGCGCCAGGATGGATTGCGGCACGAGGTGCTCGCCGACGCGGCCGCCGGACTCGGGGAGTTCGCCGATTTCTACGATGCCTTCGCACGCCAGAAGAGCCTGTGGCTCGCCGACCGTCACTGGCTGGCACGCGCGGCGCAGGCCGGTCAGCTCGTGCTGAGCTGCGCGTCCCGCGGCGGCGAGCGGCTGGTCTGGCATGCGCACCTGCGCGCCGGGCGCACCGTTGCGTTGGCACACTCAGCCTCCCTGTACCGAGGCACGGGCGATGACTACCGCTCGCTCGTCGCGCGCGCAAACCGCTGGCTCCACTGGCGGGACCTGCTCGAGTTCAAGGCTGCTGGATTGCGCTATTACGATTGGGGCGGGATGTTTGCGCCCGAATCCACGCCCGAAGAGGCCGGCATCAATCGCTTCAAGAGAAGCTTCGGCGGACACCCGATCCGGGCCTATCAGTGCTCGGTGCCCGTTACGCTTCGCGGCCGCCTGTGGGTCGTGATCCGCGGCGCCCTGCGACGCGCGCCGAAGCGCCCGGCTCAGGCGGCGGCGAGCGCCGCCTGAGACCGGCGCCTCCTCCTTAGCCCCTACATCCGATCCCCCGATTGCACGCGCCAGGACATCCGCGGCCAGTCGCGCACCGTGTCCGCGTGGCCTGGCTCCACTGCCAGGGCCATCAGGTACCCGGCACGCGCCGCCAGGCCGAGGCGGCGTGCCGCGGCGCCTTCGTGCGGGCAGGTCGAATACATGAAGAATCTCCGCCGGCGGACCTGAGCGCGCGCCACCAGGGCGCGGATGGCCGCCGCCAGCTCACGCTCATCGCCGTCCAGCCACTGCAGACGATCGGTGTCGCCGACACGCTCGATCAGCGCGCGGCAGGTGGCGCCGATGCGAACGCACTCGACTCCATGCGGGCGCTCGACCATCTGCAACGTCCAGGCATCGGGGTCGGGGTAGTGAAAGCCGGCCGGCGCCCCGGCAGCCCGCGCCCGCGCCGCAGCGCGCGCCGGCCAGTCGTGCGCCACCTTCGCCTTGCGCAGCTGCAGCAGTCCCGCATCCGCAGTGCCCGCGCGGTCGCGCGAGACGAGATAAGCGCTCGGAATCGCCGCGGCGCCGAGGCGCCTCAGCCCCCGTCCCGTCGCGTTGTCTGCCGTGACGAATGCGAGGAGCGCCGCACAGCCGCGAGCCGCACTCCGCTCCGCCGCCGCCCGCAGCACCTGCGCGTAGCAGCCGCGTCCGCGTGCGCTCGGCGCGGTACACGCGGCCACTATGACGCCCACCCGATGCAGCTCGCCGTCCTGCGTGCGCAGCTGCCGGATGACCAGGCCGCAGCCGGCGACCGCCCGCATGCCGTCCATCAATACGAGCCGATCCGGCGGCTCGCCGCAGAAGGAGCGTTGCAGGTACCAGCAGTACAGACGCTCGGTCCACGGGCTGGCGAAGCACTGCGTCAGAAATGCAGCTCCGTAGTCTGCGTCCCCCGCCGGCGGGTTCACGAGGATCCTCAGGCCGCCAGCGTCCGGCATCGGTTCGTCACCTCATCGAGAGAGGTCCACCACAGCGTGTCGCCGTAACGCCGGTCCAGCTCCCGCCACAGCCGCTCGAGGTACGCGCAGTAGACGTCATCGAGGCCGTCGAGCATCGTGATGCCGCCGCCCGTCTTGAAAACGTGCGCCTTGATCAGGAGCAGACCGCCAGCCTCGACGATGGCGTGCGCGCGCGTCAGCGGCGAAGTCGCCTGAAAATTCGTGGTGAAGTGCAGCACCCGGGGCACTGCCGCGGCCGTGCCGTCAGTCCCATCGCGCGAGGACACGCACGCCACCCAGGTCGGATGGATCAGCGAGGCGCCACGCAGCCCGCTGCCGGCCGTCCGCGCGCTCTCGCTCACCGGGGCCTCGAGGTCACGTGCCGAAGCCATGAAGCGGAAGGCCTCATCGCTCAGCGCCGCGCACAGGGCGGGCGGTGCGTTCCATGCGGGCGCCGCGAAGCCCGCGACGTGCCGCAGTCCCGCGGAGACAAAGATGCCCCGGGCCTTGCGTACCATGGCACGGCACCTGCGGCGCGACTGCTGCTGGAACTCCATGGCGAGGTTCGGTCCGGGATGCGCATGATGCAGGCCGTGTACGGCGCAGTCGGTGCGCGGCAGCGCGTTGAGGTAGGCGACGAACTCCGGGAAGCGATCGATGCGGAAACGGCCCCGGCGCGCGAGCGGCGCCCAGTGGACGCGCTCGCGCAGCAGCGGCACGCGCGTCACCCACCGGCGGGTGCGCAGCAGCTCCACCCGCCGCCAGTCGGGGGTGACGAACAGCGTGATCCGCAGTTGCGGGTGTCGCACCAGCAGGCGCTCGACGCGCCCGAGCGCACCCCTTCCCAGGTCGCCGCCCGCATCGAAAGCATCCGCGGAGGTCGCCGGATGGATGTCGTCGATGCTGAAGCAGACCGCGGCCCGCTTGCCGCCCGGCAGCCAGCCGCGGCAGTCGCTGAGCATCATGGCCGGTACAACGCGCCGTAAAGAGCCGGCAGGTCCTCGTGCGCCTGGTAGTGATCGCGGTACAGGCGGCGGCGCCACAGCCGCAGCGCCAGCCAGTTCCCGAACCCGACCGTGATGGGCGCGAGGTGCAACAGCACGTAGAGAAAATAGACGGGGAGGATCGGCGCAATGTAGCGGCGGTCCGTACGGGGCACGACGGTGAGGAGCGCGAGCGTGCCGAGCGCGAGGTAGCTCAGGGCCGCTCCGGCAAAGTACACCGGATTGACCAGCCCGGAGTAGGGCAGCAGATGGAAGACGAACAGATTGTCGAGGACCCCCGCCATGCTCACCGACAGCAGCGCCGCGCTGACGAGCTTGAGCAGGTGCAGACCGAGCGCGAGCACTCCGAGATAGCCGACGAAGTTGTACATCGCGAACGGGTCGCGCAGACCGATGCGCCACAGCTCGCGGAAGCGCTCGCTATAGACCCGGAGCAGCCCCTGATACCACCCCACCCTTTGGGAGAACCAGTGACGCCACGTGCCCGGCCCCTCGGTGCTCACGACCAGGCGGCCGTCGTAGTAGATGCGCTCCCCGTCGTTGAGGAGGATGAGCGCGAGCTCGAGGTCCTCCGCATAGACGGACAGGGAATGCCGCTCGAGCGCGCGCTCGAGCGCATCGCGACGGTAGATCGAGACCCCGGAGGTGACGCCGAAGTCCGCCATGCTGCGGCGCCCGACGACGAAGGTCAGCGCGTACTCGAGCGCCTGGAAGCGGGCGAGAAGGCCGTCGCGCTCGAGCGCCACGCGCGGACAGGCCGCCGCCGCCCCGGACTGCTGCAGGTCCGCGACGGCGCGTTCCAGATCCACCACGCTGCCTTCGCGACGCGAGCAGATTCTGACATCCGGATCGACGATCATGACGGTCTCGATCCGCGCCGGCAGGGTTGCCAGCAGCCGGCGCAGCGCTCCCGGCTTGCGGCGGTTCACCTCCTCTTCGAGGCAGCGCCAGCCCGCCTGGCGCAGCCGCGTGACGGTGTTATCGGTCGATCCGTCGCTGATCAGCCAGACGTGCTCGCGGTACGGAGCCAGGCGCTCCATGAAGTCATCGACCGCATCCTCGAGATTGAAGACCGAGGCGATGATGGCGAAGGGACGCGGATGCGCTTTGCCGATGGCCGGCCTGCCGAGGAGCGGCAGGTCGACGGACAGCAGACCCGATTCCGCGCTGCCCCGCTCCGCCGAAGCCGCCGCGGTATGGCGTCGGTGCGCATACAGGCGCACTCCGAAGTCCAGTGCGTCGGTAAACACGATGATGTTCGCCAGGCCATAGACGAGGAACGAGAAGTCGCCGGCGCCGAAGTCCGCCGCGGCGAGCACGATCCAGCCCGCCAGCACCAGGTAGACGCTGACGGCCGCCACCAGGTTCCATGGGCGTCGGGCACTCATGCGATCAGCCTCTCGGGCGACTGTGCCCGGCGCCCTCCGCTTCGGCGATTGCCTCCGCGGTATCGCTCGGGGCCTCGAGCACGAGAGTGGGCGTATCGGGCAGTACCAGCGTGGGCGTGTCCTCCAGGATCATCGTCTCGTCTGCCGCCCGATCGGCAGCCGGCGGCTCGATGGGGACCGCAGCCGTCGCCACCATCGTCGTCGGGACCGGCGAGCCGCGCACCAGCTCGAGAGCCTCGGCCGCCTCGAGAGGTCTGGCGAAGTAGTATCCCTGCGCGAAATTGCAGCCGAGCTCCTCGAGCGAGCGCACCGCCGCCTCGGTCTCCACTACCTCGGCGATGGCACGCAGCCCGAGGCTCGAGGTCATCTGCAGCACGGCGGCGGTGATGGCCTTGTTGGCGCGCTCGGATCCGGTGCGGTTGGCGAACGGCCGATCGATCTTGACGTAGTCGAAGGGCAGCAGCTGCAGGTAGCTCAGCGATGAATAGCCGCTGCCGAAATCATCCAGCATCAGCTCGAGCCCCATGTCGCGGAACCTGGCGAGCAGGGGACGCGCCGCATTCAGGTTCTCTACCAGACCCCGCTCGGCGAGCTCGAGCTTCAGGTAACCGGACGGGACGCCGGTCGCCTGCAGCACCTGCGCCACGTGCTCGCACAGACCCGGATCGCGCAGCGCGGCGGCCGAAAGATTGACGCTGATGTAGAAATCGGCGTCCCGCCTCAGGCTGGCGCGCCAGTCGGCGATCAGCCTGCAGACGCGTTGAATGATCCAGCGCGTGACGGGCACGATCACGCCGGACTCGTCGGCGATGGCGAGGAACCGTTCGGGCGTCAGCATTCCCTCCACCGGGTGATACCAGCGCAGCAGCGCCTCGAAACCCACCACCCGTGCTCCGGGCAGCGCGAATATCGGCTGGAACAGCAGCCCGAATTCTCCGCGCTCGAGGGCGAGATACAGATCCGCCTCGAGGCTGACGAGGCTCACCGCCGCGCCGCCCATGTCCGGGGTGTACTCGACGGTCGGCAGCCCCGGCTCGCCCCTGGCAACCGAGAGCGCGACGTCGGCTTCGCGCAGCGCCTCCTCCGGACGGCGGAGACTTCGCCCTATGCAGGTAAAACCGATGCGGGTCGCGACCTTGACCCGGTGTTTGCGCAGCGCGATCGGCCGCTGGCGCGCGGCGTGCAGGCCCGCCGCGATGCCGCGCACCCCGGCGGAATCCACGTCGTAGAGCAGCGCCACGCACTGGTTGTCGCTCCAGCGCGCCAGCGTGTGCTCCGCCGGCTCGAGTGCCTCGGCGAAGCGCTGCGCGACCTGCAGCACGAGATCGTCACCGGCGGTGTGGCCCAGGGTATCGTTGATGAGCGTGAAGCGGTCGATCTCGATCAGCATGATCGCCAGGCGCTGCCGCCGCCGCGCGTGCAGATCGCGCAGCGCCCGATCAACCTGGCCCATGAAGCAGCGGCGGTTGGGCAACCCGGTCGACGGGTCGTGGTAGCGCGCGTGCTCGAGATTTTTCTGCAGGGCGTCGTACTGCTCGATCTCGGCCGTGAGACGCGCATTGACGACGCGCAGCCGGCCGCGGACGGTCGCCAGCGCGCGCCTCGCGCGGCTCGCGCTGTGGGAGAGGTCGTACGCCGCCAATGCGAGGGCCCACGCGAGCAGGGCCAGCAGGACGACGTCCGCGACCAGCGGCGCCGCCGGATACCAACCTGCGTGCGGACGGATGGCGAGCGTGAGAAACGGGGCTGACTGTGAGGCGGCTGCACCGGGTGGATGAATCGCGCCGGTCACCGGCTCTGCGAGCGGCGCCGCGCGTGAGCGCAGGAACGTCCGGGGCTCGGCTGAATTCTGCGCAGACTGGAAGACCTCGAAATCGTAGCCCTCGCGGGTGAGTCGCCCGAGTCCCGCCTGCAACAGCAGCTCGCCCAGAGTCTCATAGCTGAAAGCGCGGCCGCCGTCGGCCGCCTGGCCCGCCCCGGGAAGCTCGACGGGCACTTGCGCGGCGACGAACCACTGGCTGCCATAGCGCACCGGCCCGAACAGCCCCGCTGCCCTGACCGCTCTCGCCGGAGCGGCCGTCCATTCATCCGACAGCGCCCGGCTCACCGTGGGGTCCGTGTCTCCGGTACGCAGGAGCCCGCCCGCGCCCGCCACCCAGAAGGCATTGCGCGCTGGGACGGCGGTCCAGGGCGGTGGTGAGGGATTGTCGAGCGTACCGGCGGCTCGATGCGACTCGTAACCCGCACGATCCATGAGGGCCTGGAGCTCGACCTCGATCTGATGCGTCTCATGCGCCACGGTAGCCTGGGCGGCCCGGCGCAACTCTGCGGCGTGGTCACGGGCGCTCAGGGTAGTGAGGCGCGCGCCGGCAAGCACTACGACCGCCGCGACCGCGGCTGCCGGCACCCACGCCGGCGAGCGTTTGCCACGCTTCGGGAGAAGCCACTGGCTTATCTGAGAGGCACCGAGCATGACAGGGTAACCGTCGTGCGCTTGAAGCCTTCGAGGTCCTGATAGTCGGCGAGCAGCTGCCACGCCCCCCGTCCCACGGGCCTGCCCAATCCCACGAATGCCTCCCGCAGCTTCGGGGCGGGTTGGACGATCTGGCCGAGCAGGTTGAGAACGGCCGGCGCGGCCTTACCCGTGGCTACACCCGCGAGCGCGCTCAGGGCCGGCCCCGCGTAGTCGAGGCGCACGGTGGTTAGCTGCGTGCCAAGGTTGCCGCCCGCCGTATCTGCGTACGACACCGACACCAGCAGCGGCTTCGCCACGCGGAACGAGAGTCCCACCTTGGGGAGGTTGCCGTGACTGGCAGAGACATCGATCCGGCGCTCCTCGAGCTGGACGGTGAGCCAGTCGGTCGCCGCAGCGAGGAACCCCGCCGTCTCCACCGAGTAATCGAAGCGGCTCTGGGCCACATCGCCGGCGCCTTCATGAGCCTCGAAGTAGATTGCGCTGGCGGACGTGGCGCTGCCGAGCCCGAAAGAGCCGCTCAGGATTCCGTTCGTCCAATGCGAATTCGCGATCTGCTGATACTCGGCCCCCAGGTTTAGCAGGTCGCGCGCCGCGAAGGTGTGCGACCACAGCGCCGAGGCGCCGCCGCCGCCGCTGCCTCCCGTGAGCCAGGCGCCGTTCGCGCTCAGCAACAGCCGGTCCTCGGGAGGGGGGGCCGGCGTGGCCGGCGCCTGGTCCGCCGCCTGATCAGACCCCGCCGCCGCGAGTTGCCGCGCGCATGTGAGGAAGATGAGACCGATCGCGAGCGTCGGCGCTTTCATGGTGGCCCTCGCATGGCGCGCACGGTAGTGGCGTCGAGATCCGCGCCCGTGAGGGGCGCACCCGGCAGGGTGACGCCGCGCTCCGTTCTGGCGGCGGCGGTGCTCGGTACGAACGCGAGAACGTACAGACGTTCCTCCTCGCCGGGCAGCGCCACCGCGGTCACCGTCACCTGGTACACGCGGCGCCTCACGGTCAGGTGCAACTTTCTGCACCGGCTCATGCCCGGGTCCCACCAGGCAGCCCGGTCCCCGGCATCCGGCACGAGCCTCGATACCTCGCTTCCGGCTCTCGCTTCCGGAAACACCGCTCGCGCGGGCCGGTTGAGCGCGAGCACCCGGCCGGGGGCGCTCACGACCAGCGCCGCGTGCTCAGCCGCATCGAGCGCCGCTCTCACGCAGAAAGCCTCGGTCGAGTCGCTGAGGGTGACGAGGGCGAGGCGGCGTCCGTCCTGGGCGATGTGCTGCACGCGAACCTCGCTGGCCCGCAACTGCTCCCCCAGCCGCACTATGCAGAGCGGCTCGACGCCGTCCCGGCCGCTGATCAGTGCCTCGATCGACTCCGGATAGGAGAACCGGACGATCTCGAAGAACCCCCGTCCCATGAGCGCCGCCCCTTTGCCCCACCGGGCTGCGGCAGCTGCGCTCGCGCAGAGAATCTCGTACGTGTCAGCATCGACCAGCACGGCCGGGAGCGGCAGCTCCTCCACGAGTGCCGACCAGAGCCCGCGGCTGCGCAGCGTCTCGCTGCGGGCGGCGGCCAGCTGTGCGTTCAGACGGTCGTAGACGCTGCGCAGGTACTCGGCCGCCACCGCGCAGCCGACCAGCACCACGGCGAACACCTCGAGGAGGACCGCGTAGTAGCCGGCAGGCGCATAAAAAGCCGCGAACGGCCGGCCCGCCTCGCCCCAGAGCCTGCCGATGGAGCCTGACCAGTCGGCCACCGCCTTGAGACCCGGCAGGTACCCGTGTGGCTCCATCGCCGATTGCACCTGCCCCAGGGCCATCACCGTCACTAAGAGCACGCTGAGGGCAGCCGTCGCGTACGGCTGCCAGCGCGAGATGAAGATCGCGCCGATGACCGGCAACACAAACACGGCGAGCAGCAGCGGGTTCTCGAGGCCGCCCGAGCGCTGCCAGACGAACGCCACGGTCACGACGCCGAGCAGGTGCAGCGCGATGAGCAGCCGCGTGCGCAGCCGCGGCCTCGCGGCCAGCCGCGCGGCGACGATGGCGAAGCCGACGTGGATCACCGCCAGCGTCAGCAGCCCCAGCGCGCAGACCGCGAAGTCGACGTCGAGACCACTCGCGACACGTGGCAGCCCTACGCCCAACAGAATCGTGAATATCGTCAGCAGCCAGGTATCCCCGAGCGGATGCGCGCGCGGATCGATCCAGTTGAGTACCGGAATGACCTGGGTCGGGCCTCTCTCGGTCATGGCCGGCCGACTGCAGCGGTCGTGGGCGCAGCGGCGAGCTCGGTACCGAGCGCGTTCGCGCGGAAGTTATTGCCCTGCAGGGTGGGGTGCGCCCGCACGCTGGGCCCGCCCGCTGGAGCGTAGTCGGTAACGCGCAGGGCGAGAGCATGCGGGCGCACAACCTGGTTGTCCCTGAGGATGGGCGAGTCGCCGATGACGTCGATGGCGTCGAGCTTCGGCTCGGTTATGGTGTTGCCGCTAGCGGTGCTCGGGTGAGCCGGATCGCCGAGAACGAATGCCATGCCTGAGGCGCAATCGCTGATGCGATTGGCGCGCACCATGGCGCCCGCCGAGTTGCGCAGCATCAGCGCGTAGGCGCTCAGGCGCGTCAGCTCATTGCCTTCGATGACCGCCTCGCCGGCATTTTCCCCGACGATCCCCGTTGCCGCAGGGCCGGCGATGCGGTTGTCGCGAACTGCTACTCCCGCACCGATCAGGTGGACCGCGGCGTCCGGAGCATTGCCGGCGAACTCGTTGTGCGCGACGACGATCGCGATGTTGCCCGCGACGATGCCGCCGTAGTTGCCGGTGAAGTGGTTGTCGTGAACCTGGATGGCGTTGCCCGGCGTGCCGGCCTCGCCGCGCACCGCCCAGATTCCCGCGGCCCGCTCGCGCGTGAAGGTGTTGCCCACCACCGCCGTGTCGGGGTTCGGCGCGGCGAAGCGCAGGCCGATGCGGTCGTTGGTGAAGCGGTTGTTCTCGAGCAGGACATCGGCGGCGTTCGCGGCGACCTCGACACCGACGTCACACGACTCGATGGCGCTCGAGCGCAGGCGAAAGTGCTCCGCACGGAGCAGCACCGCCGCGCCCGGGCAATTGCTCACCACCACGCCTTCGATCGAGGCGTTGGGGCCTACCACATCGAGAACCGCGCCGCCGCCCGCAAGGGCCTGCGCATCGATCTCGGCGCCCGGCGGCTGAGCGATGAGGCGCATGCCGTGCGGGTTCATGAGCGGCGGCAATGCGGTCTTCACCGTGAGCTTTCTCGCCACGATGAGCACGGTCGCCCGGCCCTTGGCGGAGGCGGCGACGAACAACGCCTCCCGCAGCGAGCTCGGACCCATGTCATCCGGGCTGGTGACGCTCACGGTGACATCGCCCGAGCCGGCGCCGCCGCTTCCGTGCCCGGAGCGCTGTGACCAGCTCACGAGGGCAACCGCCGCGATCAACAGCACGGTGACCACGGCAGTTAAGATCTGTTGTCTTGCGTTCATGACCGCCTCCCGAGCACGCCTCAGCGCCTGGCACGCCTCAGAACGAATGCCGCGTGCCACGAGCGCCCGACTGCCAGGCGACCGAAGGGCACGTCGAGCGGAATCGACAGCAGAGTGACGGCGGCGAGGACCGCCGTCCTGAGCAGCCGCGGCATCCTGGGCAGATGCGGCAGCAACCAGCATTTGAACGGCGCCGGGTCGACACCCGTGATCGCCTGCACGGTCAGGCCGCACGCGGCGAAGAGCCGCAGGTATTCCTCGCGCGGACGCGCCCGGAAGATGGGGCTGTCGCAGCGCGTGACCGTGCGCCGCGGCGCCGCCTCGAGGAGTATGAGCGTGCCCTGCGGCGCGAGGCGGGCAGCGAGGCGCTGTACGCTCGCCTCGAGCCGCGCCGGCTCCAGGATATGCTGCAGCACCGTCACGCCGAGTATCAGATCAAACTGCCCCGCCAGCTCCAGCGCGGCCAGATCCTGCGTCAGGAATTCGCAGCGCCCGGCAACGCCCCCCGCCGCGGCGCGCCGCCGTGCCTGGCCGATCATCGTCGGGCTCAGGTCGATACCCGTGACTCTTGCCCCCCGCGCGGCCAGCCGGCAGCTCCAGCGGCCGATCCCGCAGCCGACGTCCAATACGCGGGCGCCCGGGGCGACACGCAGCCACTTGCGCAGCGCGAGGTACTGGCACCAGTCGATGACCCGGTTGTAGAACCGCGGCATCCCATACGAGCACACGGCGGCAAGTCCGTCGCCCTGGCTCGCGAAACGGCACGCGCGCTCTTCCCAATAGAGAGAGCTCATGCGTTTGCGACTCCGGCCGGCGCGGGCGCCGGACTCATCCCGGGGAGCCTCGCGGCCAGCTCCCGACGCACCGCCTCCTCGTCCGCGATCGGGAATCCCTGCTCGGCCATCGGCCGTAGAGCGCACAGGATCCAGATCAGAGAGCGCACACGGGATGGCAGGTGGGGCGCCTCCTCCCCGGCCTGCGCCAGAAATGCCGCGAACTCACGTTCGATCCCCAAAATGGTCTCACGCACTTGTGGGTCGATCGGCAGAATCTTGCCCGGCTGATTCCACGTGAGCCCGGTGCCCGCGATCTCGCGGCGCTCGCTGACCGTGTAGGGCTCGAGGGCGGGATCGGCCGCCATGGGCGCCCCGGAGAACGGTATGACGTAGGGGTACATGCCCACCTCGCAGCCGCGCTCCACCCAGCGATAGGCCTGCCGCAGGGTCTCGGCGAGATCGGCGAGCGTCGAGCGCGGCGACGTCAGGATGAGGTCGAGGAACGGCGTGATGCCGAGTTGCCGTGCGGTGGACAGCGTGGGCTCGATGTGAGGATGGATCCTGCCCTTGTTGAATTCCTCGAGCACGCGGCGCGAGAAGTTCTCGATCCCGAAGCCCAGCACGCGGAAACCTGCGCGCCGCATGGCCATGAGGCGCTCGGGCGTCATCGCATCGACCCGGTTGGTGCTGATGAACTGCAGGGCGCGCGGCAGCGTCCCGCTGGCCTTCGCTGCGATGATCCGCTCGCACAGGGGCAGAACGCGGTGATCCTGCGTGAACACGAAGATGTCGTCCTGGAAGATGATCGTACGCACGCCGGGGTGCGTGGCGACGATCCGCTTCAGCATGTGAATGCACTCGTCCGCGTCGAGGCGCGCGATGCCGGGGACGCCGCCCTGGGCCTCCCGCAGGAAATTCGTGGACGAACAGAACGTGCAGCCCATGGGGCAGTAGTTGAGGGTGATGAGCCGCACGGAACGGATCTCCGCCAGCAGCGCCTCGCGGGCCGCCTTCACGGCCAGGGCGCCCACCCGATACGCGCTTTCGAGCCGCTTCCAGTAAGCGCGATAAGGCATGCGCTCGTACGGTGTGGCGAAGATCGCATCGCGCAGCTCCTCCCGGTCGAGCGCGCGCTGTGGGAGCTTGAGACACTGCCCGTCGGGCCGGCGCTCCGCCGTCCCGCTGATTCCATCCGCAGCAGCCCCGGCGCGCAGCCGCGCCACCATCTCGAGCAGCGGCCGCTCCCCCTCGCCGAGCACGACCCGGTCGAAGGGACCGAGACGGAACATGAGTTCGGGCCGGAACGTCGCCTCCATGCCTCCGGCGATCAGCAGCGCCTGCGGAGCCAGCCGCCGGGCCAGGTGCGCCAGCTCGAGATCGAAACGCAGAGTCATCCCGGTGGTCGAGACGCCGATGATGTCCCAGGGGCAGCGCATGAGCTCCCGCTCGAGCGCACGGCGCGGCGGCTGCGAACAGCAGTTGGGATCGAAGACCCTGGCCGTGACGCCGGCGGCTTCTAGCACCCCGGCGAGCCGCCACACCCCCAGCGGGGGTGCGAGGAAGGTGTATTCCCCGCAGTGTGGATCGTAAGGCCCGATCAGCAGGACATTCGGCGCTGGCATGATCGCTCCACCCCTCCTTTTCACCTTGCAATACGAACAAGGCA
>Ga0307469_10000360_pt1 | contig 17026 bp, 16 predicted proteins | sample atmos_gasesAM2C__FD_203084 | JGI IMG/M metagenome (GOLD analysis project Ga0307469, IMG submission 203084) | Hardwood forest soil microbial communities from Morgan-Monroe State Forest, Indiana, United States - atmos_gasesAM2C_515 | ecosystem: Environmental > Terrestrial > Soil > Temperate...
CTTGCTCCTCGGCCCTTCAATATTGCTCAGAACATAGTGCTGGATGTTTGGGGTGAAATGGAGGAGATGGGCATCGCCATCATGATCCTCCAACTAAAAGCACGGCAATTAGGAGTAAGTACCCTTACAGAATTAGCCATAGCCCATCGCACAGTTTATTGGGCGAAAGTCAATGCACTGATTGCGGCAGCTACCCCCGACACAACCCGGAAGATGGCCGAGATGACGATGCGAGCTGTTGAGTATCAGCCTTACTGGTTGATTCCCCCAGTTCGCTATTACAAATCAGGGGAGATGCTGCTAGAAATTCCTGAGTTAGACTCAGGTATAACCCTTCAGCACGGCGCTCAGTACACTGGGATTGCTCGGGGAGACACACCTACAGTTGCCCATGTTTCTGAGGCGAGTTCTTTCAATAATCCTGATGAGGACATTGACTCATCACTGCTTCGAGCTATGCACGAGGACCCGATGACCTTTCTCGTTATCGAGTCAACTGCTATGGAACTAGGTGATTGGCTAAACCTGAAGTGGGACCATTATGTTCAGGCGTGGCCGCGGAGAGAGGGTAGATTACGCCCAATGTTCTTGATGTGGGCACTTGGTTCTGATTTATATCCAACTCCCAACTGGCTGCGGGGTCATCCAGTTCCTGTTGGTTGGACTCCTCCTGCTGATGTGATGCGACATGCTAAGCGGGCTAGGGAGGCGGCAAAGAATGATCCCCTCTATCGCAAATATCTTGGTGATAGCTGGAGAATGCCTATAGAGCAACAGTGGTATTACTACTGTGAGCTACAGGAGGCAAGAGCAACGAAGCATTTGAATCTTTTCCTGCGGGAGATGCCCACAACTGCTCAAGAGGCTTTTCAAACAGCCAATACTACCGTATTCCCTGTAGAGGTTATTACTGAACTGGATAGCCAGCGCAGGCCACTGCTCGGCTGCTTTGGCCTTGAATGCAACGCGCTCCCCCAGCAGTTCTGGCCTGAGCAACGAGATCAGGTCGTTGGGGCTGAACTGATCAAACTGGTTGCTGAATGGGCGGACCCCAAGCTGAACTTCAACTTGGTTCCCCTGACAACAGACGGCTACCCCTCAAGCTGCGCCTGGGAGAACCGAATTTTCATATGGGAAACCCCTCAGCGTAACATGGAATACTACATTGGAGTTGACACTGCCTACGGGCTCGGGCAGGATCGCTGTACCATTGAGGTCCTCAAGAAAGGCGATGTCAACAGGCCCGCTATCCAGGTTGCCGAGTATGCCTCGGCCTACATAGACGCCATCAACCTGACCTATGTTCTGGCCTCGCTCGCTACCCTCTACCACATCGGCAGTGAGCCCTGCCTCGTTATTGAGTGTAGAGGCCCCGGCGACCAGACCCAGCATGAGATTCGTAAGTGGGGCTGGGGGAACTTTCACCTCTGGGAGAAGGTGGATAATCGGCGGCGAACCCGAGCTAATAAGCTCGGTTGGTATACCACTTCGTGGTCAAGAGACAACCTCGTCGTCAAGCTGAACAAGGCCATCAAGGACTTCGACGTTGAAATCAATTCACCGTGGCTGATTCACGAGCTACGCTCGCTCTCCAAAGACGAGATGCAGCAGGCTATTCGGGCTGAACGTGGCCAGCATGATGATCGTTACATGAGTATAGGAATGGCCTTCTACTCAGCCCACTGCTGGGAAGCAATGCTTGGCCGGGAGGAGTACACTCTGAACCAGCAGAAGCGGATGGACCACATTGAAGGACTTGATAAACATGATCCAAACGCAGACTGGAAGCGCCGTTGGCAGGCTGGTGAACATCTGTTTGACCTAAGCCTGCCGGGTCCGCTGGCCACCTATGAAGAAGTAGAGCAGATGAACGTTGTCAGGACGCTTGACGATGATCCTGATTATTTGTGGGGGCTTTCTCATGAATAATATGATAGGATAGCCAGCGACGATGACCTTCAAAGAACGACTCTTCATCTGCAAAGCTGGCCACCCGTCAAAGTATTGGGCGTGGGACAATGAGCAGAGCATTATCTGCCGTCGGCAACGGTGCAGACTGAAGGCTCATCGAGCCCTTGTCGGCCATGGCAGGAACGCCCAGAACGCCCAGCCCTTCGTCTACTACCAGTCGCCTACCGGCGAAATCTTTGTAGCCGCTACAGCCGCTGACACTCGGCATCCAAAGGGCTACGTCCGTAAAGAGATCAGGACGATGCATGAATACAGCAAGTTCCGCCGAGAGCACTCTGAGCGAAACAGCCGGGAGGCCGAGATCACCCGAGAACTCGATAAACAGCAGAGGGCCGAGGCCAACGAGGTTGGCCGTGATGCGTTGCGTTCAATGATCCCTCATCTCAGTAGAGAAGGTCAGGACCTGGCGAGGGCTGCTATAGAGGAAAGCTACCGAGATAGTGTTGATAGGGTGAACACTGATTGCTACATCTCAGGCTTTGAGGATGACCGGGGCAATCGAAATCCTTATGAGGACGAGCAGCACAACTATAGGAGAGCGGACTGATGCCTGAGTTATTGGAGGCTATTGAGCACTTCCTCCGTAGTGCTCATGTTGAAGAGGACGATACCTTAGGACTATGCCGGTTTACGGTAGACTCGTCAGAATTGGCTGTTTTGCATGATGCAATAAGGAAGGCCAAGCATGTCTAGCCCCTACGCAAAGCACATCGGCGAGAAGGTCCAAGACCTCGACGGCAAGGTCTATGAAATCACCAACACTGGCTCGATCAAGCGGCTCTCTCCAAAGCTCAGCGGCAAGGACCGCAGACTGGCGAGGTCGATGGCGAAGATGATGAACAATGTCAAGTAGCCCCCGAGAAGAACGCTCAGCCGTCCACAATACCTACGTCTGCCCCCCGGCTGATGCAGGCGAGGACCGTATTCTCTCGTGGTTTAAGGAAGCAGAAACCGAGGGTATCGCCTACCTTCAAACCCAACCCGGCTTTGGCCTGCTCGACAAAGCGATTGACATCATAACCGGCGCTCTCAATGAAAGCCTGCCAACCAGCGGACCCGGTGGTGGTGCTATGTCTCGCGTCAGGGCCAACATCGTTAAACGGGCTATCTCCGAGCAGATTTCAGTGCTCACCGACCTGCGCGATTTCTGGATGTTCGAGACCAGCGACAAGGACAAGTGGGAGCATCATGCTGCTATTCTGAACCAGCTCACCAATGACTGGTATCACAACACGTTTGTTGACCTCTCGATCAAGGAGGCTTTGCAATATGCAGCTACCCTCGGTTCGGGTTATCTCAGCCCGTTTTGGAAAGTTAATGCTCGGCGGCGTGGTGTTGGAGACATCGCGCTCCAGTCTTATGGTGCTAGAGATGTACTGCCGATTCAGCTTCCATCCAACCACAACCTGCAAGAGGCATATGCCGTCATCATCAAAGAAGAACTCCCGATAACGATGGCTTGGCGGCAGTGGCCCCACTCGCAGCACAGGATAGTCCCTGATCGGGACATGCCTACAACCGCCAACAGTTGGGGCGATGGCCTGATAGCTCGTGCTGGGCGGACCCTGATGGACATCATCAATCCAACCAAGAATAGAGAGGATGAGCAGTCGCCGTTTCCAACGGTTGATATCTTCTATATCTACGTTGACGATTTCTCTATTAATACAAGCGGCGTCGAGAGGCCGATGGGTGCTCCCGGTACCAGCTTCTACTACACGGTGCCCTCGTTGGGCACCGACGTTCCTACTGGCACCTTCAACACAGCAGGCCAGAAGCTCTACCGCAAAGCTGAACGTGGCGACTGTGATCTCTACCCAAACCGCCGCCTGCTCGTTTGTACTCGCAACGTTCTCATCTACGACGGGCCAAGCTATTGGTGGCATGGCCAGGTCCCTCTCGTAAAGTTCAACCTCGATGAGTGGGCCTGGAACTACCTAGGGTTCTCGATGGTCCTTGAAGTTAGCTCTCTAGCTGAGAGCTTCAACAACCATCTCCGTAACATAGACGACAATGCTGCCGTCCGCCTGAACCCTCCAATGCTATTTGACAAGAACGCTGTTGCTGACTCCGATGCTAAGCGGATGAACCCCCGTAGGCCGGGGATGAAGATGAAGTTCGACTCCAACCGGACGGTTGGTGACTCCCCGATCAGGTTCCCAGTTCCCCCCCAACTCTATGACGTTCCTCAGTGGATCATCTCTGAATACGTTCCCTTCCTGAAGAACCAGATCGGTGAGCAGCTTGGTGTTCCTGACCTGAAAAGCCTGGCCAAAGCCAAGCAGGTTCCTGGGGGTGATGCAATCGAGAAGCTGATGGAAATGGCGGGGCCGATTGTTCGTGGGATGTCTCGCTCTATGGAACGGTCGCTTCGTGGCCTCGGCACTCAGGTCGGCAGCTTGCTGTTCCAATTCTACGACACCAAGCGGCGCATTCACGTTCTAGGCAAGGACGGTATCACTGAGGAAGACTTTGACTTCGATCCTATGTCGATAATTCCAGCAGATGAGCCGGGGTTTGCTACTACCCGGATGGAGAGGGCAAAATTACACCAAGAAAACTTTTCTTTTCATATCCAGCCCGGTAGTCTGCATCAGCTTAATCAAACGTCTCGAAAGTTGCTGTTCCTGCAACTCAAGCGTATGGGCTTCAAGATAGATAGTGAAACAGTAGCGAAGGCTCTGGACCTTCCAAACTTCGGGCACCTGCCCGGTGAGACCATGATGGAAAAATGGGCGGCTGAAACAGACTTGGATGCAACTATAGCTGCCCAACTCGCAGAGGCCGGTGGGGGTGGCGGGAAGCCGGGAAAAAATCAGGGCCGTCCGCCAAGCGGTAATCGGCCACCGAGGGTAGTAAACAAAGATCAGGGCAGCAGGACATCGGTAGTTGAATCGAAATGAGCACACCCTTTTTACGTGAAGTAGATATTAAGCCCGTAGCAGATGTAGTGGAAAAACTTCGGGAGATATTAGCCCGTGCTGAGAGGGGAGAAACTCTGGGGTTTGTTATAGCCACTGTAGACCGAGAACGTCAGGTATCTACTGCCTTCACCAAAGATGTCAGTGTGGCTGAGGCCCTATATGCTGTGACGCTTCTTCGTATGCGATTAGAGCGAATGGTAGAGTAAGTATGAGTGCCCAACTACGCCCCAGACTCATAAAGCAACCCTGCATCAAAAGCTCCCGCAGCTTTGAGCGGATAGTCTTCGTTGGTGATCCCTTCGACCTGCTTGAACACATCCTCGGGTTAAAGAGAACCGGCAAAATATCCATCAACGTTCTCCAGGGCAACGCCGCCTCCGTCGAGTGGGAATCCCACGCTTCTGTCGATTAAGGTTGACAGTCCTACATCTTGCGAGTATTCTGCGGTTGAACGGCACCATATTGTGTGGGTCTTACGATCCGCCTTCTCCTTCGAGAAGCAACGAGAACGAGGCCATTAACCTTTCAAGGTTGGTGGCCTTTTTCGTTTTGGTGCAGTCCACTTTGAATGAAAGGAGAACCAGCCAAATGTTTCTGAAACCCGAAGACATGCAAGGCCGACGCGGTGGCAAGCGCAAGAAACGCCACGGCAAGCGATAGCCGCACCTTCCTGTTCGCTTAAAGATCCTGCTTCGCAGGCTGGCCTCGGCCAACCCTGTGTAGGCAGCGATCCCCGAACGGGTAGCGTTTAACAGGAGGGACCGTCATCGGGCTGTTCCTCCTTCCTTCAATCGAGGAGTTCTTATGGCTAGAAAGAAGAAGCGAAAAGGAAAGAGGAGCAAGCGGGCGTTTATCAGCCGCCCATCTAATTAGCCCTTTGCCTTCGCCGCAAAAACGGGGAAATGGGGGAGGCGGGCTAGGACATTTCATCTCAGCCTGCTTCCTCCTATTACAGCTAACTATTCCATCATCTTATGACTCCAATGCCCTCAGTTCCAACTGACCCTTCCCAAGGCTCTGGCTCATCGATGCCTGACCTCAGCGGCCTAGCCGCTGGTGCGCCAGCACCGCAGCCGCAGCCTGATCCCTCAGTTCAGTTCATGCAACTGGCAAAGCAGCTTGAAGACATGGCTATGGCTATTGCTGGCCAGTACCCACCCTTCAGCAAGGCTGCCGAGGCAATCAAGAAGGCGATTCAGCAGGGGGCTTCGGAGACGGTTCCTAAGGTGAAGCAAGCAAATTCAGCAGGTCCATCAGCCGGAATGTCCTACATGGGCTGAGAAACTGGCGCTGGTTTGCTTTGGTAGCCAACCCTTAACCGCACTGGCCCTGCGCCAGTCACAGGAGGTGCGACGTGCCATATACGAAGGAAGAGTTAGAAGAGTGGGTCAAGGGGTTCAATGTCAGTGACGACAAGAAGAAAGTGCTGCTTGAAACTCTAGCTGACCCCGAGGTTCTGAGCGAAGTAGGAAAGGGTGTTTTGAGGCAGTCGGATTACAGCCGAAAGATGGATGCCCTAACTGAGGAGCGTCAGGAGCTTCAGGCAAAACAGACTGCGGTTCTTGAGTTAGAAGATCAGTTGGTTAAGTGGAGAGAAGAGAATAATCCTGTGCTGGCTACGGCGCTTTCCGAGAGAGACAGGATGAAGGGTGAACTGGAGAAGCTCACTAATGCTTACATCAATAAGGGTGGATCATTGAGTGAGCTTGGTACTATGGATACTGACTCTAAATCCAAGGAACCTGAGAAGCCGGCCTTCGATGAGTCTAAGTACGTTCCTCGCTCTGAGTATGAAGACGCTCTCAAGAAAACCGTCCCTGCTCTTGCTCAGTGGACAGCCGAAGCTATGGAGATCGACCGTGAGCACTTTGCTCTAACCGGCCAGCACCCGGATATGAGGAAGGTCCTCGCCGAGGTCTACAAAGGCAAGGATGCCCGAGCTGCATGGGAAGAAACCCACGGCATCGCCGCTATCCGGCAGCAGAAGAATGAAGAGGCTGTGCTGGCCAGAATCGCCGCCGCTGAGAAAGACGTTGAAACCAGAATCCGAACCGAAATTGCTCTTGATCCCTCAGCCCGCAGAGATCAACCGTCAAAAGGTTTTCAGGACGCCCTCGCAGAAGCGGCAGGAGACGACGGCAATGCTCTGGCAGCAGCAGACCAAGCATCCAGAGCAAGAGCGATGGCTGCCCTCGAAGGCTTCGATCCTCGTTCGTAGGTAGCAGCGGGTACACCAATAACGGCGCCCAGCGCCTCTAATTGGAGAATACGATTATGCCAGGCTTTTCAGAACTGACGGCGGTCACAACCGCCGAAATCTGGCCGAGGAAGCTACGTGACAACTTCTTTCGGACAGCTCCATTCTTGGCGTACCTGCGGCGCAACCTACTGAAGCCCTTTGCGGGTGGCAGCTTCATGCAGCAACCGGGGCTCTATGCCCCCCTCAAAGGGGGAAGCTACGCGCAGGGTGACACCTTCAACCTTGCCAAACCGCAAACGATGGACGCAACTGCTTTCGACCCCAAGACCTACTATGTCAACGACACAGAGTACCTTGAGGAAATCGGCATCAGCGCCAAGGGGCCAACCAACGTGGTCAACCTCGTTGAGTCTCATCTGGACAACGCGATGAAAACCCTCAATGCGATTATCAATATTGCATTGTGGCGGCATGGACAGGCCAGTGGCTCGACTATCTCTGATAACAGAGTAACCGAGATCAACGGCATGTCGGAGGCCCTCAACAACGGAACTGACAACAGTTGGGACGGCAATGTTTTCCCGACCTATGGTACCAAGACTCGAGGCTCTGGCGTCGTCGGAACCGGCCTGAACTCCACCCCTCGCTGGTTCGGTGACGCAGCGGGCAACACCGGAACCATCAGCTACAACTCGCTCCTCGAAATGTATACCTTCGCCGGCCAGCGCGGAGTTTTCCCTGACCTCGGCATCTCGAATGCCGCCGTCTGGAACTTCATGCTGGAACGCATTCAGCCCCAACAGAGGTTCATGGAACTAGGCAACGACGCCGTCTACTGGGGGGCTCCCGCGCTCAAGCTGATGGGCTGCTCGTTCCTCGTTGATGCCTACGCACCAAGCGCAGTCTACGGTGTCAACGATCCAGACCTCGGCAACTATCTGACCTCGACCTTCACCAGCGCGGCTGCGCCAACAGCGGCTTCGCTCCTGCCTGCGGCAGTAACGGTAACGGTTGGTGAGGTTCTTGCTCTCGTCAACACCCGACAGTGGACCTTCCGAATGTCGGACAACCCGCTCTATCAATTCGGCTGGACCGGCTTCAAGGTCGCCCAGAACAGCACGATGGTTGCGGGGCAGTCGCTGTTTGGCGGGAATTTTCTTTCATTTAGTCCATGGGGTTCCATCCATGGCTACGGCATCGGCAGCTAGAGATAAAGGAGAACAATCATGTCAGGCTCATACGTTGATACCGCCAAGGTCGATCTCAAGTATCTCAATGATGTAAACGATGCTGAGGCCGGTTCTTGGATTGCTTCCGCCGTGCAGCCTCGCTTTGGTGGGGTGCTCGGCAAAATTCTACAACTCACCGACGCTGAGGCCCTTCGGCTCTCAGACATTGCTATCGGGACTCTGTTTGGTGGTGAGTATCAATACGTGCTTACCAAGACAGGCAGTACAGCCGCCCCAGCTCGGGGAACCCTTGCTTTCTGGGATACTCTCGCCAATGCGGGTGCAACTGGCGCAGTCGTCACTCCTGATGTAACTGCCACCAACATCACCCAGGTTGCGGGTATCTACTTGAGTGCACCGACCAAGGGTAACTATTGCTTCATTCAGGTCTGGGGTCGGGCTACTGCCAAGTATTTGGCGGCCGTCACCGATACCACCATTGGAGACATAGTGTTCGTTGACGTGACTCCAACTAACACTGTTGATGCTAACACTCCGGCTGCGGCCACTGCCGCCCAGCAGGCCAAGAAGATTGGCATCGCATATGAAGCGCCTGCTAATGCTGGGTTAAAGCAGATATGGCTGCAAAGGGGTGGAGCCCTTTGCCCCAACTTCCGATAAGGAGGCAACGATGTCTGTCACACTGACTAAGATAGATGAAGATGTGTGGGGTAAAATCCGTGTTGCCTACTTCAACGTTCTGCTGGACTCCAGCTACCCAACGGGAGGCTATGGAGCCTCCCTTGGCCTGTCCGCCGCGCGGATATTCGGCGCTCGAACCACGATCCTCGGGGCTGTCTGCATCGCAGTCAACGCCGCGGGCTCAGGCATCGTCTCGTTGATCTGGGACTATGCCAACAACAAGCTGATGGCTTTCCGCTCTACCGGAGCCTCTCATACCCATGATCTGCTCCTGAAGAATGCAGCAGTGGCTGATGGGGCTACTACCAGGGTCAACGCAGGTGCAAACCTTTTGGGGGCAAACACCGGAGGCGACTTGACTGTTACAGGTAGCGGAGCCAATGGTGGAATAGTCGCTGCGACCGCAGGCGCCGCCAACCTGGTTCAAGTATCCAATGGAGTCAGCCTCTCAGCAGTCACGGCCAGAATAAGGTTCGAGGGTAGATAGTTGGATGCCAACTTTCGATGCCAGTTGGAATGAATTAATAAGTCACCTTGACATGCTCGATGCGCTGCTGGCGCAAAAGTTTGTAAATCGAGCATGGCGGGACATCCGTGACCATCGAGCCTGGGGTTTCCTCATTGGAAATGGGTGGCTCTACTCGCCGCCCATTATCAACTCTGGTGCCGCCAACGTAACCCAGTTTAGCCAGACTGTCGTTCTGAATACTGCTGCATCGACGGCAGTCACAGGCTTGAGTCTTACGCCGCTTACGCTTCGCCAGTTCAGGGTAGCGGGGGGGCCGATCTACTCGATCATCGCAGCCGACTTTACGGCCCCAACCGCCGTGCAGTTGACGCTGGATCGTATCTTCCTTGAGACAACCAACGCCGCTGCCAACTATACCATCAGCCGTATCTATTATGGACCGCCGCTGAACGCAACCGGAGCTGAAGTAACCGACTTTCTGCACTTCACCAAAGTTTATGATCCGGTAGATGCCTATTCTCTAATGCTGAACATAACTGCTGAGGAGATCGACATCTCCGACCCCCAAAGGGCCAGCAGCGGCCAGCCCTACTGGGTAGCAACCAGAGGCGTCGATAGCAACAACCAGCCTCTCTACGAGTTGTGGCCCTCGCCTGCCTTTGAGCGGGGCTACCTTGTCCTGTATCAGAAGAGAGGAGTTGACCTTGTTAGCGGCGACAGCTTTCCACCCGTTATCAGTGAGGAGATGGTTCTCGAAAGAGCCCTCTATCAAGCCTGCGTTTGGGCGGGGAAGCAGACTGGCCCTCGGTTCATCGGGGTCAACTGGCGCTATCAGCAGGAGCAGCATCTGGCGCAGTACAGAGACCTTCTGCATCAAGCCGAGAAGCAGGATGAAGAGGCTTTCATGCAGAACATGATTATCCCAGAAGGAGCTGGGTTATTCCCAATCGATTCAGCATGGATTCAGTCTCATGGCCCCCCGGTTGGTCCTTAGTGCTATAATCAACGACTGAAGTTTTGAAAGGAGAAACATCATGCCAAGACGCAATGCTTCCGACGATTCACCGATGACTGGTTACTCAAAGGCACCATCGCCTTTTGGTTCCACTTCTGGTTCGTTTGCAGGTCATACTCCTAAGGAGTTCAAGAAGGAACGGTCATCGTATCAGGTCATTGACACCGTGCAGTATTATGATGGGCTGGACAGCGGCAACAGCAAGGGTGGCGGGGAAGACCCCGAATCTCCCATGAACCAGCAAATAACGCCGAGAAAACCGAAGGGGAGCTAACTATGAAAGATAATCCAACATTTCGTGTTTTCTTTGCGGGGTTTTTACTGGCTCTAGGTATGTTGCTGGGTAGCTTTCTTCCAACAGGAACCACGGATGATACTCCCAAAGCGGCAGCTCCTGTCCCCATCCAGCTCACCGGCGAATCCGCCCAACAGGTCAAGGACGCTTACTCAGCCCTGCTGATGGCCTCCAAGGACTACGAGAACGCGGTGCTGCGGGCAAAGATCGAGTTGGGTGTGCCGAAGGACTATGGTTTTAACCTTCAGTCGTTCAGGTTCGAGCCCCCTGTGCCAACGGCACAACCGGCTGTGCCGACGAAGCCAAAACCATGAGAAAGCTACTTCTAGCTTTGCTGTTGCTCTTGCTCTATGCAGTAGAAACAACAGCCCAAAACGGCAAGGTCCAAGGCTATGCCGGCCGTGGTGGGCAAACTGTCACCGTTGGCGGGGTTGTTTCCTCATCAGCCACTCCTATCCAACGGAGCTACCCCTCCTGTACCGTGACAGTTTTCGATAGTGGAACCGTCAATCTGGCCACGATCTTCTCCAACGCAACTGGAACCACCAAGGCCAACCCGTTCACTGCCGCCTCAGACGGCCTCTGGTTTTTCTACGGCCCTGCTGGAAATCACTACGATGTTCAGTTCAGTGGCAGCTTCTCCACCTTCACCATCAGCGACCTTATCTCCCCCTTATCAGGAGGCATGGGTACCGGAACCGTGTCGTCCGTTGCTGTCTCTGTGCCCCCGTTTCTCTCGGTCAGTGGCTCTCCCATAACCACGGCCGGGACTCTTGCAATCTCGCTTAGTGGCACTGCCCTGCCGGTCGCTAATGGAGGCACGGGCTCGACCTCCCAGAACTTTGTTGACCTTACCACTAATCAATCTCCTATAGCCGGGAACAAGCTGTTCAGTGGTATCACTACCCTTGGCACTGGGACCATCAACGGTTCTGGCATGCCCGCAGGCACCAGTACCCCCTCGGTGGCAGCGTTCACTCGAGGAACCCTAGTCTCCGGCTCAACATCCACCAGCCCCGTAATAACCTTCTCGTCCATCTCCAACGCCGCCTACACCGGGGGCAGTGGGCAGTTCCTTTTCTACGGCCTCCGTACCAACAATGCCCCAATGGAAGTGCTATCTATTTTGGGCTTGCAATCCTCGGCAATAACCGGAGGTGGTGGACTCGTTCCGTTCTACGTCCGAATGGCCAACAGTATCCTTGGTGATGCTAGTTCATCGCACTTTGCAGCGGCGTTTTCATCCCAGAAATTCGCTACTCTAGACAGCGACACCGTGGCTGAGTTTGACATAGAGAATATCTCTGGAGCAAACGCAACCTTTAGTTATGGTGATGCCAGCAATCGAAGCAATGGAGTCCTGATTGTCGGCAAAGACACCGGCAGCTCCAAGAAGAACACTGTTGCTCTAGTTATCGACGCGGACAGCGCTGCTAGCTCATTCTGGACTGGCATCGACATCCGACCAACCGCCATCGACAGGATCGATGTTACTCATGGTTTCCGTGCAATCGTCATCCCCAACGGCACGTCAATATATTCTAGAAACTTTGCCGGAACCGATGTGGTCAATATTATCGGGGTGGACGGCCTGAACGTTCTTCAGTGGGCAGCAGGGGGCAACACTTCAAACTTTGGTGGGATTGTAACTTCGGCGAGCTATATTGATCCAGTATCCGGGTTCAAGGTCAACGGAGCTGCGGTCTCGGGCAACGTCCTGCGGGGCAACGGGACGACTTTTGTTCCTGCCGTGCTGGCTGCTGCTGACCTATCTAACGGAGTTACTGGAACCGGCGCACTCGTACTCGCCAACACGCCAACTCTGATAACTCCAAACATCGGCGCAGCAACCGGCGCCAGCCTGTCGTTGACAACCAATCAGAACGGCATAACCAGTCTGAGCGTTACCAACACCAACGGGGGAACCAACGCGGTTGCTGCCGTTCTGTTGACCAACAACGTGGGTGCAAACGCAGGGTTCTTCGGCCTCGCAGGCGGTGGCTATACTGCCCTGCCTATCCTGCAAGGCAAGTTGTTCTTTGACGCTAACAGCACTACTACCGGGATCATCCTGAACACCGAATCAACGATCCCGATTGTCTTCGGGATCAACACTGCCGAGGCAGGCAGATGGACAGGTGGCTCGTCGCTATCAATTGGGGCTACCCCGCCGACAGTCGCGCTAGCTGGCTCTATCCACTATACCGGAGTGGCCTTTGCCAGCCTCGCTACCCCAGACAATGGAACCGTTATTTATTGCACTGACTGTACTCTTGCCAATCCCTGTGCCGGAGGCGGAACTGGCGCAATAGCTAAACGGCTCAACGGAGTCTGGGTTTGTAATTAAATGATGGAAAAGCTCATGATCAGATTGCTCACCTGGCTCTCTAGAATATGCCGCTAATGACTGCCCATGCCATACTCCTACTTAACCTTTGGCCAGATGCAAACGCTGCTTGCTCAGCGGCTCTCTGATCCCTCGTTCGTTTTCTATAGCCAACCTCATGTTCGTTCAGTCCTTAGAGAGGCCCTTCGTTGTTGGCAGGCAATGAGTGGCTTCGCCCGTGACCGCTTTGCCTTCAACACAACGGCGGGTACATCGTTCTACGACCTCGGAACCGTGGCCGGTTCGCTGCTGACACGCAGCGTTACTGACCAACAGCTTGTCAACGATCTCCAGTATGCTCTGATGGAGAATGTCAACGATTTCAGTAGCAGTTCAGCGTGGGCTGGAACCGGAATGTTCACGATGGCTGACCTCGTCGGTGCTCTGCAACGAAGGCGAGACCAGTTCCTGCTAGAAACGGGCTGCGTTCTCAGCTTTGCTGAAGTGGCCAGCGGCAATCCGCCTGACGGTCGGGTTGCCCTCAATGCAGCGACTGTTGATGTCCGGCGAGCAGCTTGGAAGACCTCGGCGGGTTTGTATACAAACCTTTGGAGAAGCGACGAGCGCCAGCTCAATGCTCTCAGCATAGGCTGGTCTACCAACCCTGCTTTCCCCCAAGTCTTTTCGACGATTATGGTTCCTCCGTTGACGATGCAGCTTGGGCCGATTCCTGATGACGTTGGGGCTCTGTCGCTGGTGACTATCAACTCAGGGCAGACACTGGACGTGTCTGTTGGTATCCCTCTGGGGATCCCTGATGATTATTGCTGGGGCCTGAAGTTCGGTGCCCTTGCTGACCTGCTTGGCAAGGATGGAGAAAGCCGTGATCCTCAGAGAGCATCACATTGTGAGCAGCGCTACTCTGAAGCAGTAATGCTGGCCAAGATTAATGCAGTTGTTCTGAACCTTGAGGTCAACGGGCAGCAGGTTCCCTTGACCACTCTGTTGTCACTGGACTCGATGCGGCCGGGCTGGCAGGCATCGGCAGGGGTGCCGTCGATTGGGGCGCTGGCCGGTCCAAACCTTCTGGCTCTGTCGCCAGTACTGAGCGCAGTTCAGGGGGTTACTATAGACTGTGTTAGAACAGCACAGTTACCAGCCAACGATGGAGCCAGTGTTCAGATTGACAAGCCTGCGTTGGATGCCGTTCTGGACTATGCAACCTACCTCGCCCGGTTCAAGGAAGGCGGTGCTGAGTTTGAGGCGACGATTCCACTGGCCCAAAACATGATGAAGCTCGCAGCCGATAGCAACCTGCGGCTCAGAGTTGCCCTGCAAGAGCAGGCGCTGCGAGAACAGTCTACCAGGGAGTACAAGCGAAGGCCAATGAGAGTTGAAGCCGTAGCATGAAAAAGGGGGCCACTTCCTCACTAAGTGGCCCCCGCAGAGGAGGTTGTCTAACTCGCAATGGGATGGCCGCAGCTTATCATAGTCAGTATAGGGGGTCAATAGGAAAGTGAGCAGCGTAGCACCCTATTCCAGATCAACCCAGAGGTTCGCCGTCAAAGGGCTTCAGCTTGCCAAAAACATTGACGAACTCGATGTAGGCGAGTTAGCCGTCAGCCAGAACCTCCGTCAGTTCGTCATCGGCCGCCTCGAAACCCGGCCGGGGCTCCATGCTCAAAACTCTGTCGCCCTTGCTGACCTCATTGTCCACACGATAAGACGGCTGAACAACGATCTGCCTTCAGCTTCTCAGCCCAACTCGCTTGTCGTCGGAGCAGCCGATAAGCTCTATTCATCAGACGCAGCCGAGGCTAACTTTACTCTGCGGGCCAGTGGCTTCGATGGCAATCCTCTATCACTTATGCCCTTCCGCCCTGAGCAGTCTCCTGAACCCTGGATGTACGTCGCCAATGCTTCCAGGATGGGGAAGATCAACGTTGCTGGTTTGTTCCAGAACTGGGGCATAGCTCCACCTTTGCTGCCACCGACCTTCCAGTTTACCGCGCCTACGCGAACCATCGTGGATAACTTCCAGAACGCAGGTGCATGGGCCAACAGCGGCCTTGCGCTCGGTGGCGCTTTCAAGATTGCGACTACCGTTACCTACGCCGATATCGCTGCAATCCTCTATGATAGTGGAACCACCGGCTACTGCTCAATCGCCGTCACCGCCAGCTACATGGCAATAACTGAGGGCAACACCGTTGGCATAGACCTAACCGGGGTCAGCGCCGAGACAACCATTATCGAGAAGGTTATTCCAGGGATCTCGAATACCACCATCAGGGCTATAACCTATGACAGCGGAGTAACTGGAAGCTGCACGATTGTCCTTAACAAGAACAGCCGTCGTCGGGTTACAACTGATGGCTTGATAACCATTGCAGGAGAGGTTGTCCGCATACTTTCAACCAGCATTGGCCCTGATGACCAGCAATCGTTTCGCTGTGTTACAACCGTCGCCCACAGTGTTGGCGATGCAGTAGTCGGCCTCGACTCATTCCGTTGTGTCACCGTTACTAGCCATGTAGTAGGGCAACACCTCGCAGCCCCCGTTCTACAGTGCGCCATTGATGGAACTCAGCCAAACGGTATTGCTACTTGGACCAGAAGCAACCTCAACCTTGATCTCTCGAACATCGCTGGCCGAGCCCTTGAAGACACGGATGAGATGTTTTTTGCTGTTAGGGTCAGCGACTCTGCTTCTACTTCGATCGTCAGCGAGCTTCAAATCCTGCTGGACTGTGGTGACGGCAGCTTTACCCAGAACTTCTTCATGCAGGCTATAAAGCCTTCCTCGTTTCAGCCTGCTACTACCCAAGGCTCGACTACTACTACGGCAAGGCAATCAGCAATCACCGACCAGCAGATCGACACCCCTGAACAACTCCGGGCAAGGCTGATGCAGCGACTTGAAAAGGCACGTCAGAACAACAACGCCAAGAGGGTTCGACAGCTAACAGCAAGGCTGGCTGCACTCGCTTCAGTTGATACAACTGTCCCTATCGACCCCTCGGCCGGAACTGGCCAATCGGCGATCATCGGCCAGTCTGGCACCGACCAATACTGGATACTGCGGTTCAGGATCAAAGACCTGACGAGAATAGGCAGTGATGCAACCGTGGGCCTGAAGAACATCAAGGCCCTGAGAATCAATGCCTTCATAGCAGGCCAGACTGTTCCTACATCACCTGGTTTCCAGTTTCAAACCTGGTGGATCGGCGGCACCTTTGGCCCAGATGTAGGCGAGATCGGTACTCCTTATACCTATCGTTTTCGTTATCGCTCATCAACAACAGGAGCTACTTCTAACCCGTCTCCTTACCTACGTGACTCGATCAACGCCCGTCGTCAGCGGGTCCAGCTAACCGGGGTCATCAGCCCTGATGCTCAGGTAGACAAGATAGATTGGTTCCGCTTCGGGGGCTCGCTCAATGATTGGCGTTATCTTGGCACAGGCCCAAACACGACTGTGGTGTTCAACGACGATTTTCCAGACGACTCTATCAGCTCCTCGCCGCTGCTGGACTTCGGCAACTTCCAGCCCTTCCCGCAGGCCGATGTTCCTCGGCGAGGCTTCTGCAACGTCTCAGGAACCGCCGTTACCAGAACCAGCGGCGACCTTTTCAACACGGCCTGGGCTCCGGGTACGACGATAATCATCAACAGTATTCCCTATACAACCTATGCCCAACCAGGCTCAACCAGCTTCTTGCAGATCGTCGAGAACGCAGGCGCCTTAACAGGCGTAGCTTGGTTCATCGCTGAACCCCTGTTGCTTGGCCAACCGTTGCCTGCGGTCTGGGGTCCCTACGGAGAGGGCCAGATCGGTGCTTTCATGTTTGGCTGTGGTTCCGTCAACCAACCAGGAACATTATTCTGGACCCAGGGTAATAACCCCGATAGCGCCGACGAGAGCAACAACCTTGAGATTACCTCACCAAGCGAG
>Ga0307469_10000361_pt1 | contig 16995 bp, 10 predicted proteins | sample atmos_gasesAM2C__FD_203084 | JGI IMG/M metagenome (GOLD analysis project Ga0307469, IMG submission 203084) | Hardwood forest soil microbial communities from Morgan-Monroe State Forest, Indiana, United States - atmos_gasesAM2C_515 | ecosystem: Environmental > Terrestrial > Soil > Temperate...
GATGTGAACGCCCGAAGCATTGTCAGCCGATCGATGTCCGACATGTTGAAGATCGAGCGGAACCAGTTTGAAAGGGAACGGCGGGCCATGAACCTGAACTATGGATGCCTGTTCATCGCACATGAACTGACCGCGGGCGGCATGAAAATGCTCGACGTGGCCATGCGCCTTCAGGCTCACCAGACAATCTTTCAAATCGCGAATGATCAACATGTTGACTGGAAAAAGATCGCCGATGACGCGAAGAAGCTAAACGGCAAGATTGAAGACAACATCTACAAACACTTCCTCCAAGCCGAGGCCGACAAAGGCCGCGATCTGACCGACAAGTACGACTCGACCGCGGATTGGGTAAAGGCGGACACGGATGCCACCCCGGCAGAAATTCTTGAGGCCCAGGAAACCTATGTTCGGTGGCGCGATCGCGCCGCGTCCGTAGGGGGAAAGGGCGGTGTGGTTAGCGCCTCGGACAAATTGGCTTCGCAAAGAATCGAAGACCAGACCCATGATGTAGGCCGGATAACTGGGCATGCCCCTACAGCGGGCCCGCACTAAAATCGACGCCACCTTCGCTTTCGCAAACGGCTTACCTCTTGAATTCAAAAGAGTTTAACCTTCCCTTAGCTCAGCCCGTCGTCTAGAATAACGATTCTCTAGCACATCAAGCTCGTAGCCACAAAACTTTTGTTTTAGGGGCCAGATGCCTCTGGAGGATCCATGAAGCAGCAGGTGGCAAGACACCTAGTTGTGCTGTTCGTTCTATTGGGCACCCTCTTACTGGCTTCCCCCCAGGCTTGGGGCGCAGAGGATATTCCAAAAGCCGCCTGGAAACGCCCTCTTGGCCTCCCTCTCGCAAATGCCGGCACGAAGAAACCTTCTCTGGATGCTGGCCACATCGATGACGGCTTCTGGCAGGGGGCTCCGGTTGGGGGCTTCGGAGCGGGCACCTTCTCCCGCACTTATCGTGGCGACTTTGCCCGTTGGCACATCAAGGGCGGAGTGCATAAATATCAAACCGTATTCGCCAATGAATTTGCGATGTACCAGAAAGCAGAAGGTGCGGCGGCAGGTACAGCCCAGGTGCTTACTTCTACTCATCCCAGCAATTCGGCGCTGAGCAGCTGGAAATGGGACTATCCGGTTGGCGCGGGCGACTACTACGCGCTGTATCCAAAATCGTGGTATGACTACCGTTCCGACCAATTTCCCGCGCACGTCCTGCTTGAGCAATTCTCTCCCATTCTTCCAGACAATTACCGTGAAACCAGCTACCCCGTAGCTGTGTACCGCTGGCACGCCGATAATCCTTCCAACCATGCCGTTACCGTTTCAATCCTGCTTTCCTGGACAAACATGGTGGGCTGGTTCCGAACCTTCAGCCGTGATTTCAGCGGCAGCCAGAATGCGGGAAATCAAAACCGTTTTGTGAATGAAGCAGGAGTGAAGGCCATTATCTTCGACCGCAACCGCAGCGGGCCGGTGCAAGATGAGTGGGATGGCCAATTCGCCATCGCGACGATCGACTCTCCAGGTGTGGAGGTAACGACGCAAACCACCTTTCGTGCCGACGAAGGTGATGGCAGCGAGATATGGAAGCCCTTCTCGAGCGACGGAAGGCTGTCCAACAACAATGACGGTTGGATCAGCAGTGATGAGCAATTGGCAGGCGCTATCGCCGTCCGCTTCTCTCTTAAACCCGGTGAAAAGCGGGTGATCCCGATGGTGGTCGCCTGGGACTTACCCATCGTCCAGTTTGGTTCGGGACGCAAGTGGTATCGGCACTATACCGATTTCTACGGGACCAGTGGAACGAATGCACTGCAGATTGCTCGCGAGGCGCTGCAGAATGCGGCGACGTGGAGCGACTCAATTGATGCCTGGCAATCGCCCTACGTCAATGATGACACCAAGCCTCTGTGGTACCGGGGGCAACTGTTCAATGAACTTTACACCGTGGCCGACGGCGGATCTTTCTGGGGGCGCCCCGTCAGCTCCGATCCAAAAACCCCGGATACGTTTGCATTTATGGAATGCTTCGACTACCCGTACTACGCCACCCTGGACGTAAGCTTTTACGGATCGATGCCGGTCGCAAAGTTCTGGCCAGAGATCGACAAGCACCAACTGCAGCAGTTTGCTGACACAGTTTCTCAAGACTTGCCTGGCAAATATCTTTGGCTGTGGAAAACAGAGCAAACTCATTCGCCACAATTTCGGGTACGGAAGGCTAAGGGCGCAGTTCCGCACGACCTCGGTGTTCCTCAAGAAGATCCGTTCATCCAACCCAATCAATTCAGCTGGCAGAACACAAACGACTGGAAGGACCTGAACAGCAAGTTTGTGCTTATGGTCTATCGGGATTATGTCCTTACAGGGAAGAAAGACATCAACTTCTTACACTACACTTGGCCCGCGGTGCAGGAAGCTCTCGAACACTTGCGCCAGTATGATCGTGACGGAGATGGTATCCCGGAAAACGATGGCTATCCCGATCAGACTTACGATGTGTGGGTCGTCCGTGGTGAGAGCGCGTACTGCGGTGGCCTGTGGCTGGCAGCAGTGCGGGCTGCGGAAGAGATCGCCCGGGCGCTGGGGGACGGCTCCGCCGTCACGAAATATCGTGATCTGTTTGCCCAGAGTCAGGCCAGCTATATCAAGAAACTCTGGAGCGGTAGCTACTTCAGATATGACACGCTGAGCGAGTATCGCGATGATGTGCAAGCCGATCAGTTGGCGGGCCAATGGTACGCGAGCATGACCGGGTTGGGCGATTTGGTCCCGCGCGATATGCAGCAGAAAGCATTGAAGAAGATTTACGATCTTAACGTCATGAAGTTTGCCAACGGTGAGATGGGCGCCGTTAATGGGATCGGTGCGGATGGCAAAATCATTGCCGACAACGAACAAGTGCAGGAAGTCTGGGTCGGCACGACGTTCAGCGTAGCCGCCTTGATGTTGGGCCAGGGAATGAAGAACGAGGCATTTCGCACTGCTTGGGGGACCTATCACGTCACTTACGAGACCAAAGGCTACTGGTTTCGAACTCCGGAAGCATGGGATCAAGCAGGGAACTACAGAGCCTCGATGTATATGCGGCCGGCGGCGATCTGGTCCATGGAGATGACCTCTCCACCAAAATAGACGGTGTGTGCGGCAATTTCGTGTTCGCGCGAGGGCAAATGGAGTAGGTTGCCACTCGCACCGAAAACGCGCAGCCCCGGCTAAGGCGTCATTTTGCCCTGTGTACAGATAGTCCTGCGCGTGGCTCAGATCGTGGCAGACACACCAACGATGAGCCCGTGCCACCACTCAATCCGTGGTAGCCGAATCTCGCACCAACTGGGACAATCAAAGCAAAAAAGCTCTAGGGATTTGTTATCAACTTCAACTCGAGAGCGGCTTGTCCAGCGCCGCTGAGGTCTCCGAGCCGCATTTCGGAATACTTGCGAGATAGAATCACTCCTGGCGCCCCAGCACGGAACGCCGCCATAACTGCTTCTTTAACGCTTCGCGTCGTACATTTGCTGTGATTGGGTTCGGTCGGGATATCGATATCAATGCCTGGCCATATCAGAGTCTTCGTGCCGGCAACACCCTCCAGCGCGCGTTTCGTCTCGCGGTAGACGTAATCGGCCGACAGCCCTGTGTGAGGGATCTGATCATAGCTGCCCTCCTTGAATCCCATCAGCGCATAGTTCAAATCGATCAAGCTCTGTTTTGAGAGATCGGCATAAAGCGTCGAGCCAATATTGTCGGCATATAGCGCCAAGCGCTCGCCGCCGCAGTTGTTGTACATAACCACCTTTATAAAATCCGAATACTCGGAGAGCTCATGAAGATCCTGCTCGGCGCGGTAGATCGGGTTGAAGGAATTGTTGTGCCAGATGTGCCAACCCACCGGCACAGTCGGCTTAGCTGCCTTCACCGTTTTGTATATCGCGGCGTAAGTTTCGCGCAGGCTGTCGGTCCAGAGCATTTCCCAGGCGGCCAATTCGGGATACCGCAATAGAAGCCGCCAGAATTGCACGAAGTAGCCGTCCACGGGGCGTTTGCCGCTCCGCGCCGAGCGCACGAACTTTTCCAGTTCCAGGAATCCCTGGCGAGAGCGATCCACACTGATGCCGCGTTCCTTTGCCTTGCTCTGACAAAAGTGGCAGAAGCAGGTTACGTTGCCAGGATCAATCGGTGGTATGTCGTGTGTGGCTCCCAAGCTGTCCGAAAGCGCACCCTGCCGTTCGGATCCCCACATGATTCCGTCTACGTCATAGGAGCGCGAGTAGTCCTCCACCAGACCGATCAGGAAATTTCGGTAGTCCGGATTGTTAACGCACAGCGTCTCAGCATTCCGCCCGTACAGATCCCGCTCCTGAAGTTTCTCGACATTCGGCAAGTCGGTGCGAAATACGTCCTCCAGCCAGCAGATGACCTGCAAGCCACGCTTTTTGGCGGCCGGCAGCACTTCGGCCAAGATATCCAGGTCGCCATGATCGGGCGCGCGAGTGTCCTTGAGAACCGTGTTTTTGTAGTACTGGGAATGCGGGGTGGCGAAGTTGCCACCGTGAAAATTGAGGTCGTACTCCTGTTTGCCGTGATCGGGCAGGGGTTGGCCCGGAATCTGCCTTCCGGCGATACCTCTACCGTAAGTGAATACCGCAAGAAACAGGGTATTCACGCAGGCATGTTCCTGAAGCACATCCAGGACTTGCTCAGTGCCTTCATCCACAAACGAAACTGCTCCCACCTGGATGCCGATCATTTTCGAGGGCACAGCTGTTTGTCCAGGAGTTGGCAGTGCCAAAGCAGCGCCGGCACCAGCGGCGATCCTCAGGAATTCGCGGCGATTCACGTCTAATCCCATGCGTGACTCCGGTTCGGAGGTTTGGTGTTCCGGGAGTTTCTCCGGCAAGTAGCCCGCGCCTACACCAGCGGATGCTCGGGATTGTAATTGTGGCGCAGTGTCAATGAGCCGTCGGTATTAAGCTTCTGGCGGCACGCCCACCGGACGGGATAGCGCACTCCCTTGACTTCGAGTTCAGCTTTCAACCGGAGCCCCTCCCATTTAGCGCCTGCTGGCAGCATCAACATGGCCTGATGAACGCCCGTCGGCTTCGGATATCCAGGGTCGACACAACCGGAGACGCGGATTGTATTGTCCTCATCCACGACGCTCAATCGGAGTACGCCTGGGACAGCCGCGATTCCGTCGTTGGCAAGTCCGATCACTAGACCGATGACTCCGTCCCGAGTGAAGGCCCAAATAAACGACGGGCGAATGCGGTAGCCGATTTGGCGAGCCATCTCGTCGATGGGTCCAGGAAATTTTTCGTAGTAGCTCAAGATGCTGCGGGCGGACTGGTTGTGCCAGCTCCACAGCGACAGGTAGTTGACGCCAACGTCGGCGACGTGGGAGATGACTTGCTCGTTGTAGCTGATTCCATCTTCATCCATGCGAAGTTCCTTCGCATCGCCGGTCGTGAAGCCAACCTCACAGATGGCCGCGATCCACGGTGGACGATAGCTCAGGGCCTCGATCTGCGTGTTCTCGATGAAGATCGTATCGGTGCGCAGCCAGTTGTTTGTCCGGATCGTGCGATCGACCAGGTCGGCGTTGCCGACGTTGCTGAAGTCTGGCTGCGTGTTCGTCGCCAGCGGGACCTTGGTCCATTGTTCGAGTTGCGTCTCGAACATCGCTGCCCAGGTCTGTTCCGCAACCAACTGGCTGGGGAAGGGATTGCCCTCGTATGGCCACGTGTGCCCTTCACCCCAGAAGCCGTACATCATCGTGTCCACGAACTCGACCTGAGGATGACCGTTGAGTTCGGCGGCAAGTAGTCCATTCAACTCACGGAACGCAGCTTGATACGCCGGGTGATCGTAACGCGGCACACGATTATCTTTCCGGTAGCGCATTTCCGCGGGGTTGCCCTTCCACTCCCCTTTGAGCTTTACGTAGGGAACCTTGTTGAGGAGAAAGTCCGGCATACCCGGATCAGAAACGTCGGGATTCTCTAATTGGACTCGGAACCCGATGCGCTTGTCGTAGCGGCGAGCCAGATCGAACGTGATCTTCCACCACTCTGGGAAGTCGAGGCGGCCAGGCTGTTTCTGAACATCGCGCCAGTTGGGGCGGATGTAGATCTTCTGCGCGAAGGGCAGTTTGATCAGATCCTCGAGCGTTTGCTCCTGCGTTTGGCCGGGGAGATGGAGCGGGCCGGTGTCGTCGGAAACATAGGCAACGAGGCCCATGCCGTAGTTGCTGACGACGTCCTTGGAGGGCGACGTGATCATCACGACATCGCTGTCGGGAATAACCGCTCCGGGACCGTATTGTGGGAAGGGCCCTTGATAAAGACGGTCGGGAACGGGAGGGCCGGATGCCCAATCGTATTTGTCCCAGGTGTGTTCAGGGATGGAAGCGTTGGCGGTGGCCTGGGACATGCCAACTGCGAGTCCGGTGGCGGTGGCAGACTGCAAGAAAGTGCGTCGGTCCATGAGCGCTCCTGCAAACGGTGAAGTTCGGCAACTAGCGCGTTACCGGAGATAGTACATCAGAATCGAAATACAACGAAAGATTAGGAAATAATTCGTAAGCGCTGCGATGTTCGCGAAGGACATCGCTGAGCGCACCCATCAAGGTCTTCCCGTTATTCTCACCGCAAGGTAACGTACTCGCATTCAGGTGTTCATTTTCGAACAGCACCGTTCATCGGGGGACACCAAATAGCTTGTGTACGTACGGTTGATCGGCTCTCCCGAATGTGTTTTCAAAGATTTGCAGTGCACGGGACTGTGGCGCTGCAGTTGCCTTTGGGGATCATGATGGACATCGCCCGCCCAGATTTCAGAGTGCAGAAGCGTCGACGGCAGCTGGCCATCGGCTCCGTAGCTGTCTTATGTATAGCTGGTCTGGCAGTGGCTGTATCCCGGTTGAAACCGGCGGCGCCATCGGTCGAACGGAGTACAGTTTGGACCGATGCGGTGAAGCACGGATCGATGCTTCGCCAGGTGCGCGGCCCGGGATCGCTGATCCCGGCGCAGGATTCGGTCAGGCAGATCCCCGCGGAGACGGAAGCTACGGTGGTGCGCATCCTTATGCTTCCTGGATCGCAAGTGAAGGCCGACACGATTCTGCTCGAGATGAGCAACTCACAAACCGAGCAGGCTGCCATCGACGCGCAGCTTCAATGGAAGGCCGCGGTGGCGGAGTATCAAAGCCTGCGCGTGAAGCTAGAGAGCGATCTGATGAACCAGAAAGCCGGCGCCGCCACTGTAAGCGCCGATCACGCCCAGGCTCACCGTCAGGCAGAAACCGACAAGGCGTTGTACGACCTCGGGGTCATTTCGGGCCTGGCCTACAAGTCCTCAAAAGAGAAGGCTGACGAACTGACCACGAGAAATGACCTGGAAACGCAAAGGCTCACATCCAATCAGCGGGCGATCGAGTCACAGATGGCCCAGCAACAGGCCAAGGTAGATCAGATGCGCACCTTGGCGCAGCTCAAGCAGAAGCAATTGGATGCTTTGAAAGTGCGAGCGGGAATCGATGGCGTGCTGGTGGACTTGCCTCTGCAAGTGGGCCAACACGTAACCCCCGGGACGATGCTGGCCAAGGTCGTGGAGCCCGATCACCTCATGGCCGCTCTCAAGATCGCCGAGACGCAGGCCCGCGACGTTCAGATTGGAGAGGTAGCTGCGATTGACACCCACAATGGAGTGGTTGCCGGAACGGTGATGCGGGTCGATCCGGCCGTACAGAACGGGACGGTCACCGTCGACGTAAAGATAAATGGTGAACTTCCCAAGGGGGCCCGGCCCGATTTAAGCGTGGACGGCACGATCGACCTGGAGCGGCTTGACAACATCCTGTACGTAGGGCGCCCGGCCGTGGGGCAAGAGAACAGCACCATCAGCCTCTTCAAGCTGAGCCCGGATGGGAAGGATGCTTCGCGCGTAACCGTGAAGGTGGGTAGGGCGTCGGTGAATTCGATTCAAGTTCAGGACGGGCTGAAGGAAGGCGACACGGTGATTCTGTCGGACATGTCGCGGTGGGACAGCAATGAGCGCATCCGCCTCGACTAGCTAGCACAAAGGAGTTTCAGCATGAACGAAACCGGTACGGCGCTGATTCAAATTGAAGGGCTGACCAAGGTGTTTTACACGGACGAAGTTGAGACACACGCTCTATCGGGCGTACATCTGTCGGTGAGTAAGGGAGAGTATGTGGCCATGTCGGGTCCATCCGGTTGCGGCAAGTCGACGCTGCTGTCGATTATCGGGCTGCTTGATACCCCAAGTTCCGGGCGCTACACCCTGAATGGTAAAACGGTCGAGAATCTTGATTTTGCAGAACGCTCACGCATTCGCAATCAGGAGATCGGCTTCATATTCCAGAGCTTCAACCTGATCGGCGATCTGACAGTGTATGAAAACGTCGAACTGCCGCTGACGTACCGGCAGAAGATGCCGGCGGCGCAGCGCAAGGCACGGGTGATGGAAGCGCTCGAACGAGTGGGCATGGCCCACCGGGTTCGGCACTATCCTTCGCAGCTCTCCGGCGGCCAGCAGCAGCGCGTGGCCGTGGCCCGAGCGCTCAGCGGTAAGCCCTCGATCCTTCTGGCCGACGAACCTACCGGCAATCTCGACTCCCGCAATGGCGAGGCAGTCATGGAACTGTTACAGGAACTGCACCGTGACGGCGCCACTATTTGCATGGTTACCCACGATCCACGGTTCGCGCGCCATGCGCAGCGGGAAGTGCATTTGTTCGACGGAAAAGTTGTGGCCGAAGAGGAATTGAAAAAGTTGATGCAAGAGGCGAGCGCGTGACGGGTAGCGGGCTGGCATAAGCGAGGGTCCGATGAATGGTTTTGTACAAGATCTGCGATCTGGACTGCGACAACTACGCAAAAGCCCAGGCTTTACTGCGATTGCCGTGATCACTCTTGCGCTGGGTATCGGCGCGAACACCGCGATCTTCAGTGTTGTGAATGGCGTTCTGCTTCGCCCCCTGGCGTTCCGTGATGCCGACCGGTTGGTGCGGGTCTGGCACACGCCGCCCCAAAAAAGTTTTCCGGGGATTCCCCGCTTCACGGTGTCGGCCGCGAACTACATCGACTGGCAGAGCCAGAATCATGTGTTCGAGCAGATGGCGATCGTCAGCTACCACGGCTTCACGCTGACCGGCGTCGACAAACCCGAGCAGCTGGATGGCAGCGCGGTCTCCGCCGAATTTTTCTCAATGCTGGGTGTGCAGCCCATGCAAGGGCGCTTGTTCTCGCAGGATGAGGATCAACCCGGCCATGCCAACGTTGTCCTGCTCAGTCATCGCTTCTGGCAAGAACACTTCGGTGCAAATCGCGAGATCGTGGGACGCTATATCACCCTGGATGGCCAGAGTTACCTCGTGGCCGGGGTGATGCCCGCGGGTTTTCAACTGCCGGACTATGCGCAGATGTGGACGCCCATGGCCTGGACCGACAAGGAGAAAGCCGTCCGCGGCGAACATCACTACCTGGTGATGGCGCGTCTGAAGCCGGGCGTTGATGTGAAGCAAGCTCAGGCCGAGATGAACACGATCTCCAACCGACTGGAGCAACAGTACCCGGAAGATGACAAGGGTTGGGGTGCCGTGGTCATTCCCTTGCATGACGACCTGGTGAGCGATGTACGCCCTGCGCTACTCGTGCTCCTTGGCGCTGTCGGATTCATTCTGCTGATCGCGTGTGTGAACGTAGTCAACTTGTCGCTGGCCAAAACCTTCAGCCGCCATAAAGAGATCGCCATACGAACGGCGCTGGGCGCCAGTTCGGCTCGTGTCGTCCGGCAGGTTCTGGTGGAGAGTGTTTGGCTTGCGCTCTGCGGCGGCCTGCTAGGACTCACCTATGCTCACTTCGGGATTCGTCTAATCATGGCGTTCTTGGCCGACAAGGTGCCTCATTCGGTGGACGTGGGTCTCGATGTCAAGGTTCTGGGCTTCACCATCATTATTTCAGTCGCCACGGGCATCATCGCCGGAATTCTGCCCGCGCTGCATCTGAGCCGATCGAATGTCAACCAGGCCCTCAAGCAGGGACTGGGGCGAACCGATACTGATTCGAGCGGCAATCGCACGCGCAGCATCCTGGTGGTCGTAGAAGTCTCGCTTTCCCTCGTGCTACTGATTGGCGCGGGGTTGATGATTCGAAGCTTCCAGAGGCTGAGTGCAGTTGATCCGGGATTCGAATCGCACGGCGTGCTCACCGAAACGCTCGGTGTTTCACGCGCAAAGTTCGGCCAACCGCTGCAGCAGGCCCAATTCTTCCAGCGCGTACTGGAGCGCGTGCGTTCCCTCCCCGGAGTCGTCTCCGCGGGCGTGGTGGATGCCATTCCGTTGGGCGGAAACGGCTCTCATCAGCCGATTGCGGTTGAAGGCTATCCCTCCTTGCCGATGTCGGAGCAACCGGAAGTCGATGTGCGACTCATCAGCGCGGGGTACGTCAGCGCTCTTCATATACCTGTCTTGCGAGGTCGTGACTTCGGCGATTCCGATATCGCGGGCAGGCCCGCAACCATCCTGATCAGCGCATCTCTCGCCCATCAGTTCTGGCCGAATGAAAACCCGTTGGGCAAGCACATCACGCTTACTTTCTTCCCCGGAGTTGCCCGAGAAGTGGTTGGCGTGGTGGGCGACGTTAAGGGTGACAGTCTGGACCAGGATCGTCCGCCCGCCGCCTTGTACTTGCCTCTGCCCCAGCTTGCTCCGCCGGCACAGGGCAGTTGGGAATCGTTTCCGATGACCTTGGTCGTTCGCTCGTCTTCCCATCCCGCCAGCCTTGTATCGGCCGTTGCGAGTGCCGTGCAAGACGTCGACCGCGAGATCCCGATCCGCGATGTGCAAACGATGGACGAACTGGTAGCCAGTTCGCTCACCCAACAACGCTTCAATCTCCTGCTGCTGGGAGCATTCGCCGGCTTGGCGCTGTTATTGGCGGCGATTGGCATCTATAGCGTGCTGTCGTACAGCGTGCGGCGACGGATTCAGGAAATCGGCGTACGGCTGGCGCTGGGCGCTACGCTGTCGGATATCTTCCGCATGATCGTCGTTGAAGGCATGAAGCCGACCATGATCGGGGTTACGTTGGGCGCGGCTGGGGCGTTGGCTCTCGGTCGTGTGATGGCAAGTTTCATCTATGGCATCCAGCCCACCGATCCCCTCACATTTGTTGCGGTCGCCGCCACACTTGCACTCGTCGCGCTACTCGCGAGCGTGATCCCAGCTTTTCGCGCGGCCAAAGTCGATCCCATGGTTGCACTGCGCTACGAGTGAGGCGGCGTCGTGAAGGGAGGAATCGAAGGGCTGCGGAATGCGTGGCACAGGTTAGGGGCAAGACGGCGTGCACCCTGGGCCTGCAATAGGTTATGAGAAGGGGATTCGTGGTCATTATTACAGGAGTCGCCATTGGCATGGCTGCGAGCCTGATCCTGACTCGGTTCGTGGCCAGTCAACTCACTGGCGTGTCGGCCACTGATCCGCTGACACTGATCGGAGTCGTGCTCACGGTGATGCTGGCCGGCCTCTTCGCCTGTTTCTTACCCGCGCGCCGCGCCACGCTGGTAGAACCCATGGCAACGCTGAGGAACGAGTAGGTTGCCACAGCTGATGAATGAAAGGCGACAAGAGATGATCCGACTGAACAACCTTGAACGCAGCTACAAAACCGGAGCGGGTCAGAACTGGGTCCTTCGGCGCATCAATCTAGCGATTGAACAGGGAGAGTTTGTCACGATCATGGGTCCATCGGGCGCGGGAAAAACATCTCTGTTGAACGCCCTGGCCCTGCTCGATGACGGATGGGCGGGTGAGTACTGGTTCCGGGAAAACCCCGTCCATTCCCTGAAACGCAAAGAGCGAGCAGCCCTCGCCAAGCGGAATATCGGAATGGTTTTTCAGAGCTATCACTTGCTTGACGATCTCACGGTAAGCGAGAACATCGACCTGCCACTTTCTTACAAAGACTTCCCTGCAAGGCAACGCCAGAGCCTGCTGGCAGATGCCCTGGACCGATTTCAGATCGTTGCCAAGAAGGACCTATATCCAAGCCAACTCTCAGGCGGCCAGCAGCAGCTGGTCGGGATCGCGCGCGCCGTTGTCCACAAGCCTGCGCTGCTGTTAGCTGACGAACCCACTGGCAATCTGCATTCATCGCAGGCAAAGGAGATCATGGAGCTGTTCCGCGAACTCAATCAGCACGGTACAACGATCATCCAGGTCACGCACTCGGACAGCAATGCAGCTTACGGCAACCGCGTGGTGCAACTGCATGATGGATGGCTGGTGAACGACACTGCCGTACCCCCCATTTCACAAACGGCCGTGGGGTCGCGGTGATGCAGCGACTCTTTGACCTACTGACCATGGCGGCTCTCTGGTTACTCGTAATCCTGAGCTCAGTGGTCGCACGCGCTCAGACACGAACCAACATGAACCTGGAAATGCCCCACTCCAAGAACCCTCTGAAAGCATATGCCCCCGAAGAAATTCCGGCGCCTGCGCTCGCCAATTCCTCGCGCCTCGACCAGTTGGTGCGGGATGGCAAGCTCTATCTGTCGCTGAAAGATGCGATCGCGCTGGCCCTCGAGAACAATCTGGATCTTGCAATCGCCCGCTATAACCTGCCCATCGCCGACACCGATCTTCTGCGAACCAAGGCAGGTGGTTTCTTTCGCGGCGTGAATACGGGCGTCGTCCAGGGGACTCCGGGCGGAGGCGTCGGGGGCTACGGCGCGGGGGCGCCCGGCGCGGGGGCAGGAGGTACGACCAGCGGCGCGGGTGGCGCTGGTGCGGGAGCTTCTGGACTCGTGCAGTCCACGCTGGGGGCAGGAGCGCCGGTGGCGTCTTATGATCCCGCACTCAATGCGAATCTTGGCATTGAACACCAGACAACGCCTCTTTCGAACCAGCGGATCTACGGGATCCCATCGCTGCAGCTCAACACAGGGCAGGTCAACGTCGGTTATTCGCAGGCGTTTCCCACCGGCACGACCTTCACCTTCGAATTCCAGAACAACCGGCAAACCACGAATTCCCTTTTCACGATTCTGTCGCCGGCTCTGAATTCGACCTATCGCCTCAGCTTCCAGCAGCAGTTGCTCGCCGGGTTCGGCCTGCCCTCGAACTTGCGCTACCTGTACATCGCGCGCAACAACAAGAAAATCTCCGACATCGCCTTCAAGGATCAAGCGATCGCGACCGTCACGCAAATTGAGAACATCTACTGGGACTTGGTCGGCGCCTACCAGGAAGCGCGGGTCAAGGAACAGTCGCTGCAGTTCGCCAACCAGACACTCGAAAACGCCAAGAAACAGCTGCAACTAGAGAGTATTCCCGCTCTCGATGTCATGAAGGCCGAGGCGGAAGTTTCCAAGCGCGATCAGGACCTGACGGTTGCTCGCACGACGCTGCAACTTCAGGAATCGCTCATGAAGAATGCGCTGACGAAGAGCCTCGACGACCCCACGCTGGAAGAAATGCCGGTTGTTCCTACAGATCGCACGCAAACGAGCAGCAACGATAGCAATACCGCGATTCTTGACCTGATCGCGCAAGCGCAGAAGAATCGTCCAGAATTGCTCGAGACCGATATCGACCTCGTCAATCGCCAGATCAGCCGTAAGGCCGCGCGCAACGCACTTCTGCCCACCCTTTCTCTGGTCGGATTTTATGGCGGCACGGGGCTCGCTGGACTAGTCACGCCCGGCAACACGGCCAGCGTTCCCCCGGACCTGTCGGGTGCATGGCAGAATGCCTTCAACAACTCTTCTCCTGATTACTACGTCGGGCTGAACGTGAACATCCCGTTCCGCAATCGAGTGGCGAAGGCCGACCAATACCGATCCGAGTTGGAGTACCGTCAGGCGGAACTTCGAAAAGAACAGTTGCGGAAGCAGATTCGCATCGAGGTCCGCAACGCACAGTATGCTCTCGAACAATCGCGCGCTCGAGTGGAGGCAGCCCGCAAAGCTCGCGACCTGGCCCAGCGAACCTTCGAGATCACTGGGAAAGAACAAGAACTGGGTGCTGGATCCAGTTACCAGACCATGACAGCACAGCGAGATTTGGCTCTGGCGGAGTTGGATCTGGTCACGGCCTCGACGACGTACCAGAAAGCGAAAGTGGAACTTGACCGCGCGACCGGCACGACTTTGGAACATAATGGAGTGCTGCTTCAGGATGCCGTGACCGGAACGCTATCCGCTGCATCCCCGTAACGTATGCCGATTTCGGCCAAGCCGCATCCCGCCACGCCCGCCTCTGAACAACAGCGCCTCACTCATTCCGGACGGGTGCTGGCCGCCGATGATCAGCCGCATGTGTTGGAAGCTCTGCTTCTCTTGCTTCGTCCGCAGGGCTACCGTGTGGATGTAGCAAAGTCTCCCGCCGAGGTTCGGGAGGCGTTGGGGTCGGAGTTCTATGACGCGGTTCTGATCGATCTTAACTACACCCGCGATACGACTTCCGGCCAGGAAGGACTCGACCTTCTCTCCCAAATCGTCGCCGTCGACAGCAGTCTGCCGGTGATCGTCATGACGGCATGGGGCAACGTGGAACTGGCCGTCGAAGCGATGCGCCGTGGCGCGAGAGATTTTGTCCAGAAGCCATGGGAAAACGAGCGGTTGCTCGCAATCCTGCGCACGCAAGTGGAACTTCACCGTGCGCTTCAGCAGGCGGAGCGTCTGGCGGCGGAGAACCGTCTTTTACAGGTGCAGGGGCCGGAGTTCATCGCCGCGGCAGACTCCATGCAGCCCGTGCTCGACGCCATCTCCCGGGTTGGCCCTTCCGACGCGAACGTGCTGATCACCGGTGAACATGGCAGCGGCAAGGAAGTCGTTGCGCAAACGCTGCATACACTTTCCCGGCGTTCCGCGCGTTCGCTGGTTGCGGTGAATACTGGCGCGTTGGCGGAAGGGGTTTTCGAGAGTGAGCTCTTTGGCCACGTCAAAGGAGCATTCACGGATGCGCGCGTGGATCGGATGGGCCGGTTCGAATTGGCGGAGGGTGGGACCATTTTCCTTGACGAGATCGGCAATGTGCCCGTTCGCCAGCAGGCGAAGCTGCTGCGCGTGCTCGAAACGGGTGAAATTGAAAGGCTGGGCTCTTCTCGCTCGCGAAAAGTTGATGTGCGCGTGATTTCCGCTACCAATACGGACCTTCAAGCCGCGTGTGCCTCGGGTCAGTTTCGAGAGGATTTGCTCTTTCGCCTCAACACCATCGAGATTCGGATTCCGCCCCTGCGCGATCGCCGCGAAGACATTCCCGCGCTGGCTATTCACTTCCTGAGGCGCTACGCTTCACGCTACCGGCGGGACATCAGCGGATTCGACAAGCTCTCTTTGCAAGTCATGGCGCAATATTCGTGGCCGGGAAATGTTCGCGAGCTTGACCATACTGTAGAGCGCGCGGTCCTGATGTGCCGGGGGCAAGAGATTCAACCGGCGGATCTCGCACTCAATCTGCAACGGCCGCACGGTGCCAATCTTGAGGAACTCAGCCTGGAGGCAGTGGAGGCGCTGCTCATTCGCAAAGCGTTGCAGCGTTTTCAGGGAAACATCAGCCAGGCCGCCGAGGCTTTGGGACTGAGCCGCGGCGCACTCTATCGGCGCATGGAGAAGCATGGCCTTTAGCCCGCAGACCAGCGGCAAGGCGGAAACGGGAAGAAGAACTCCTCGCAAGCGGCGCCGGTACGAGCATCGTGTCAGGCTCTATTCGATGCTGGTTGCACTGCCGGGAACCCTGGTGGGCGTGGTTCTCATCTGGATGCAGCCATGGTCCGCCGGGTCGAAGCTGGCCTTTTCTTTCACAATTCTGTTGGTCTGGTGGATCTTCGCAACCGTTCTGCACGAGCAGACTATACGTCCACTGCAGACACTGGCCAACGTGGTCGCGGCCCTTCGCGAGGAGGACTACTCCTTTCGCGCCCGTGGAGCCGGGGTTGAGGATGCATTGGGGGAACTCTCTCTCGAAGTGAACGCTCTCGCTGACTTGCTCGCCGATCAGCGCCTACGCGCGATCGAAGCAACGGCGGTGCTGCGGCGAGTTGTGGAAGAGATCGACGCTCCGTTGTTCGCCTTCGATCCGGACCGGGTGATCAAGCTGGTGAATCCCGCAGGAGAGAAACTCCTGCGGCAAGCGTCCGGCCGGTTGCTGGGACGCACTGCCGACGAAACTGAACTCGCGCAATGCTTGGATGCGCCGAACGAAGGACTGGTCGCCTTGCCGATCAACGGATCCAACGTTCGCTGGGTAGTTCGGCGTAGCCGGTTCCGCGAGAAGGGTCAGCCGCACACACTCGTCGTGCTTTCTGATGTGAGCCGCGCCCTACGAGAAGAGGAACGTTCAGCCTGGCAAAGACTGATCCGGGTGCTAGGCCACGAGCTCAACAACTCCCTCACCCCCATTAAATCGATCGCTGGAAGCCTGAGTGCACGGTTGGTGGAATCTGAATTCGGTGCGGAGCAGCGCCGGGATTTTGAACGAGGTTTGGCCATCATCGAAGCGCGCACTGCGTCTCTGAACCGGTTCCTGCAGGCGTACCGGCAGTTGGCGCAGATGCCCCCACCTGCCATGAAGCCTGTTGGACTCCGCCCCATCGTGGAGCGGGTTGCCATGCTGGAAACGCGACTCTCGGTGTCCATTTCCGGTGGACCGGACATCGTGCTGATGGTGGACTCCGACCAGATCGAACAGATGTTGATCAACCTTGTGCGCAATGCTGTAGAGGCTGCTCTCGAAACTGGCGCACCGTCGGGTTCGAGCATCGGCGAGCATACCGCGGCACCGGAGGTAATCGTCCGTTGGACGGACGAGGGGCAGAGCGTGGTGTTGATGATCGAAGACAACGGGCCGGGACTGCTCAACCCGAGCAACGCCTTTGTCCCTTTTTACACGACGAAACCCTCTGGCAGCGGTATCGGGCTGGCACTCTCGCGGCAGATTGCCGAAGCGCATGGCGGCTCGAT
>Ga0307469_10000362_pt1 | contig 16962 bp, 13 predicted proteins | sample atmos_gasesAM2C__FD_203084 | JGI IMG/M metagenome (GOLD analysis project Ga0307469, IMG submission 203084) | Hardwood forest soil microbial communities from Morgan-Monroe State Forest, Indiana, United States - atmos_gasesAM2C_515 | ecosystem: Environmental > Terrestrial > Soil > Temperate...
TAAATATCTCACCTGGTACTACGTCATTGAGAATCCGGCACTTGCAGCCATCCAAAGGGGTCAGACTCTAATTGTGAAAACCCTTTGGGAGTACTACTTCGAGGCAGCCGTCAATGGCGAGTTCGGATGGCTTCCCTGGCCAGTGCACCTGGAAAGCGAGCGCGCCGTTAGGGTGTCTGGGACGCCTCAACGAAACAAGCGAGGCGAGTGGGAAGGACCGGCTGCGTCCGCTCTGGCGCGGGTCGTGTGCGACTACGTTGCTGGCATGACCGAAGCGCGAGCCATTGCGCTCTATGCGCGCCTTCAGGGGACATCGGCCGGAAGCATTCTCGACACCGTGACCAACTAGCTCAGTGCGGGTCGCTGACTGTGGAGAGCGGCACGAGACGCTGGACGCGGCAGCGGCGTTTGTGACGGAGATAGTCGAATCGCCGAGCCGCCGCGTGCAAGAAGTGCAGGCAGAGACCTACGTTTTCGGGACCCGCGCCGGATTCGGTGGTCGAATCGAGACCATCAACATAGGGCCGCCGTTCGTCACGCGAACCTAAGTTGACGTCTGGCGCCGTCTTGTCTACTCTAATCGGTTGAGTGGGATTCCCTTCTTAAAGGGGATCTCTGCTGGGTCCGCTACCTTAAGGGCCAGAGCCGACAGGTATCCGCGAGAGGATCTCCTGACTCCTCAACCTCAGATAGCTCTAGGAGCGCGCAAGGAGATGCACCTTCTGTCGGTCGCGTCCTCAGGCGGGCGCGGACTCAACGAGGACTGAGTCTTCGAGATGTCGAACGCCGGATCGGCAAGCCGAACGCATATCTCTCACAGGTCGAACGCGGAGTCATCAAACGGCCTGAGCCCCTACTGCTACTAGATCTCGCAGAGCTTTACGGCCTCGACTTCGAACTATTGGCCTCGTGGGCAGGGATGTTAGTAGACGAACCGGGTCAGCGACAAGACGATGTGACCCTGAAAGCACTCATGAAATTGGCGCAGCAACTATCACCCGCTCAACGGACAAAAGCCCTAAGTCAGATTCGACAACTCTTGCGGGATTCCCGGTCGTAGAGACCTCTATGGTCCACGTTGTTGAATCGTTCGAACCTAGGGTTCGGTCGGTCGGCTGCCTGCAAGTACATCATGTCCGGAGAGCGCAGCTTCTCGCCCGTTCTGCGAAAAGATCTCTCTCATTCGGTCGACGTCTGCATCAGACAGCAAGAGATCTCACACCGTCCATCGTTGTATTCAATGGCCTAAGCCCATCGCGTCTAGGGTCAGCAGAACGCCGACGGTGTTCAGATCGACGAGCGCACGACGATCGGCGCCACACTCGTGCTGGCGCAGCGTGACGAGCTGACGAACACTTCGAAGATGTAATCCGAGAACTGCCTACAGGCGCAAAGATGAAGCACGGAATCCCCCTTTCGTAACGCGCCCTGCGGATCCATCCTGGTCCGAGGGATCAGGGATCGATGCGCACACCTCGACGTGCCTGCCCTTCTTCATGAAGCAATTGGGAGTCCGGACACCGAAGGCTGGCGGTCGTGCCTTTATGACAAGACGCGGGACGAGATGCCGGCGCCTACAAGACCGGCAGCGCTGGCCAAACCAAAAGTGAGGTTAGTTCCGTCCGGGTAGGTTCCCGTCCGGCGCGGCTTGTAGTCGCCGCGCCGGGCCTCAACAAACTCGATCTCGCCGTTCCTCCATCGGAAGCAGGTGTCGCCCGCTTTACCTGCACGTTGCCGAGTGCCGCTTTTCAATGGCACACTCAACGATTCGCTGAATGAACACCGTCTTCCCCACAAATTGCGTTACCACTCGACCGGAGCCTCCGCGACCGTTCAACTCCTTCGACCGCTAACCTCACGACACATATGCGCTCGCTTGGAGGTTGTACAGCTCGGCATAGAGCCCTCGATTTCCAATCAGTTCTGCATGCGACCCGACCTCGACGAGGCGACCCTCGCGCAATACCAAAATAAGGTCGGCCGCGCGGACCGTAGAGAATCGGTGCGAGACCAGAACAGTAACACCTCCGTCCGCGGCGTCTGTACGCCTCGCCGCTGCTGCTAGTCGTTCGAACAATTGGTACTCGGTTTCAGCGTCGAGGCTCGAAGTCGGCTCGTCGAGAACAAGGAGCAGCGGCTCGTCTCTCATCATTCCGCGAGCAAGAGCGAGCTTCTGCCATTGACCCGTTGAGAGTTCTGCGCCATCGACATGGGATGATCCCAACTCTGTGTGCAGGCCGTTACGTAACGAACTCACCACGTCTTGTCCACCAGATCGCTTGAGCGCTTGGGCAATCGCATGGTCATCGTCAATCCGTGGCAGATCTCCTACGCCGATGACTTCCGATGCGTGAAGTTCGAATCGAACAAAGTCCTGGAAAGCGCCGGCGACCCGCGCGCGCCACTCACCTTGATTCAACGCATCGAGGCGCAGCCCTTCGATGGTAATTCGTCCTTCCGTCGGATCGTACATCCGGAGCAGCAGCTTGGTGAGCGTTGTTTTCCCTGCGCCGTTCTCACCGACAATGGCCACAGTGCTCCCAGCGGGAATCGCAAAGTTGATGTCGGAGAGGGCGTCCGAGTTGCTTCCTGGATAGCGAAACGAAACGTTTTCGAACTCAATTCCAGTTCGGAGGCGCAGCGGAATCTGCGATCTGCCTGACGCGCAATTGTTTGCAGCGAACTCCTCAAGCCAGAGTAAACGCCTAGCTGTCTGTTCAGTCGTCAGGACTTGCGAGAATGCGCCAGCCGCCTGTTGCAAGAACAGTCGCACTTGTTGTCCTACGATTATCGTCATCACCACTTGACCCGCGGTCGCGCGGCCGAGAAGAGCCTCGTGTATGACCAACGCGATGCCTCCAAGAAATCCGACTACGAATACAAGCCAGCCGGCAGAGCTAACTACCACTCCGAGGAACGCGGCCCGCAGTGTTGCACTACGTATCTCTGCAGCGAGCTCGTCGTGCCGTCCACGCAAGTGCTCGGATAACCCAAAGACACGAATCTCCTTGGCGGGCCCAACAGAAGCAGTTAAGGCAAACAGTTGATCAGCGAGGCGCCTACGCTCGCTTAGGCGTTCTTCACATCGCTGCTTGAGTTTGACTGCCCAGCGCTCTCCGATCATCGGGACCAGCGCGAAGAGCGGAAGCGCGAGAAGCACAGGTTCGACGGAAACTAGTAGCGCCATCATCGTTAGACCACGAACCGCAACCTGCAAGCTCGTCAGAGTGACACGCGGACCCGAAGCCAGGAACGAGCGGTTCCACTCAATCAAGTCAAGCTCTTGAAGGTACTCCGGACGCTCGAAGTGCTCTACTGTGGGTACCCTATTCACCAAGTCAGCGACGAGCGTTGACATGTACAGGCGGACTCGATCCACAAGGTCGTACCCAACACCTGCGTCGAGGTTCGATGCCATCCAAGACACTGCGATTAACAGGCCGCTGAGCGTTGCCCCGACGACCATCCCGGTTTGCTCGCGACGAACGAATCCATCGGCAAAAACCTTGAACCCGAACGGGAAGAATGCAACAGCGAACCCGTTCACAATGCTCAGTACAAGGGCATAACACATCAGCGTCGGCGCCGCGCGGAATCCGGAAAAGAATAGGATTTTGGCCGTTCCACGTAAGCGGCTCATTGCGACTCCATGACTCGCTGATCCTCTTCGACGAAACGAGCGGCCTGCAGCCTGAACATTCGCGCGTAGGTGCCGTCTGCTGCTATTAGCTCAGAATGGCTACCACTCTCAATTAGACGGCCGCTTTCGAGGACGCAGATCCGATCAGCAAGGCGAACCGTCGAAAAGCGATGTGAGATTACGACCGTCGTGAGCCCGCTCGTAAGCTCGAGGAAACGCGCGAAGAACTCTGCTTCGCCGCGAACGTCCATCCACGCGGTCGGCTCGTCGAGCACAAGTATCGAGGCGCCGTGTTGCACGGCAAAGAGTGCGCGTGCAAGGGCCACTCGTTGCCACTCTCCACCGGAGAGGTCAGCGCCACCCGTGAACTCGCGTGAGAGTCGACTATCCCAACCAGCGGACAATCGTTGGAACACGCCATCGACACCCGCGCGAGCCGCGGCTAGTCGTATGCCTACGTCGTCATCCAGGTGCTCAATCGCGCCGAGTCCGATGTTCTCGCGAGCTGACAACGGATATTGCGTAAAATCCTGAAACACAACCGCAATACGTCGTTGCCACGCCGCCGCTTCGAAGTCGCTAATGTCAACGCCGTCAACCGTTATTCGCCCGACCGTGGGCTCTTGAAGCCGGGCCAGCAGTTTGACGAGGGTCGTCTTCCCAACGCCATTAGCCCCAACGATCGCGGTAGACCGGTTCGACTCTATGTAGAGATCAAGCCCTGCGAAAACCTCTTGAGTCGACGCGGGGTACACGAAATGCACATCATCGAATCGGATATCGGCCGCCGTATGACGCGCGACCGGCCGCTTACCGTCGAGGGACGCGTTGCGTGCGGCGAGACTCAACTCGGTCTGCGTAACGTACGGAAGCAGCGACACCATCCACTCAAGCGAGATATCGTCGAACGTCACCGTTCCGAAGATCATTGTGAGCCCTAGCACCGGCAACGCAACTGCGATGTCCCGGAGCGTCGCTGTCCCTTTGACAGCAGACCAAGCGATGTAGGCGCACGATCCCAAGTAGACTCCGAGGAGGACGAACCCCAAACGGGCCATGATCGAATACATCCCGGATCGGATCTTCCAGACTTCATCCATTCCGATCAGCCAAGTGCTCCTAAAGCGTTCTATGATCCACCTTCCGAGGCCGAAGACGCGAAGCTCCTTTGCACCCAGCGGTCGCGAACTTAACTGCTGAAAGTAGTCAGCACGACGCATCACATTCGCATTGCCCCCGAACGCTTGAACGTTTTCCTTGACCACCCGCATGAGTGGCCGACGAACTAATGGCCACAGCAGGAGTTGGCTTAGCCCCATCCACCACCGGAAGGAAGCCAGCACTGCACATCCAGCGATCCACACAAGGCGGGACGACCAAACTTGCACAAGAGTCGCGGGTGCGTCAGCAGGCCAAAAGTTCATGAGAGTTCCCTGGGCCATCGCAAGGCCATCCAGCACTGACTTGTCCTCAAGGTGTGAGATGCCCGTTGGATCAGACACGGCCTTCATCAGTCGAGACTGTAGGCCATACGTCAGGCGCACCTTCGCCGCGCTAGCAAGAGCCGCGTGAAAAGGTGCGACCAACATTGAGAGCGCAAAAGCGACGGTGACGACAACAAACCAGACACTCAATTCGTGAACCGCGACCGAGTGCAACCCTCCGCGAATTGCACCCGGAATCTTGCCGACCATTGAACCCATGGCGACGATTACGAGGTTTGGAAGTACTGCCGTAGCGATAAGATCCATCGCAAAGGCGATTGTCAGGAGCGGAGTGCTCTGCCACAGCACCTGCAGAACGATTAACCGGCGCCAGCGTGATATCGCGACACTCACTCTCTTACGCGTTGTGGACCTCCTCTGCAACGCCTGCCCTCAGGTCGGGGCCACTGCCCAACGGCCTTACTTGATGCAGTGGACGACGCGCAGTCACGATTACTGTTGACGCCGCCTCGACTTCGCATGCTCCTTCGCTAGCTCGTCACCCTGCGAATTTGATGTGAGTGCCTCAAGAAATGCGATCAATTCGTCCTCTTCCGAGTGTGTGAGATATAGCGGCACGATTGCCTGGTCTACTTGACCGTTCTTACCGCCTCCACGGTCATAGAACTCCACAACCTCCCGCAATGTCCTGAGGCTTCCGTCATGCATGTACGGCGCTGTAAGAGCAACATTCCGAAGGGTCGGCGTCTTAAACTCCCCAACGTCCGAACTGAGGTGTGAATAGTCAGCGAGCCCAGGATCGAAGGAGTCGCCGGCTCCGATGTCGTGAAACCGAAAGTCGGTGAAAAAGGCACGAGCACCTCCAAGAGGGCTCACGTCGGCGGCCTCGATGGTGTGGCACCGCACACAATTGGCCTTTCCAAGGAACAACCGAAGCCCAGCCCTCTCCTGCTGGCTTAACACATTCCTCTCACCGCAGTACAGATAGAGATCAACTCGCGAGCCCGAGCTACGTAACATGCGAACAAACGCCGCGATTGCGGCGCTAACACTTGCCAGCGTCGGCTTACCGAGAGTCCGTCTAACCTCCGGCGAAAACGATTCGAACCGCATCGACAACGCGCGCTCTGTCATTCCCATTTCGTTCGGTCCAGTAAGTGCGATCTGTACTTGCTGTTCAAGTGTGAGAGCTCGGCCGTCCCAAAAAAAGCGTGGCTGGTAAGCGACGTTGTACAACGTCGGTGAGTTTCGCTTGCCATGCCGCCCAAAGATTCCAACCGAAGTTGCCCGCCCGTCTGTAAACGCACGGCTTGGCTCATGACAGCTCGCACATGAGACTGACCCGTCGAGCGAGAGTCGGGAGTCAAAGAACAACGAACGGCCGGTCTGTACGGCTACGCCCGGCGATGAGGAAGCCAGGCTTTCGAGACCGGCGGATCGCGCACTAGGGCACGTAAGTTGGGTCGACGACAAACGTCCCGAGTCTTGTGACCGAGAGCGCATATGCACGACGACGTCGACAAGCAAACCAAGCACGATCACTAGGGTAATAATTGGCGCCATGACGGCGAGACTACGGTTCAACTTCGAGAATCCCTTTCATCCCTGCAGCCTTATGTCCAGGTTGCGAACAGTAGAATTCGAATGATCCAACGTTTCGAGGTTCAAAGCCCGAGTGCACACTCAGGCCAGGGTTGAGGAAAAGCTGAAACTTTTCGACCGTGCCGCGCGGCAAGGTGAAGTCATGACCAACACCATCGCTGTTTGTCAGGTGAAGCTCGACGGCCGCTCCCACTGGGACCCTTATGACGTGAGGCGAATAGGACATGCCTGACATGACGACGGACACTTTCGTCACGCGGAGCGTTTGATCATGTGTCCGCAATGTGTGGTCTTGAGATCCTCGAGGCGTCGCGCAGGCTTGTGCGACCATCAGTACAAGAAGCGCGCTCGTCACTGCTCGTCCCGGTATCGGTTTCCATGGCGTCATGGCGGCTGAGCGACACGCCACACCCGTCAAGCCGCACTGGCCTGACGGGTGTGGTGTCGACTAGACTTGTTCCTTACTCCCTCTCGACCTCTGCGAGTTCACGCGCGGCAGCCACGTTCCAATCGTCGGTGTCGCTCTTTCCGTTGGAAGCCGCGACAATTACTCGATCGCTCGGACGAGCATGACGAGCCAACCCACGAGACACTGAGCGGCGCCGCTTCCAGACAACGAAAGTCAGAGCCGCGATTAGCGCCAATAGACCGGCTGAAGCTGTCTCGCCAGTCCTGGAAGGCTTTGGGTCTAGCGAATCGAGTGCGACCACCGCGCTAGCCGGGTTTCGGTGTCCTTCGAGATGAAGGATCGACACCTGACCTCGAAGGGGAACCGTCACCTGCTGCGGAAGCGTTCGCACGAAATTGCCAACTACATCACGAGCGACGATGTTGAGTGTGACCTTAGTCCCTTCCGGGAACGGACCGAGGTTTGTCTCAAAGCGCGTTGCACCTACAAAGTTGCCATCTGCATATGCGAGTGTCCGAGTATTGCGCGTAACGCCGCCGTCCGTGGAGAACTCAGCGAACACGCCACCCGCCTCGGCTAGTCCAGACGCCGCATCGCCGCCAATGACGTTCAAGTAAACACTGCGAGATACCGATGAGGCGGAGTCGTCGTTCGATATCAGTTGGCCCGGCGATGCCGTCGCAATGCTGAGAGTCGGCGCAAAATGATCTGCGGTAGCGAAATATTCACTGCTATCAACTACGCGGCCGTCTTTGGCGAGGAGGGTCGGTCGGACATCGACGGAAGACCCTTCTGCAACCCGCCTTGGTGCATGAAGAGCAATCACGCCGGTCATTGCAGATCCCGGCGAAAGGTGCACTCGACTGCCTTGTCGTGGAGTCGCTTCGAGCCACCACCCCTTCGGCAGTGCGGAACGCGTGAGCACCAATCGCGCGTTCACCGCGCGCGTAGAGTCGTTGCGCAGGTAGTACTGGAAAAGCGCGTTCCCGGCCGAATCGATCCTGGCGGAGTTGTTGTAGCACTTAGTCGCCGAGTTATCCGCAAGATTCGAGTCGGCGACTCCAACGGGTTGGATGACCGCTCGTATGCAGTACGACTGGCCGGCATTATCAAGCTGGTCGAACAGCGAGTTGGTACTTGCTCTACCCGGCACCTTCACAACGATGCCGGCTCGGCCTCCCTGACTCGCACTCGGGATATCAACAAGAACGGGATTCTGCGGTGACGGCTCGGCCGCAAGAATCCGGTGGTCGGCGTCGAGCACTTGGATGCCGACACGCGCTCTTGCTGCACGTTCAGCACGATTTTGGATCAGAAGTTCGGTCTCTCTAATCCGTGCTGTATTCCGCCATGCGATGAGAATCGCCGGTCTGTCCGCAGAGACAACATCCGAGAGCGATGATCTCGGTAAGCGCCCGAAACCTTCCTCTTGGCCGATCCTGATATCAACTGGTGCATTGCCGCTACTAGCCATACTGGGCGCGCTCACAAGGCTAACGACAAGCCCGGAAAGAAGACACAAAGAGAGCAACAAACCCTTACTTGCTCGAGCCACGAGCTCCCCCTCTCGTTTATAGGCCCCGGGATTACTGCTCTCCGCACCGAAACTTCGAGTGCCTTACCGCAAATTCATCCCCCCTTCCATGAGCGGAGTGAAACGCTCGACTAATACACGTCTCACGTCTGCTTGTCAACACCTGCCAAACCAAACTCAGCGCAAGACATGCAGAAGACACTCCGTGCTTGCGTCGCTGACCGCGCCCGCTGAAGGGGCTCAAGCTCCGAGCGTGCGTGCATAAAACTCTGCCTCGGCGACGAGCGCTTTCGTAAGTGCGGGGGCAGTCAGACCGTGTCGCTCATTCTCGAACTCGAGGTAGGAACAACGCACATTCCTTTCCCGAAGTGAAGCGACCAAGTTGCGCGACTGACTTACGTCAACGACGGGATCTTTCGCACCGTGAACCACAATCAAGGGCGTCCGAATTGCATCGACGTGCCTGAGCGGGGAACGCTCTCGCAGTGTTTTGCGCTCTGCGGGATGACAAATCAAGCTGTCGAAATAGCAAGACTCAAACTTCGGACCACTATCCGCCAACGATACCAAGTCAGCGATACCAAAATAGTTCGCTGCGGCTGCAAACGGGTGCCGCTGGGCGAGCACGCACAGAACGATGAACCCACCGGAACTCGCACCGCGGATGGCCATACGATCTCGATCAACGACGCCTAACGACGCTAGGTATAAGGCCCCACTAATGCAGTCGCTCGCGTCATCGAGACCGCTGCGTCGAAAGGCGGCGCGCCGATAAGCACGGCCGTAGCCACTGCTGCCCCGATAGTTGATGTCGAGCACCGCGAATCCTCGACTCGTCCAAAACTGGACAACCGGATTGAACGTCCGCGTCGCATGAAGCGTCGGACCTCCGTGGCAATTGACAATGAGCGGCGGACTCGCACCGCGTCGATGCCTTGGCATTGCGCTAGAAGAAGCCGGGTAGAAGAACCCAAAACTCTCTGTATCGCCTGAAGGAAACGCAATGTGCCGACCTACTGATGCGCGTCGACGGTTCGCGACTCGTCTGCCGGCGACGCGCTCTACGGTGCCCTGATCGTCAACCAACAACAACACTTCAGGCGATTCAGGACTAGCCCCCATGACGGCGCAAGGGCCACCAAGGCTGACCACGGCATGAACCTGGCTCAGCGCAAGGTCGAGAGTACGGGTTTCACCCGACCGCGGATCAACGATTACTAGCGAGTCCTCGGCGTCTTTGCAGACCGCGCAGAGGACCAGGCCGTTAGAAAAGAACGCGAATCGAGACATACCCAGCCGCCACTGTGGAAGTCCGACATCGGCGTCCACAGAGAATGTCGCTCGTATTCCGTCCGCAGTCAGCGCATAGAGATTCCACCACCCTGTCCGATCACTGACGAAGTAGAGGTTGCCGTCGGGCGCCCATGTCGGTTGGAGGACCGACTCTGAGCTGCCTCCGGCGAGTGTCTCCAGTTCCGAGATGCTTCCTTCTGCAGTCAAGCGCCCGCGATACAGGTGCGTGCTATCCCACGGCATGTTTGGGTGATCCCATGCTGTGAATGCGATGAGAGAGCCATCTGGGCTGATGCGCGGGAAGGCATAGAACGCGTGGCCCGCAGCCAGGACTTCAACAGATATTCTCCCATCTACAGCTATTCGCACTATCTCGTTGGCCGCCTCCGTTGAGGGACCCCGGTGAATCTCCCTGACGGCAAGAAGACCACAAGCTGATGCTTGAAGGTCTGCGTATCGATGCTCTTCACCAATCGGCGGCTCCGGTGTGAGGCGCCTTAGAGCGTCGGCACTTCCGATGGGATGAGCATAGACATGAGAGTCGTCAAGATTCGAAACAAACAACGTCTCGTCATAAGCCGTGACAGATCCTCCGCCGTATTCATGGACACGACTTCCGACGTTGATGCCACCAAGTGGGAGGTCACTCTCGTCGTCTCGAGGTAGCGCCTGTCTCACACCCGAGCCGCCCGCTTTGCCAGGTCTTTGTTCCACAATGAAAAGTTTCGGCGGGAAGGAGCACATCTCGCGAAATGACGGTCTTGTTCCTGCAGCCCAATCCGCCGAGAGTGGTGCGAACGCAGGACTCGGCGCGAAGCGCTTCGCAGGCATTCCGCTTAAGCCGACGACACCTGCGAGCGGACTTCATCTAGGCAGCGCGTCGCGGGGCTAGCGCTTTCGTTCATCCCGCCCGACGTTAGGCGACACAAGTCGGATGATTCAACACTCCAAACCATTCGCGCGAGAGTTCTGCCCACCTCATCGACCACAGGTACTTCCGCGGCATGCGTGCGTGCCTCGAGTGCAGGCCGCGTTCAACGCTTCCAATCGCAATATATTTGTCTAGGCCTTGACGAAAGCACCGACTGGTGCTACAAGTGCGGACTACGGTTCGGTGGTGGAGACGGGGGAAGCCGCCGGAGGGAAGCTTGGGCCGACCGTATGGTTGTCTCGCCGCTGACAAGGCGCCCGCGCTTTGCCGGAACTTGAGCGCGACTTCACCCTCGGTGCCAACCACTTCACAACTCGGCGCAGCACTCCGCGCGTGCGACCACGTCGCATTCAGCACGACTGTTAACCGAGCCGACCGAAACGTTCCGGGGGTGAAGATCGCATGACGGTAGTAGCGCGCGAGCGAGCGTTAAGACAGATCGCAGCAACGAAGTACGGGAGCGCTTACGGACGTCGCGTTCGAACACGGGGGGCTCCTTGGCGACCATCGCTCAAGTCTGTTCTCAGTCACGACCGATTCCCCCGGGTCTCCGCGCGATCCTTTCCACTGATGCCGTACATCGAGGGACCTGCTGGATTCGACTTCACTTCGAATGGCGCACGAGTGATTGTCGCCGGCGAAGGAAGTAGCAACGTCGCGCTTTACGATATCGCGCCTTGGGCCTGCATCGGGACCGTCGATCTGATGCCCGGCTGTCAGCCTTGGGAGGTCGTTGTTGACGACAGTCGTCAGGTTGCATACGTCTCACAGTCGAACTTCCGCCTGAATAAGAAGGGCCCAGTCCGACCGTCGAAGCTTGCATGCGTTCGTCTAGATCCGTTTGAGCTGCTATGGGAAGTTGAGTCGGGTGTGGGAACCAATGGCGTCGCATTTGCGCCATCGCTGAACAGGCTATTTGCCGCCAACACGCGCGGAAACTGCGTCTCAGTCATCGATGTGTCGACGCGTAAGCTGTGCGCGGAAATCGAAACCGGTGATGGCCCATTCAGCGTGGCGCTCAGTCCCGACGAAACGCGCGTTGCGGTAACAAATCAACTGAGCGGCACTGTCGGGTTCATCGACGCGGTTAATCTTGAGCTCGAAACGGAAGTTTGGGTCAGTCCAGAGCCCGGGATGCTTGAGTACATCCTCGAGAATTCGGACTATCCGGCCGGCCCGGCCTACATCGAGTTTGCTACCGAGGTCAAAACCAACCAAGGCCTAAACGTCGAGCCAGCGTTCGTTGCGAGCATCGCATGGCATCCAACGGACGGACGCGTTTACTGCGCGAACTTTGACCAAGGGATTCTCATAGGGATCGACGCGGACTCTCGGAAGGTAATGAACGTTGCCTCCGTGGTCCAAACACCTTATAGCATTGCGGTCTCGAAGAATGGCGAACTAGGTGTTGTGACCGATGATCAACTACGTCGCCTAAGCGTCTTCACCGAAGGAATGACGCACGTCAGCCGTGATGTCGAGTACGAAGTCGATGGACCTTTCGAGCTTCTCTCAGACCTTAGCTTCTGCTCGTTTGACCCAGCAAACGAGTTCTTATGGATCGCAGATTCAAGAAATCACCTCATGAATCGAGTCGCTGTAGAGGACCTGGCCCGAACCGCGACGACGACATGAGACATGTGGCGTCTCGGGCTTCAATTGCCAATTTATCGTTTGAAAAGTGAGGGGGTGTTCACAGTTGAGTATTGATCAGGCCGACGTGAGCGTTCATGGAGACAATTCAAGCGTAGACGCTGCAGTCGTCCGGCAAAACGGGATTGACGCCCGCGTTTCCGAACTCGAGGGCAAGCTCCGCGACTTGGAGAGCGTCGAGTTCGTTCCGTACGAAGAGCTCACAGATCTCGCGCGCACGGTCGACGCGATGTTCCGCGTCTTCCGAGATGACCTTCGGCTTCTGGACGGGGAGGTCCGCCGTCTCAAGGATCGCATACGTAAGGAAATCGATTAGCGGACGTTAGCGCGCTCATACCGCCGGAGGGACTATGGACGGCCGAGATACCGCAAATAGCATCATTTGGGACGACCCGCGTATCGCACCAAGCTCCGAGACTGAGACTTGGCAACAGCCGGGGTACATCCGTCTTTACCGCCTAGCGCGAATGCTCGGTCTCCCAAGTCTACTTCTCGAGAGGCTCGTCCGTGAAAATCTCTTACCGCATGTCCTCGTTGGATCAGAGGTCTTTGTACAGCCTTCACTCGTTCGGAATTGGCTCGATGAGCTCGTAGATGGCACTGAACTGCTGCAGCTGGGCAGCGAGCCGCGCTCCGTCTAAGCGTCGCGGAAACACACAACTCAGCCGTGTATCAGAGGTCAGAAGAAGACGAGACACAGAGGAGACGGCGGTCATGTCGGATCTCGCAGCCGCAAAGTCAACAGGGTCGCGTGTGAGAATCGTGCCCGCGGACGGGGTTGTCGGTGACGCCGAGTTGAGACACGAATTCGCAAATAGCGGCGCCGTCGCATTACAAGACATCGCTAACGCCGACGACATGGCCGCCATCGCCAAGACCTATACGTCGGTAATGAACCAGTACTTCATCGTGCCACCCCGCCCGACGATTCTCTACAAAGTGGACTTCACTCCAACGCGATGTCCGGAGTTCTATGCTCTTGACTTCTTCGCACGCCTCCGCCGGGTGGCGGGCTATCTCCTAGATGCAACCGAAACGAGCGAATTGGTCATCTGGGCGGAAGCGTTGGAGAAGGCCGCCGGCGCAGGACCAACGCCATGGCATCAAGATCCCGGTTTTTGGGGCTCAACGTCGTACTCGCAACTTACCGGCGACTCTAGGGCGGCAGTTTTGGCGTCGAAATATGACTTCCGTGGTGCCATCTGTTGGATGCCGTTACACGACGTCGGTGAAGACAACAGCTGCATTTGGGTCGCCCCGGAGTCGCACAGAGCGTTGCGTGCTCACACAAACGAGCCAACCACGGTCCGAGAGTGGGACGGCCACTGCAGAGTTGGAGACACGGAAGCCGAAGCCTGTCCGTTACGAGCAGGTGACGCAGTCATGATGGATATTGCCTTGGCGCACATGACTGGCCCGAACAACAGCGCGCATCCACGTCGAAGTATCAGCTTGTTGATCCTCCACGGCGAGGGGATGGAAGACTTCCTGCGGTCTGGCGAGCGTCGACGAATTAGGCGGTTGAGGTCGACGGGACGCATGGTCGACGACGACATTGCCGCCGAGCGAGCGAAGGCCACGACGTTTTGGAGGGAAAGACAGGACCACTAGATGCATCGACGAGTCGAAGGACAAGCGCGATAGCTCACTAGGCGGAGGTACTCGAAGTCGTGACGCTACCAGCAGAGCTTTATCACATCATGCTCTACTGCGATGATGTGGAGCGCGCTAGGGACTTCTGGGTCGGCGTCGTAGGACTCACTCCGTTGAAGGAAGTACCAGGTCTCTTTTGCATCCTGGGCACCGGATCTGTCCGAATAACACTGGAGCAAGCGGCGATCGTTGGCGGCAACGTCGGCGCCGTCCACTTCATGTTCCGCGCGGACGAAGATGGACTGCAGAGCCGCGCAACGAGTGCTGGCGTAGAAACCTTCAGATGGGGTTTGGGCTTGCGCGTACTAGGCACTGAAGGCGAACTCGTAACTGTCTCTCCGTACTTTCAGTTTCCTCAGGAGCCGCTCGTGCCGACACTCGACTCTTGGAACGGCCGACTACGTCGCTTCAACAACTCACCATCACCTTTCCCGCATGACCACTAGGCACAACCCGAGGAAGAGCTTGGTCTCGTGCTACGGCAACGTTTTCCGGCGGATGCCACGATGACTAAGGGACCGTCGCGAACGAGCGCTCGACAAAGACCGTCTCCAAACAAAGCCGTTCCGGTCGGCATCGGATTTCGAGTGCACATTGGATGGGCCACGGCCGTCACGGTCCGCGATTGCCCACCATCCCCATTAGCGATCGAGAAACTTCAGCTCAGTAATCCCGACGTCGCGGAGTCGCTTGCCCCTTACCATGCGGCAAAGGGCCTTGACGAACCGCAGAGGTCGCACGTCGTTACCCGAGGCGCGCAGGCCGTTCGCCGACGCGCTTTGACAGTCCTCAAAGAGGTCGTCGCAAGTCGCAAGTCGGAAGGCCTGTCAGTCGAGGCGGTTGGGGTCATTCGGGGGAGCGAGAGAAGCGCCGAAGACCTCCGCAGCTATGCAGCGAACATCCACTTGGGTGATGCCGACATCTTCCGTGACGCGCTGAGCGACGCCGCTGATGAACTCTCAATTCGCGTCGTCGAGGAAACGATTGACTCCTTCAACGCGTTGAGGCTTGGCAAATCTGGCGCGGAAGGCGCGGACTTCTCACTCGACACCAAACCAAAGCCTTGGCGGTCGGAGGAGAAGGCGGCCGCCCTCGCAGGCTTGGTCGCTCTTCGGGTGACAACTAGGGCCAAATCGGCGACCAAATCATGACTGATCTCTCAGTCTAGTTAGGACTCGGAGGTGACATGTGCTCAGCGTACAGGGTGTGACCAAGTCGTATCGTGATCTGCCGGCACTTCGCGACATCGACTTGCAGGTCGGCGCCGGCGAGATTCTAGGCTTAGTCGGGCCAAACGGCGCTGGCAAGACGACCCTTGTGTCGATCGTGGCAGGTTTGCGTCGACCAGACTCAGGCTCTCTGACCATTAATGGAATTGACGTCGTCCGGCGACCCTACGAAGCGCGAGAGCTGATTGGCTTAGCTCCCCAGGAACTTAGCCTCTACAAAAAAGTGACTGTCAGAGAGAATCTGGAGGTTTTCGGCAGGCTCTACGGGCTTCACAGCGGAGCTCTGCGGGATCGGATATACGAGCTAGCGGAACGTCTCGACTTTACACAAACCCTTGATCGCAAGCCGACGCGACTATCAGGCGGTGAGAAGAGAAGGGTCCACACGGCCATCGCGCTATTGCATCGCCCCTCACTCCTCCTGCTTGACGAACCGACGGCCGGCTGCGACGTTGCGACGCGAGTTGTGATTCTTGACCTTATTCGCGAACTTCGAGACGAGGGATCGGCAGTTCTCTACTGTACGCACTACCTCGCGGAAGTCGAAGCGCTTGAAGCTTCGATCGCGATTCTTGATCGTGGAGAAATTATTGCCCGGGGTGCACTGAACGACCTGCTTGCGGCACACGATGTCACCGCAGTTGAACTCGCTTTCGACGGCGCGATTCCCGACATTGCTTTCGACGGGGTCGACGCATCGCGCGACGGGTCACTGATCCGCATTGCTACTCGCGACCCCGCGCGCACAACCGTCCAGGCCTTGTCCGCGATCGGTGCAGCGGCAGATCGTCTTCTCGCAGTCGAGATTGTCAAGCCGAGTCTTGAGGGAGTGTATCTCCGGCTGACCGGTCGACGTTACCCTCGCCCGGAAGCCTCGCACAACGGCGACTCAAGCGATGCGCAGCTGGATACCGCCGCAGCACCACCTAAGGCGGACGTCTTGACGGGAGGTGGCAACAGCTAATGAGGCGAGGGTTTTCGATTCTCCAAGTGGAGTTCGCGATGCTGCGGCACGACACGGGTCTCTTTGTACTGACGATAGCGATGCCACTCATAACGATGTTGTTTCTGCGCGGGATGTACAGGTTCGCGTTGGTCCACGAAGGTTTCGCCAAGGCTAATGGGAGTGAGCAAGCGGTACCCGGTATGGCAGTGCTCTTCGCCTTCTTTCTAATCGGAACAGTCGGATTCTCGTTCTTTCGCGACTATCACTGGGGAACGTGGGAAAGGTTAAGAGCGACACCTGCGCATCCAGCCGAAATCATGATCGGAAAAGTTGGTCCTCTCCTAGTGGTCGCGGTCCTTCAACAAGCAGTACTCTTTGCTGCTGGTGTAGGTGTTCTTGGGTTGCATATTCGCGGAAGTATCCTGGCTCTGGGCGCCGTTGCAATTGCGTTCTCATGTTGTCTCATTACCTTGGGTCTCGCCGCAGTCGCGATTGCTCGCGGTCCCGAGACAGTCGAAATACTTGCAAACGCCGGCAGCGTCCTCTTCGGCGCAATCGGCGGAGCCGTGGTTCCGTTCGCATTCTTGCCTGGCTGGGCTCAAGCTATCTCGCCGGTCGCGCCCAATT
>Ga0307469_10000364_pt1 | contig 16923 bp, 19 predicted proteins | sample atmos_gasesAM2C__FD_203084 | JGI IMG/M metagenome (GOLD analysis project Ga0307469, IMG submission 203084) | Hardwood forest soil microbial communities from Morgan-Monroe State Forest, Indiana, United States - atmos_gasesAM2C_515 | ecosystem: Environmental > Terrestrial > Soil > Temperate...
ACTTGCGCTGCTCGGCCTGCAGTCCTGCGGGAGCCAGCAGCGCAGGCTCGGCGCTCAACCGCACGGCGACGCGCGCCGTGAAACCGTCCGACAGCATGCGGCTATCGCGCATCGCGTCGCTGATCAGATGATAGGTGCGCCAGGCATGCAGCGCCTCGCCATCCTGGTCCAGCGAATCGATCATTTCAGCGGCGGACGTGTCGTCCAGCTCGCCGTCCATCAGTGCCGAAATCTTGTCTTTCATGCCCCTACCACCTGCCTTTTAGGCTCACCATCTCTTGTCCTTCCGCGTCCCGAGCAACGGCCTGAGCTGCTCCGCGATCGCCTCGCGCGCCCGGAAGATCCGTGACCTGACGGTCCCTATCGGGCAGTTCATCGCCTTCGCAATGTCCTCGTAACTCATCCCTTCAATCTCGCGCATCTGAATCGCGGTGCGCAATTCCTCCGGCAGCCTCTCGATCGTGGAGTTCACGGTCTCCGCGATTTCGTTCGACAGCAGCACGCTCTCGGGCGTATTGATGTCGCGCAGCTGCTCGCCTTCCTCGAATCCTTCCGCCTCGTCGGCCTCTACCTCGGTCGAGGTCGGCGCCCGCCGACCCATGGCCATGAGGTAGTTCTTGGCCGTGTTGATTCCAATCCTGTACAGCCACGTGTAAAACGCGCTGTCGCCACGGAACGCGGGGAGTGCTCGGTAGGCCTTGATGAACGCCTCTTGCGTTACATCCTCCACCTCGGCCGGATCGCGGATGAACCGCGACAGCAGCCGTGCCAGCTTGCGCTGATACTTCTCGACCAGCAGCCCGAAAGCCCGCTTGTCGCCACGCTGCGCCCGCGCGACCAGTTGCCGGTCGATCTCGCGGTCGCTCACGAGGGCTCCCCACCCCGTTTGCAACGCCTATGTGCCACAGACACACGCACTTTGAAATAGTTCGACGCCGTATAGGGGCAGGGCTCAGGCCGGGAGTTGCTGCGCCGCCACTTGGGGCAGCTTTCCCCATAGCGCCCAGATGCGCAGCACGCGGAACGATTCTTCGCCCAGCATGTCGAGGGTGACCAGCACCGTTCGCCGCAGCCGGCCCCGCACCGGCAACGCCACCATGAAGCGGTTGACATAGCGTCGCTCCGTCAGCCGCGCCGCGAACCTTTCGCCTCCGGCGAGCTCGAAGCTCGCGCCGCCGGCCTCGAGCTCGATGGCGCGAACCGAGCTCGCCGATTTCAGGAGCGCCCGGCTCCACGCTGCCGCCAGGCCAAGGGCCATCAAGCAGATGGCCAGCGCGGCGCCGGCAACGGAGGGCAATACCAGAAGGATGCAAAGCGCCGCGCTCGCGTGCAGCGCCACCAGCGCGGTCGCGAAGGCCGGAGACGGAGACAACTGCAGGCGCAGGCTGCGCGAGCCGCTCAAGGGTGCGCGAACACCAGCGTGCCGTTCGTGCCGCCGAAGCCGAACGAATTCGATAGGGCGACGCGGATCGGCATCCTGCGCGCCGCGTTGGGTACGTAGTCCAGGTCGCACTCGGGGTCCGGGGTGCGCAGATTGATCGTCGGCGGCGAGACCTGGTCGCGCAGCGCGAGCACGCTGAGCACCGCTTCGACTCCGCCCGCCGCGCCGAGCAGGTGCCCGGTCATCGACTTGGTGGAGTTCACGGCGACCTTCCCTGCGCGCGCGCCGAGCAGCCGCTTCACGGCTCTCGTCTCGGCAACATCGCCGAGCGGCGTGGAGGTGCCGTGCGCGTTGATGTAGTCGACCACGGCAGGCTCCAGATTCGCATCCTTCAGGGCATTGCGCATGCAGCGGAAGGCGCCGTCGCCGTCCTCGCTGGGCGCGGTCATGTGGAAAGCATCGGCCGAGACGCCGTAGCCGGCCAGCTCGCAGTAGATCCGCGCCCCGCGCGCCCTGGCGTGCTCGTACTCCTCGAGCACCACGGCGCCGGCGCCCTCGCCCAGCACGAAGCCGTCGCGCTCCTTGTCCCACGGACGGCTCGCGGTGGCCGGGTCGTCGTTGCGCGTGGAAAGCGCCCGCGCCGAGGCGAAGCCGCCCACCGCAAGCTCGGTGATCACGGCTTCGGCGCCGCCGGCGATCATCACGTCGGCCTCGCCGTAGCGGATCGATTTCCCCGCCTCGCCGATGCAATGCGTCGAAGTGGTGCACGCAGTGACCATGGCCAGGTTCGGGCCCTTCGCGCCGACCTCGATCGACAGCAGGCCGGCGATCATGTTGATGATGCTGCCGGGAATGAAGAACGGCGAAATGCGGCGCGGTCCGTTCTGCTTGAGCTCGTCGTGCATCGCCTCGATCAGCGGAACGCCGCCGATGCCCGAGCCGAAATTGACGCCGATGCGCTCGCTGTTCTCGGGCGTCGCCTGCACGCCGGCGTCCCTCCAGGCCTGCAGGCCCGCCGCCATGCCGTAGTGGATGAACAGGTCCATGCGCCGCGCTTCCTTCGGCGACAGGTACGCCGCCACGTCGAACTCCTTCACTTCGCCGGCGATCTGGCTCGACAGCCGCGACGCATCGAAGCGCGTGATGCGGGTGACGCCCGGCGTTCCGGCGAGGGCGTTATCCCAGGCCTGCTGGACCGTGTTGCCGATCGGGCAGACGATGCCGAGCCCGGTGACGACGACTCTACGGCGGGTCACTCAGGTTCCGCTCGGGTTCCGCTCAAGACTTGGCGTGTGCCTTGATGTAGTCGATGGCCTGCTGGACGGTGGTGATCTTCTCGGCTTCCTCGTCGGGAATCTCGGTCTCGAACTCCTCCTCCAGCGCCATCACCAGCTCGACGGTGTCGAGCGAGTCCGCGCCCAGGTCATCGACGAACGAAGACTGGTTCTTGATTTCGGCTTCGTTGACTCCGAGCTGCTCGGCGATGATCTTCTTGACGCGTTGTTCGACGTTTTCCATCCGCGGCTCCTTCCTGTAGGGGCACTGCCTGTGCGTGGGTCAAGAGGGGCTCGTATTTTACGACATATACATGCCGCCGTTGACGTGCAGCACTGCGCCCGTGACGTAGCCGCCGCCGGGCGAAACGAGATAGGCGACGGCGGCGGCGACCTCCTCCGGCGTGCCGAGCCGCCCGAGCGGGATGTGCTCGAGCAGCGCCTTTCTCTGTGCGTCGGCAAGCGCGCGCGTCATATCGGTGTCGATGAAGCCCGGCGCGACGCAGTTCACCGTGATGTTGCGGCTCCCGAGCTCGCGGGCGAGCGATTTCGTCATGCCGGCAACGCCCGCCTTGGCGGCGGCGTAGTTGGCCTGCCCGGGATTTCCAGACTCGCCGACCACCGAGGTGATGTTCACGATCCTGCCCCAGCGCGCCTTCATCATGCCGCGCATCACCGCCCGCGACAGCCGGAACACCGCGCGCAGATTGGTGTCGATCACCTCGTCCCAGTCGGCGTCCTTCATGCGCAGCGCCAGGTTGTCGCGGGTAATGCCGGCGTTGTTCACCAGGATCAGGATGTCGCCGAATTCCTCGCGGATCGATTCGACGAGCGCATCGCATTGCGCCGCGTCGCTGACATTCAGGACTTTGCCGACGGCGGGGACCTTCTGCGCTCCCGCCTCGCTCGTTGCAGTGCCGATCACCTTCGCGCCGTGCCTGGCCAGCTCGGCGGCGATCGCCCGTCCGATGCCGCGCGACGCGCCGGTCACCAGCGCCACTTTGCCTTCGAGCATGGTCATTCTTCCGTCATCGCCTGCAGCGCCTGCTCGAGCGACGCCCGGTCGGCCAGCGAGAACGACTGCGCTTCGGGATGAATGCGCCGGGTCAGCGCCGCGAGCACTTTTCCCGGTCCGCACTCGACGATGTGCGTCGCGCCCTGCTCCACCATCCGCTGGATGGTTTCCATCCACCGCACGGGCGCCGATGCCTGGCGCACCAGCGCGTCCTTGATGGCGGCCGGGTCGCTCTCCACTTTCACGTCCACGTTGTTGATCACGGCGAGCCGCGGCGCGGCAACCTCGACCCGCGCGAGATAGTCTTTCAACCGCTCACCGGCGGGCCGCATCAGCGCCGAATGAAAAGGCGCGCTCACCGGCAGCGGCATCGCGCGCTTCGCGCCGCGCGACTTGCAAAGCTGGATCGCCCTGTCGACTGCGTGCTTCTCTCCGGCGATCACGACCTGTCCGGGCGCGTTGAAGTTCACCGCCTGCACCTCGCCGAGGGCTTCCGCGCACCCCTGGCGCACGCCTGCCTCGTCCAGGCCCAGAATCGCCGCCATCGCGCCCTTCCCCTCGGGCACCGCCTCCTGCATCGCCTGGGCGCGGAAGCGCACCAGCGGCAGGGCGTCCCGGAAGGAAAGGGCGCCGGCGGCCACCAGCGCAGTGTACTCGCCGAGACTGTGTCCGGCCGCCAGCTGCGGTGCCGGGCCGCCGAGCCCCCGCCATGCGCGGTAGGCCGCGTATCCTGCCGTGACCATCGCCGGCTGCGTGTTGACCGTCTGGTTCAGCGCTTCGGCCGGGCCTTCATCGATCAGTCTTATGAATTCGCCGCCCAGCGTATCGCGCGCCTCGGCAATCACTCGATCGACTTCGGGCAGTCCAGCATAGCCGCGCAGCATGCCGAGCGCCTGCGAGCCCTGCCCGGGGAAGACCATCGCCAGCTTCACAGCGTCACCAGCGAAGAGCCCCAGGTAAAGCCGCCGCCCACTCCCTGCAGCAGCACGCGCTGCCCGGCGCGGATCTTTCCGGCGCGCACGAACTCGTCGAGCGCGAGCGGCACCGACGCGGCCGAAGTGTTGCCGTGATGATCGACGGTGACGACGAGCTTTTCCGCCGGCAGGCCGAGCCTGCGCGCAGTCGCCTCGAGAATGCGCACGTTCGCCTGATGGGGGATCAGCCAGTCGACGTCCTCGATCGTCATGTCCGCGGCGGCGAGCGTCTCGCGCGCCGAGTCCTCCAGCACCTTGACCGCAAACTTGAACACGCCTTGACCGTTCATCTGCACGAACGGCGAGCCGATGACGCGGCCGTTACAGACGTTGCCCGGCACCGACAGCATGTCGACCTGGCTGCCGTCGGCGCGCAGGACGCTGGCATGGATGCCCGGCTGCGAGCCTGCGGCAAGGACCACGGCGCCGGCGCCGTCGCCGAACAGCACGCAAGTGCCGCGGTCATTCCAGTCGAGAATGCGGGAGAAGACTTCGGCGCCGATGACCAGGGCGCGCCGGTACTGCCCCGAGCGGATGAAGCTGTCGGCCGTTGCCAGCGCGTACACGAAACCGCTGCAGACCGCCTGGACGTCGAACGCTGCGCATCCCTTGACGCCGAGCTTCGCCTGCAGCAGGCAGGCGGTGCTGGGAAAGATGTAGTCCGGCGTCGAGGTGGCGAGCACGATGAGATCGATGCTTTCGGCGCCGACGCCAGCGGCGTCGAGCGCGCGCCGGCTGGCCTGCAGCGCGAGATCGCTCGAGCCCTGCGACTCGTCGGCGATGTGCCGCTGCACGATCCCGGTGCGCTCGCGGATCCAGGCGTCGCTGGTGTCCAGCCGGGCCGCGAACTCGTCATTGGTCATGACGCGAGGCGGCAGATAGCTACCCGTGCCGGCGATCCTGGAGTAGATCATCTGAGGGAACCTGCAGTTGTTCCATCCGGGCAGCAATTCGATGCGGCACGTTGTTGCGCACCTCCTCCACCGCGCGCTCCAGCGCCTGGCCGAAGGCGAACACGTCGGCCGAGCCGTGGCTCTTGATCACGATGCCGCGCAGCCCCAGCAGACTGGCGCCGTTGTAGCGGCGATGGTCCATGCGGCGGCGGAAAGCGCGAATCACGGGAAGCGCCACCAGCGCCGCCAGCCGCGTAAACGGGTTGCGCGAGAATTCTTCGCGCAGCGCGCTCGCCATCATCTGCAAGACGCCTTCCGAGGCCTTGAGCGCCACGTTGCCGACGAAGCCGTCGCACACCACCACGTCGACGCCGCCCTTGTAGATGTCGTCGCCCTCCACGTTGCCGGCGAAGTTGAGCCCGCTCATGCGCAGCAGGTCGGCCGCCTGCTTGACGGTTTCGTTGCCCTTGATGTCCTCGACGCCGATGTTGAGCAGCCCCACCGACGGCCGCTCCTTGTGCTCCACCGCCGCCACCAGCATCGCGCCCATGATACCGAACTGCAGCAGGTTCTCCGGCGTGCAGTCGACGTTTGCGCCGAGGTCCAGCACGTAGGTATTGGTGCGGCGCGTGTTCGGCAGCACGCTGGCAATCGCCGGGCGGTCGATGCCGGGCAGGGTTTTCAGCACGAAGCGCGAGATCGCCATCAAGGCGCCGGTGTTGCCCGCGCTCACGCAGGCATGCGCCTCGCCGTTTTTCACCAGGTTGACGGCCACGCGCATCGAAGAGTCCTTCTTGTAGCGCAGCGCCTGCACCGGCGGCTCGTCCATCGCCACGACCTCGCTCGCGTGACGCACGCGCAGGCGCGGACCTGCCGCGGCGCGGCGCGCGGCAAGCTCGGCTTCGAGCGCGTCGCGCAGGCCGACCAGCACGATGTCGACGTCGGCCAGCCGCGCCTGGAACTCGAGCGCGGCCGGCACTGTCACGTGAGGGCCGTGATCGCCCCCCATGCAATCGACGGCTACGGTGATCAGCGGAGCTACTCGCCTTTGGTTTTGGTGACCTTCTTGCCGCGGTAGAAGCCGGTCGGGCTGACGTGGTGGCGCAGGTGCGTCTCGCCGGTGGTCGGCTCGACCGCGAGCGTCGGGCCGGTGAGGTGATCGTGCGCGCGATGCGTGCCGCGCCGCGACGCCGATTTCTTGTTCTGCTGGACTGCCATGGTCGACTCCTCTAAAAGATTACTGCTTGCGTTGAATCAGGCTGCGCAAGCCGGCGAAAGGCGAGCCACCCGCATCCGCCTCGGTTTCCGGGCCGTTACAGAATTCGTGCCGCGGCGCATACGGCAGCTCGAGGATCAACTGGTCCTCGATCAGCTCGCGCACCGCCATCTCCTTGCCGGCAACGACCCGATCCGGCGCGCTCGCCTCGGCCGGCTCGGCGTCGATCTCGGCCTGCGTCGCCGCCAGCACCAGCAGCTCTTCCGCTTGCACCTTGAACGGCATCGGCTCGAGGCAGCGCTGACAGCGCAGCTGCAACGTGCCGCGCACGCTGACCCGCAGACTGGGCCGCCCGCGCGCGTCGCGCGTCCCCTGCAGCGCGTACCCGACCTCACCGGCGTCCGACGCGAGCAGGTCGCGCAGGCGCGCAAAGCCGCTCAGCGGCCAGACCCCTTGCTGCGCCGCGCCGGCCGACGCGAACTCGAAGCCGTCGATCACCGGCTGGTGCGACATAAACGTTGAATGATATCATCCTTGGAAAATTCCCGTCAAAACAACGTGATGGATCAACCCCGGCGGCTTGTGCTGGCTTCCACCTCGAGGTATCGCCGCGAGCTGCTGGAGCGCCTCGGCCTGCGCTTCAAAAGCGCCGGCCCGGACTGCGATGAGAGTGCGCTGCCCGGGGAGGCGGCGCCCGAAACCGCGTTGCGCCTGTCGCTGCTCAAAGCGCGCTCGGTCGCGCCGCGCTTCGCCGATGCGTTGATCATCGGTTCCGATCAGGTGGCGTCGAGCGAGGGCCGGCCGCTGGGCAAGCCGGGCAATCATGAAAGAGCGACGGAGCAGTTGCGCAGCCTGAGCGGCAAGTCCGCAGACTTTCATACCGCAGTGTCATTGCTGGATTCCAGGAACAATGAAACCCAATCGCGCGTGGTGCTTTGCCGCGTGGTTTTCCGCAAACTCGACGAGCGGCGCATCGGAGCGTACTTGCGGCGCGAGCAACCCTATGACTGCGCCGGCAGCGCCAAAGCGGAAGGGCTGGGCATCGCGCTCATCGCGCGCATGGAGACCGAGGACCCGACCGCGCTCATCGGCCTGCCCTTGATCGCGCTCACGGAAATGCTGGAACGGGCCGGCCTGCCCGTGCTCGGTTGATCCTCTACGCCATTCCGACCCCGCTGGGAGGCGCGCCGGCCGACGCGTTGCCCGCGCCCGCGCTGCGCACCGTCCAGTCGCTGCGCGACTTCGCCGTCGAGAACGCGAAGAGTGCGCGCGCTTTCCTCGCCGCCGTGGGAATGCCCTGCGCGATCCGCGAATTGAATATCGCCCCGTTGGAACAGGAGGTCGCTTCTCTGCTCAAGCCGCTTCAGGAAGGTCGCCCCCTGGGCCTGTTGTCGGAAGCCGGCTGCCCGGCGATCGCCGACCCCGGGGCCGCGCTCGTCGAGGCGGCGCATCATGCGGGCTTCCGCGTGGTGCCGCTCGTCGGCCCCTCCTCCATCACCCTCGCGCTGATGGCTTCCGGCCTCGAAGGCCAGCGCTTTGCGTTCTGTGGCTATTTGCCTCGAGAAAAGCCGGACCGGGACCAGCGCATCCGGGCATTGGAAAAACGCTCACGCAGCGAGCGCGAGACCGAGATCTTCATCGAGACCCCGTACCGCAGCGAAGCGCTGCTCGATTCACTGCTCGAGACCTGCTCACCCGGCACGGCACTCTGTGTGGCGGCAGACCTCACGCTGCCGACCGAAGCCATCATCACCGATTCAATCGCGCGCTGGCGCGCCGGGAAAAAACCGATCGGCCGGCGCCCGGCGGTGTTCCTGCTGCTAGCGGATCGCCGGTGAAGCGCGCAGCGCGAACTCGGCGAGCGCGCTGGCAGCGCTGGCGCCGAAGCGCCTGGCGAATTTTTCCGCGATGCCTTCCTTCTGCGTGTAGTCGACGATGTCCTCGGCCTTGATCACCTCGCGCGCCACCGAGTCAAGGCTGCCGAAGCCGTCGGCCAGGCCAAGCTCGACGCTCTTTTCCCCGCTCCAGATCAGGCCGCTGAACATGTCGGGGGTTTCCTTCAGCCGCTTGCCCCGTCCCTCGCGCACCACGCCGATGAACTGGCGGTGGATTTCCTCCATCAACTGCTTGGCGTATTGCCTGTCCCTGTCGTCGAGGGGCGAAAAGGGATCCAGCATGCCCTTGCGCTCGCCGGCGGTGATCAGGCGCCGCTCGACGCCGAGCTTGTCCATCAGCCCCGTGAAGCCGAAGCCGTTCATCAGCACGCCGATCGAGCCGACGATGCTCGACTTGCTGACGTAGATGCGATCGGCACCGGCGGCGACGAAGTAGCCGCCCGAGGCGCAGATGTCCTCCACCACCGCGTAGAGCGGGATATCGGGGTATTTCTTGCGCAGCCGGCGCATCTCGTCGTAGATCGTCTGCGACTGCACCGGGCTGCCGCCCGGGCTGTTGATGCGCAGCACGACCCCCTGGGTGTTCTTGTCCTTGAATGCCGCCTGCAGCGCGGTGGTCATCTTGTCGGCGCTCGCGTCGGTGCCGGGCGCGATGATGCCGCTCAGGTCGACCATCGCGGTGTGCTTCTTGCCGCGGACGACGTCGGCGCCTCCCTTCCAGTCGACCGCGAGCAGCAATACGAGCGTGATGTAAGCGAAAGCGAGCAGCTTGAAGAAGATGCCCCACAGGCGCGCGCGCCGCTGCTCGCGCGCCGCAGCCGTAGCAAGCTTGGTCACCAGCTCGCGTTCCCACTGACCGCTGTTTTCAGTCATCTGCAAACCCCGTGAAGAAAACCATGCCGTTGCGCTCCTCGATCGTGAGCTTTACCAGGGGGGTCCCGCCGCACGGCCCGCCGAGGCAGCGACCGCTGCGGGTGTCGTAGGTCGCCCCGTGCGTCGAGCATAGCAAATCGCGCCCTGCCAGATCGAAGAATATTCCTTCCTGCCAGTCGAGTTCCATCGCCACGTGCGCGCAGCGGTTGAGATAGGCGTGCACCTGGCCGCCGTAGCGTACCGCGAACGCGGGCGCGTTCTGCCCGAAGTACTCGACCTCGAAGCGCACGCCCTGTCCCGCGTCGATCAGCGCGCTCGAGGCACAGATCAGGCGTTGCGTTCCAGCCATTCGCGCAGCGCCGTTACACTCGACACGCAGCCCCGCGGCCCGCAGGCGCGTAGCGCCGGCTCGGCATGCGCCCCATAGGTCACCGCGAGCGCGTCGACGCCGGCGCCGCGCGCCATCTCCATGTCGTGCGAGGTATCGCCGATCATCAGCGCGCGTTCCACCGGCGTGCCCAGTTCTTCCATGATTTCCTGCAGCATCGCGGGGTCGGGCTTGGGCGTCGTCTCGTCAGCGCAGCGCGAGGCGGAAAAATAGCTTCCAAGACCGCTCGCCCGCAGGGCGCGCTCGAGCCCGCGCCGGCTCTTGCCGGTCGCGATCGCCAGCAGACGGGTCTGCGACAGGTTTTTCAGCAAATCTTCTATGCCGGGAAACAACCGCATCGCCTCTTCACGCGCCAGGAAATGCTTGCGGTACCGTTCTACGAACTCGGCGTAGCGCTCCGCGGGCAGGCCGGGGACCGCGAGCCGCAGGGAATCGTGCAGCCCGAGGCCGATGACGTGGCTCGCGCGCCCGCGGTCCGGCACTTCGAGACCGAGGTCGGCGCTCGCCTGCTGGATGCACTCGACGATGGTGCCGGCGGAATCGATCAGCGTGCCATCCCAGTCGAAGATAATCAGCGAGTAACTCATGCCAAGCGCTGGTCGATGAATTCCCGCATGTCGTCGGGCAGCTTCGATTCCAAGCTGATCCGCTCACCCGTGACCGGATGAGCAAACCCAAGCCGGCGCGCATGGAGAAGCAGGCGCCGCACGCCCAGCTTTGCGACTGCGCGGTTCAGCGGGAAGTCGCCGTACTTGTCATCGCCCAGGACCGGGTGCCCGGCGTGCGCCAGGTGAACCCGGATCTGATGCGTGCGGCCGGTGAGCAAACGGACCTCCAGGACGCTGTAATGGTCGCTCGCTTTCAATGGCTTGACGCGGGTCACGGCCTCCCTTCCGCCCGCCCCGACGCTCACCCGCCGCTCCCCGGTCGCGCTGACGTACTTGTGCAGCGGCTCGCGAATCTCCAGCGGCTTCTTCAAAACACCTTTTACCACCGCGACATAGACCTTCTCCACCGCAGCTTCGCGCAGCAGGCGATGCAGCTCCACCAGGGCGCTGCGCTTCTTGGCGACGATCAGCAGGCCCGAGGTATCGCGGTCGAGCCGGTGCGCAAGCTCCAGCAGCTTCGCCTGCGGCCGGGCGGCGCGCAGGGACTCGATCACGCCGTAGCTGACGCCGCTGCCGCCGTGCACGGCAACGCCGGCCGGCTTGTCGATCACCAGCAGGGCGGCGTCCTCGAAGACGATTGGAAACTGGGACGGTCTGGCCAGCGGGGGCCGGGAGGCAATCCTTATCGGGGGAAGCCGTATCCGGTCGCCCACCTGCAGCCTGTAGTCGGGGCGAACGCGGCCGCTATTGACCCTGACCTCGCCGCTACGCAGCACGCGGTACACATGACTCTTCGGCACGCCTTTCAGCCGCCGCAACAGAAAATTGTCGATGCGCTGCGCGGCGCTTTCCTCGCCGACCTCGAGCCAGGTTGCCCGCGCCTTGCTTAAGTCATTCATTTTCTTTATTATCTCCGAGTCGCTTCGAGTTGCGAGACACAGGCGAGGGCCTGCAACCCGTCTCCTGTCCGGCCACAGCCGGGCCTGAAGCGCTGGTTAATTTCGCTCACCGGAAGTAGCGATACCACTAGAAGCGCGCGCAAGCCAGTTTTTCCTCTAACCATCGTTTCCCTTTCCCACATCAGGAGAGCCCGGACCGACTGAGCAGAAGTCTCCTGCGCGCGCAGGAGAACAAAAAGTGAAGCGCATGCTGTTTAACGCGACCCAGCAAGAAGAGCTGCGCGTCGCGATCGTAGAAGGGCAGAAGCTAGTCGACCTCGACATCGAATCAGCCTCAAGGGAGCAGCGCAAGAGCAACATCTACAAAGGCATCATCACCCGCATCGAGCCCAGCCTCGAAGCCGCGTTCGTCGACTACGGCGAGGAGCGGCACGGGTTCCTCCCGTTCAAGGAAGTCTCCCGCAGCTATTTCAAGCCCGACATCGACGTCGGCCGCGCCCGCATCCAGGACGCGCTGCGCGAAGGCCAGGAGCTGATCGTCCAGGTCGAGAAGGACGAGCGCGGCACGAAGGGAGCGGCGCTGACCACCTTCATCAGCCTGGCGGGACGCTACCTGGTCCTGATGCCGAACAACCCGCGCGGCGGCGGCGTCTCGCGCCGCGTCGAGGGCGAAGACCGCAACGAGCTGCGCGACACGCTCGACCAGCTGCAATTGCCCGACGGCATGAGCGTCATCGCCCGCACCGCGGCGATCGGCCGCACGCCGGAAGAGCTGAACTGGGACCTGAACTACCTGATGCAGCTGTGGCGCGCGGTCGAGAGCGCCTCGGCGGACCCCGCGAAGAAGCCATTCCTGATCTACCTCGAGTCGAGCCTCGTCATCCGGGCGATCCGCGACTACTTCCAGCCCGACATCGGCGAGATCCTGATCGACACCGAGGAGATCTACGAGCAGGCGCGCGCCTTCATGCAGACCGTGATGCCGGACAACGTCGGCAAGGTCAAGCTCTACCGCGACGACGTGCCGCTGTTTTCGCGCTTCCAGATCGAGCACCAGATCGAGAGCGCCTATTCGCGCCAGGTCGCCCTGCCCTCCGGCGGCGCGATCGTCATCGACCACACCGAGGCGCTGGTCGCCATCGACGTCAACTCGGCGCGCGCCACGCGCGGCGGCGACATCGAGGAGACCGCGCTGCGCACCAACCTGGAGGCGGCCGAAGAGGTCGCGCGCCAGCTGCGCCTGCGCGACCTCGGCGGCCTGATCGTGATCGATTTCATCGACATGGAATCGCAGCGCAACCAGCGCGACGTCGAGAACCGCCTGCGCGACGCGCTGAAGTTCGACCGCGCCCGCGTGCAGATCGGCAAGATCTCGCGCTTCGGCCTGATGGAGCTGTCGCGCCAGCGGCTGCAGCCCTCGCTGGAGGAAACCGCGCACATCAGCTGCCCGCGCTGCAGCGGCACCGGTTTCATCCGCGGCACCGAGTCGACCGCGCTGCACGTGCTGAGGATCCTGCAGGAAGAGGCGATGAAGGAGAACACCGGCGCGGTACACGCGCAGGTGCCGGTGGATGTGTCCTCGTTCCTGCTCAACGAGAAGCGCGCCGAGATCCAGAAGCTCGAGGCGCGGCTCAAGGTCAACATCGTGCTGGTGCCGAACCCCCACCTCGAGACGCCGCATTACAAAGTGCAGAGGCTGCGGCACGACGAGCTGAACGAGATGGAGCACGTGCCTTCGAGCTACGAGCTGGTCGAGCGGCCCGAGGAGCCCAAGGCTCCCGGCGAAGAAGCCGAGCCGAAGCGCGAACGCCAGGTCGCGGTCGTCAAGGGCATCACGCCGGAGCAGCCGGCGCCGGTGCCCCAGGCACGCCCGCAGCCGGCGGTCCGGGCGCCGCAGCTTCAGCCCGCCCCGCTGCAGACGGCTCCTCGCGAAGCGAGCAGCGGGATCATCCATCGCCTCTTCGGCTGGTTCAAGGCCGAGCCGGTGGCGCCGGCGCCGCCTCTCGTTAAGAGCCTTTCGCAGCCGACGCCCCCTCGCGAGTCGCGACGCGATTTTCAACAGCGGCGCGATTCGCGACCTGACAAGCAGCAGCGCCGCGAGGGCCGCGGCGGTGGCGATCGCCAGCAGCAGGGCCGCCTCGAGCAGCGCCGCAATGGGCAGGCGCCGCGCGGCGATCGCAGGCCGGAGCAGCAACGTCCGCCGCGTCCGCCACAACCCCCGCAGCCGCAGCAGCAACGCGCGCCGGAGCGCGAAGGCGATGAGCAACGCCGCGGCGGACGCAGGCATCGGCGCGACCGGCACCGCGAGCGCCGCGACGAGCAAGCGCCGGTAGCGGCGGCCCCGGTCGAGACGCAGCAGCCCGTTCAGCCTGCTGCACCGGTGGTGCGTGAAGAACCGCGATACGAGGAACCACCACGGCGCGAGCAACCGCAAATGGAACAACCCAGGCCGGTGGAATCCGAGCCGGCGCCCCGCGTCGAGGCGCCACGCATCGATCCGAAGGACTATCTCGAAAGCGCCGGTCTGGTGATGATCGAGACCGACCGCGCCAAGGCACCGGCACAGCCGCAGGCCGAGGAGCAGGCCGAGCACCTGGGCAGGCCGCGCCGGGAACGCCCGAAGCCGCTGCCGCAGCAGGACGACGAGCTCGTCCAGATCGAGACCAGGAAGTAGCGCGCTGGCAGTAGAAAAAAAACCCTGGCTCACTCCGCCGCTCTATGACATCGGCAAGGTGGCGGTCGCGAAAAAGCTCACCGATGCGGAGCGGCCTTTCGCGTTCGCCGAGCTGAACCTCGATGGGCGCACGCTGCGCTACGGCATCGGCACGCCGGCCTGTCAATGGCGGGTGCAGACGCTGTTCACGAAGGAGCCCGGCACGATCGATTGGATCGAGTCTTTCGCGCCCGGCGAAGTGTTCGTCGACGTCGGGGCGAACATCGGCATCTACAGCCTGTACGCCGGGGTCGCCGCGGGCGCCGAGGTGTACGCTTTCGAGCCCGAATCGCAGAACTATGCCGAGCTCTACCGCAACATCTTCCTCAACGAGGCTCAGCGCAGCATCACGGCTTACTGCGCCGCGATCAGCGACCATCCGGTCCAGGTGTCGAGCCTGCTGCTGCGCGATTTCGCCACCGGCCACTCGTTTCACGACTTCGGCGAGCCGAGCAGGAACTACGCCGCCGAAACCCGTTTCAGGCAGGGCAGCGTGGCCTTTTCGCTCGATCACCTGGTCGAGAGCGGCGCGCTGCCGGCTCCCGACCACGTGAAGATCGACGTCGATGGCCACGAGGACAAGGTCATCGGCGGCATGCGGCGGCTGCTCGAACGCGGCGCGGTCCGCAGCGTGCTGCTGGAATGCGACCCGAGCCTGCCGGGGACGCGCGGCGCGGTCGAGTGGCTGCTGAGCAGCGGCTGGCAGGTCAATCCGGACCAGCTGCGGCTGTCGCGCGAGGGGCTGCGGCCGGCTGCGCCGGTGATGGAGGAGCTCAAGCTCGGCGCCTACCTCGGCAACGTCATTTTCGCGCGCCGCGCAAGCGACCTCGAGTTCGCGAGCCGCGTGCTCAAGCGGTTTTCGCCCGCCGACCTCGAAATCATGCGGCTTCCCGCCTGAGCTAGCTTTTGAGCTCGGCCAGGAGCTCGCGGCACCCGGCCTCCACCAGATCGAGGACCTGCTCGAAGCCCTCGGGGCCGCCGTAGTAGGGGTCCGGCACATCGCGTCCCGGCATGAACAGCCTTACTTTCGAAACATGTTCGGCGGGACACATGCGCCGCAGCACGCGCAGGTGTCCCTGGTCCATGGCCAGGATCAGATCGAACTCCTGGAAGTCGCGCCCGGTGAGCTTCCTCGCCCGCAGCGCGCCGAGGTCATAGCCGCGGCGCCTGGCATGGTGCTGGGCGCGCTCGTCCGGCGGCTGGCCGACATGATAGTCGTGCGTACCCCGCGACTCGACCTGCAGGGGCACTCCGTCTTTCCGAGCCAGCTCTCTTAGCACCCCTTCCGCCGTCGGGGACCGGCAGATATTGCCGGTGCAGACGAAAAGCACCTGTAAGGATGAACGAGGCGCCTCGACCAAGGCTCGCGTCACTTCCACTCCAATCGATAGACCTCTTGAAGGGAAAGAACCATGTTCAGGTCGGTAATTCCGAGAAATGCGGCGGCTCTACTGATGCTAGCAGCAAGTATGGCGAGCGTTCACGCCGATCAGCGCGGCACCACGTTGGCCGTGGTGATGACGAATGATCCGCAGGCGAACCAGATCAAGGTCTACGACACCCGCACCCAGGCCTTGCTCCAGACGCTCTCCACCCAAGGGATGGGCGGCGTCGGCGGTAATGCGAGAGGCGTCAAGCAGCTCAACGGCGAGCTCGTTGCCGTCGTGAATTACGGATCGAATTCGGTAGCGTTGTTCAAACGCCATGGAGACCGGCTGAGTCTGGACAGGATTGTGACCACGACGAGCGCTCCGGTGAGCATAGATTTCGGCAACGATCACATGTACGTGGCAGGGTCGACGAGCATCGATTCGTTCGAAGTGCAGAACGACAATGTCGTGGGGAGGGACGGGTCCGCCGCGCTGGAGCTCGTGGGAGGCGCTACGCCTGCCGTTGGCAGCACGGCACAAGTGGGTGTGCTCGACAAGCAAAGTCTGCTGGTGACGTTGAAAACCGATCCGCTGCCGGGAACAGTCGATATCGTGCCGCTGCGGGACGGTGCTGTCACCGGCGCAACTCCCACTGCCGTGTCGGCACCCGCGGGAACGCTCACACCGTTCGGATTTTCCGTCTACCCTGATGGCACGGCGCTCATCACCTTGGCGCATAGCAATCAGAACGGACTGTTCCGAGACGGCGCGTTCACGGCGGTGACTGCCGCAGGCCAGAGCGCTCCGTGCTGGACGACAAGAGTCGGCAAATACGTCTTCAGCGTGAACGCGGCGAGCAAGACCATCAGCCGTTTGGTTGGCACGGGGAGCAATATCTTCGTCGACGCCCCGGTGGCCGCGCAAATCCCCGGCGGCGGACCAACCGATATCGACGCGGACAAGGGCGTCCTGGGCGTGATTGACCACGGCGCCGGACAGTCCCATTTGTCGTTGCTGACCCATAACGCGTTCGGCGAACTTGCCCCCAGCGGCGCGGCGATCAACCTCGGCGTGCCGAATGCGAATGGCGTGGCCATCCTCGCCCCGACTGACCGGGACGACGACTGAAAAACCCGCGCTGGAGCGCTCGACGGGAGCCGCGAAGCTCCCGTCGATCATTTACGGGCGGCGCACGTAGATCCAGCCATCGCCCGTGCACTCGCTGCAACGGGCCGTGTTTTCATATCCGGTGGCATGGCATGTCGAACACTCCTGCCAGTCGGTTCTGCTGATTGCGCCGTGATAGAAGCCCACGCAGCGCTTTCCGTCGGGGCGCCGCACGCAACGTCCGTCGATACTCCCGATATCTCGCCGCAAATGCCCGCATCGGGCGCACCTGGCAACCGGCGGTGGCAGCTTTTCAG
>Ga0307469_10000365_pt1 | contig 16873 bp, 13 predicted proteins | sample atmos_gasesAM2C__FD_203084 | JGI IMG/M metagenome (GOLD analysis project Ga0307469, IMG submission 203084) | Hardwood forest soil microbial communities from Morgan-Monroe State Forest, Indiana, United States - atmos_gasesAM2C_515 | ecosystem: Environmental > Terrestrial > Soil > Temperate...
CGGCTTCTTTGCCGGTTCCTGGTTGGCGCATCGGATCGGCCGCTCCATCTTCGACTCGCAAATAACGATCCAGCCGGTTTTGTTCCCTGTGATTATGGCCATCGCGGTGATCGTGACATTCGCCGGTAGTGCCGCGGCCATTCGCAGGGCTGTGCGCTTCGATCCCGTGTTCGCATTACGAGGGGACGCATGAGCACCTCCTCCCAGGCAACGCCGAGCGTGGCCGAACGCCGAGCCAATGCTCCACACACGTCAATGTTCTTGCGCATGCTGGTCCGCGCAGCGGTGCTGCGCCGCGGACGCGCGGCATCGGCCTTGCTGGCAATGATCGTCGCCGCTGCCGTGGCGACCGCCATGATGAACCTGTACGTCGACGTGCAGGCCAAGCTCCGGAAGGAGTTTCGGAGCTATGGTGCGAACGTAGTCGTGGTCGGCAAGGACGGCGCTTCGCTGCCCGCCGACGCCCTGCCCAAGATCGAGTCGATCCTCTCCGGTCGCGGCATGGCTGTCCCATTCTCTTATGTGGTTGCCCGGACTTTGAGCGGACAATCTGTCGTGGTGGTTGGTACAGACTTCGATCGCGTGCAAAAGCTCAACCGCTGGTGGTCGGTGAGCGCATGGCCGTCCGCATCCCAGCAGGCGCTTGTGGGCATGCGTGCTCTTTCAGTGGTTTCTCCCGATGGCAAACCTTTTGATCTCACCTTCCAGGGCCGTACCATCCACCTAACGGCTGCCGGCACGCTGCAAACGGGTGCGGCTGAAGACAGTCGCGTGTACCTGCCCGTAAACGAATTCACGGCGTGGAGCGGCGTCGCACCTTCCACCATCGAGATCGCCGCCAACGGCACGGCAGAGGACGTCAACGGAGTGGTCCGCCGCCTCGCCGGCGCCTTGCCGACGGCTGAGGTGCGGCCGGTCCGCCAGATCGTCGAAGGCGAAGCGCGTGTGCTCGGCAAGACTCGAGCCACGCTTTACGCGGCCGCGGTTCTCATCATCCTCACCGCCGCCCTCTGTGTTCTTGCCACCTTGACCGGCTGGGTGTTCGATCGACGCCGCGACTTTGCCATTATGAAAGCCTTGGGCGCCTCGGAGGGCTTGGTCAGCAGCTTTTTCGCTGCCGAGGCCGCTGCCCTGGGAGCCGTGGGCGCGGCGCTCGGATTTGTCGTCGGCATTGGCATCGCTGCCTGGATCGGCCGCGCCAACTTCAATGCGACCGTTGTGCCGCGTTTCAGCGTGTTTCCGGTTGTGCTTGCGGGAAGCGTTGGGGTTGCGCTCCTCTCGGCGATTGTGCCAATGTCGCTGTTGCGGCGCGTGCAACCCGCTATGATCTTGAAGGGAGAGTGAAGGTGATCAAGCTCAAGAAAGTCAGCCGCCTCTACCCGGCCAAGGCCGAAGAAAACGGCGGCACCATCCGCGCGCTCGACGACTTTTCGCTCACCGTCGCACCCGGCGAATGGGTTTCGATCATGGGCCCTTCGGGCTCAGGCAAGTCCACCTTGGTGAATCTGATCGGTTGTCTCGACCGTCCTTCGAGTGGTGAGATCTGGCTCGACGACCAGAACGTCGCCAACATTTCAGCTGCTGATCTGAACCACGTGCGCTCCGAAAAGATCGGTTTTGTCTTCCAGCAATTTCACCTGATTCCCTACCTGACTGCGGTCGAAAACGTCATGCTCGCGCAATACTTTCACAGCATGACCGACGAAAAAGAAGCCCTGGACGCTTTGGAGCGGGTAGGACTCAAAGACCGGTGCCATCACGTCCCCTCGCAACTCTCCGGGGGTGAACAGCAGAGAGTCTGCATCGCTCGTGCTCTCATCAACGACCCAAAAATCATTCTGGCCGACGAGCCAACCGGCAACCTTGACGCGCAGAACGAAGAAATCGTTTTGCGTCTACTGCGTGAATTCCACCAGCAAGGGCGCACCATCGTGATGGTCACGCATGATCCGGTGGTCGCTCGCCTGGCCGACCGCCGCATCGAACTGCATCATGGCAAGATCGCCGCCCAGGAAGTGTTCTCGATGGCCGACGAAGAGCAATTCGATGAAATCCTCGAGGAACTCTGGGTCTGCGAAGAACACGGCCAGCAGGCGGAACTCGAACACATGGACGTACACGGCGCCCTGCCCGTCAGCATCGCAGTCGAAAAGATGGCGGAGCTAGGCCTGCTCACGAGCACACCACATCCGCCCGAGCCGCACGATCACAAACCCTTTGTGAATCCCTGCCACGACGCCATGCGTCCGGAAGGTATGTTCGTCAGCGACGGAAGCGCGGTGGTAGCGCTGACACCGAGGGGACGCACGCGTGCCGGCAGCATCATTCGGCGACACCGCCTCGCCGAGCGATTGTTTACCGATAGCTTGGCCATGGACAGCGAGTCCGAAATCGAACAGCAGGCTTGCAAGTTCGAGCACATCCTGTCGCCAGGCGCGACCGATAAGATCTGTGCGTTCCTGGGCCATCCCAAGACCTGCCCGCATGGTGCCCCGATTCCGCCGGGACCGTGCTGTGAAGGCAGACTCCGCGAGCATGAATCCGATGCGATCTCGAATCACGCGGGAGCAAAGGCTGGGCGGTAGCTTCGCCAGTCACAGATTCCGGTGGGGACTGAAGCGGAACTTTCTTGCGTGCCTGCCAAGCTACTTCTTTCCGAAAACTTCCTTTAGAAGCGCTGTGGTTTGAGCGGCAGGATCCTTGCGAATTTGCTTTTCTTCCTCCCCGAGCGTGTAGAACAGACCATCCAGTGTCTTGCCAACAATGTATTGATCCAGATCAAAATGGCCGACCAGCATGTTGCCGCCGGGCGCGCTATTGAGGACTTGGTTGTACTGCTGGACCACCCCGACCCGCTGCATCGAGCTATGGACGATCGGCGCGAACGCCGTGGTCAGGTCCGCGGAACTGGAGCGCTTGAAATATTCCGTAGCAGCCGTGTCGCCACCAGTGAGTACCTGGCGCGCGTCAGCAAAGGTCATCTTCTTCAGGGCGGTCAGGAAAATTTGTTTCGCCTCAGGCGCGGCCTGCTCGGCGGCACGATTCATGCCCACTTCGAGCTCATCAACGCGCGCTCCCATCCCCAGCATGCGCATCCCCCGGCCGACGGTTTCCAACTTTGGTGGAAGCAGTATCTTGATCGCCGGGTTTTTCAGAAAACCGTCGGGCTTGCCCGTGAGAGCGACCGCCTTTCCGGTGCTAACCTGGAGCGCCTGCTTCAATCCAGCGACAATTTTGTCATCGCTCAAGCTTGAGGCATTGGAGTGGGAAAGAGTATCGCCTGCTTTCTTAAGAATTTCGTCCAATTGAGCGGTTGCGTGCGACGAGCAGCCAAGTGCAATAACCATGCTGACCAGGAAAATACGCATGAGAACCCTCGCCGGAACATCTCGACGGCTGATTCTACCGCACAGAAGTCAGCGTAATGGATCGTCTCACCCGATTTAACGTCCCATGCGGTGGGTGTCTGCTCGGGGAATTCCAGAACTCTCAGAGGCCACATCCCCCGAGGGTCGCTTCAGTGTTTTCCGGCTTGCACGGGTATGGCGCCCGCTGAACTTCCTTTATGATGAATTGCGACGATGACTTCCCAACCTCCCAGACCCACCATCGGTGTTTTTGATTCTGGTTTCGGCGGTCTCACCGTTCTCAAGGAATTGGTCGCGTTAATCCCCGGTGCCGACTATCTCTACTTTGGCGACACCGCCCGCCTGCCCTACGGTTCAAAGTCGGTGGAGACCGTTGCGCGCTACGCCGTCGAGGCGACGCACTTCCTGGAAGCGCGGGGTGCGGACCTGCTGGTGATCGCGTGCAATACGGCCACTGCCCTTGCGCTCGACCAGATCACGCGGGCGGCACACGTCCCCGTGGTGGGCGTGGTGGAACCCGGTGCAGAACAGGCCGCGTTGGCCAGCAAGAATCGCCGTGTGGTCGTAATCGGAACAGAAGCCACGGTGAGCAGCCACGCTTACCTGAAAGCGCTGGAGCGGCGCGGCGTCACCGCTCGCGAGAAGGCCTGTCCATTGCTGGTTCCGCTGGTCGAAGAAGGCTGGGTCGAGCACCCGGTCACTGAGCAAGTGGCGCAAATTTACCTGAAGGACGCGTTCGGCGACGGCTTCCACGGCGCCGACGTGCTCGTCCTCGGCTGTACGCACTACCCGCTGATCAAGCCATTGTTGCGCCGCGTCGCGCCTTTAAACGTCAGCATCGTTGATTCAGCTCATTCGACAGCACATGCAGTAGCGGGAAGGATTCCAGAACTGCACGGGAAGGTTCCACCGGAAAGAAGCGCCCCCCACCTGAAGTTTTTCGCAACCGATTCAGTCGAGAAGTTCCGCCGGCTCGGTCCCAGCTTTTTAGGACATCCCGTGAATTCGGTAGAGCACGTCGACCTGAAAGAGTAGCCCGGTACGCCCCCACGATTGAGCGCTCTGATTCCTCCGTGTACCCCCGTGTCCTCTGTGGTGAACGGTTTTCCTCCGCAAAAGCAAAAGGACCGCAAGAAGCGGTCCTTGTCGAAAGACCTTGGGGAGTTCTTAGTACAACCGGAAATCCACTTCCACGCTGATGTACACCGCGACCGGCTTGTTGTCCTTCACGGCGGGCTCAAAGCGCCAGTTCTTCACTGCTTCGATGGCTTTTTCATCCAAGCCGAGTCCGAGACTGCGCAGCACCTTCATGTCGCGCGGCCGTCCATCGGGTCCCACCACCAGGCCCAGCACAACCGTACCCTGATACTTCGCCTTGCGCGCTTCTTCCGAATACTCCGGATCCGGCGAGAACACCGGCTTCGGCGCCGAAACGCCACCACCGACGTGAAACACGCCGCCGCCAATACCACCGCCGCGTCCAGGACCAACGCCCGGGCCTTCCCCGGAACCCACGCCACCACCGGAACCGGATCCGATACCGCCGCCAGAACCCGTGCCGTTCGACAGCGGACCGTTCGGAATCGCGGCCATCGGATCGCCAAGATTTGGCATGTTATTCATCGCCAGCTTGATCTGAGGCGGCACTACCACCGTCGGCTCGACGGCCAGTTTGGGATTCTCGTTGCGCACCACCACCATGGGCGGCGTGATCTGCTCCATCGCCAGCTTGGGAAGTCTTCCCTTGGTGGCCGCGAGCTTGTCGCGATCGCCGCCACCACCGCCACCGCCCACTTGTGTTTTCGAAGGCGGCAACGCCGGAATATCAGCGTCGGAGAGCAAAGGCATAACCGGGCCTGTGGCTTTCGCCGTGGTCACCTGCTTCCGAACGAACAACGTGCCGCCGATCAGCAATGCGACCAGCACGACGTGTACGCCCGTAGAGACCAGCGCGCCATTTTTCTTGTAATCGTAGAAGCCCCAGATATCGCGAACAGCCACCGGCTTGGAAGTCAACACCAGCGGCGGAAGTTTCTCCGGGAAAAGCACATCTTTCAGGTTGGAAGAAAGTGAGCGATACCAGGGCAGCGCAAGGTCGTCATCGAGCCCGTTTTCCCCTTCAACCGGGGTTGAAGTCAGTTGCAGTGGTGGCAACTTGGGCGGAAAGAAAACGTCGCTCAGGTTGCTGAAAATCGACTGCCACCACGGTCGAGTAAGCCTTTCGCCCCACAGCTCGCCCTGCGCCTCAGGCTTCGACGTCAGCACCAACGGAGGAAGCTTCTTCGGGAACAGCGCGGCGTCAACACTCGCGAACAGTGATTTCCAGAGCGGCACGTCAAGCGTGCCCTTGGGCAGGAGTAGGTCCAGTTGGGGCTCGCGATTATCGAGATTTAAATTGTCTGGTGCCATAACTGAGAAACGGTTTTTTCTGCTTGCCTCGCGGCGGCTGGGTAGACCCGTGCTTCTCTACCTGATGACCGCCAGCTCTGCCAAGTTGCCTGCACTCACTGCGCTATTTCAGCAATCGCAGTGCCTCTTGCGCGACAACCTGTTCCCCATTTGTTTCAGACGGTTAGATGCCGCAGAGATTACGTTCGATGAAAATTGTACACTTTTTTTCTCCTACTTCGACAGTACATTTCGAAGTCCCCATCGACACACGACCTCTGGTGCCCCCAACCGCCGTCGAATGGACGTCCCTGCGCTCGCTCCCTATAATAAAAATCAACCATTTAGGAGACATCCGACGCGTGCCGCTTGAACTGAAAATGACGGTCAATCTGCCCAAAACCAACTTCCCCATGAAGGCCAACCTGCCACAAAACGAGCCCAAAATCCTGGCTCGCTGGGAAGAAATGGGCATTTACGACCTCATCCAGGAGGCTCGCACAGGGCTCCCCAGCTACGTTTTGCACGATGGGCCACCCTACGCCAATGGCGCCCTGCACCTTGGCCACGCCCTCAATAAGTGCCTGAAGGATTTCATCGTGAAGTCCAAGAGCATGGCCGGCTTCGACGCCCCCTATGTCCCGGGTTGGGATTGCCACGGCCTGCCCATCGAGATCAAAGTCGACCAGCAACTTGGCAAAAAGAAGTTGCAGATGGACCCGACCGAGGTACGCCTCGAGTGCCGGAAGTATGCGCAAAAATTTCTCGATCTGCAGCGCGAACAGTTCAAGCGCATCGGCGTCTTTGGCCGTTGGGCCAAACCATACTCCACCATGACCCCGGAGTACGAGTCGGTAGTGCTGCGTACTTTTTACTCGTTCCTGGAGCATGGCTTCGTCTACAAGGGCTTGCGCTCGGTCTACTGGTGTATTTACGACAAAACCGCACTCGCAGAAGCTGAGGTCGAATACGAAAATCACACCAGCCCCACCGTGTGGGTGAAGTACGCAATGGCCGACGATCCGGCCTCGGTCGAAGCGGCGCTGCGCGGCAAGAAAGTCTTCACCATCATCTGGACTACCACGCCCTGGACCTTGCCCGCCTCCATGGCCGTCGCGTTCCATCCCGACGAGGAGTACGTCGCGCTCGAATCGGGCGGCGAAGTCTACATTGTTGGCGCGAAGCTCGCGCCAGACGTCATTGCGAGATGCAATCTGGCAGGCGCGACCGAGATCGCCCGCTTCCCCGGCCGCAAACTCGAGAGAGTCAACTTCCGCCACCCCTTTCTGAACCGCAACGTTCTGGGTGTGCTCGCCGAATACGTCACCATGGACACCGGGACGGGCGTTGTCCATACCGCCCCGTCCCATGGCGCCGACGACTTCGTCACCGGTCTGAAATATAACCTGGACGCAACTTCCCGGGTAGACGAAGCCGGCATCCTGCGCGAAGGTCTGCCTGAGTACGAGGGCAAGAGGGTCTTCGACGCGAACACCTCGATCGTCGACTTGCTCAAGACACGCGGTGTGCTGATGCACACTGAGAAGATTGAACACTCCTACCCGCACTGCTGGCGCTGCCACAACCCGATCATCTTCCGCGCGACCGAACAGTGGTTCATCTCGATGGAAACTCCCATGGAGGGCGGTACCCTGCGCTCCCGTGCGCTCGACGAAATCAGCAAAGCGCAGTGGGACCCGGCTTGGGGCGAAGGCCGCATCTCGAACATGATCGCGACTCGTCCCGATTGGTGCATCTCGCGCCAGCGCATCTGGGGAGTACCGATCGCCGTCTTCTTGTGCGAGAAGTGTGGCAAGCCGCTCATGGATCCTGCGGTGAACCGGCAGGTCGAGCACTTGTTCGCGCGTGCCGGCGCAGACGCCTGGTACACACCGGAAGCCGACGCTCTCGTCCCCGGCGGAGCAAAATGTGCACACTGTCAGGGAACCAAATTCAAGAAGGAAATGGACATCCTCGATGTCTGGTTCGAATCCGGTTCCAGCTACTTAGCTTTGCGTGCCGCCGAACCCGAGTATCCACCGACCTCGGACCTTTATCTCGAGGGCGGCGACCAGCATCGCGGATGGTTTCACTCTTCCCTTCTCTGCACGGTGGGCACAGAAAACCACGCGCCCTACAAGCACGTCGCCACCGTTGGCTGGACGCTCGATGAGAACGGCCAGGCCCTGTCGAAATCCCGCGGCAACGACGTTGACCCGGTCGACATCTCCAACCGCTTGGGTGCTGAAATCGTCCGCCTATGGGTGGCCGCCGTTGATTTTCGCGAAGACGTTGTAGGCTCGGAGCGGCTGATGCAGAGCGTCGCGGAGAACTACCGCACCATCCGGAACAACTTGTTCAAGAACAGCCTGGGGAATCTCTACGATTTTGATCCCTGCCGTGATGCCGTGCCCTTCGAGAAGTTGCAAGCGCTCGACCAGTACATGCTGCGTCAGGCGGCGGCCATGGCGTCCGATGTTACCCGCTGGTACGAGGAATTCGCGTTTCACAAAATCTACCAGCGGGTCCTGAATTTCTGTTCGGTCGAACTCAGCGCGTTCTACTTCGACGTGATCAAGGACCGCCTCTACACATTTGCGCCGAACTCACCTGCACGTCGCGCGGCCCAGACCACGATCTGGCGCATACTCGAAGCCATGGTCCGCCTGCTGGCCCCTATCATGAGTTTCACTTGCGAAGAAGTCTGGGGATACCTGCCAGCCATCCCGGACCGACCGCAAAGCGTGCACACCGCCCTGTTCCCGAAAGCGGAGGAAACCTTCGGCGGCGCGAATGTTCCCGACGATCCCAAGCAACTGGAAGACTGGACAACTCTTCGCGCGGTACGCGAACAAGTGCTAAAGGAACTGGAGAGCGCCCGCAATGCCAAGCAGATTGGCAAGTCGCTTGAGGCGCAGGTCAAGCTCACCGCATCGGAGCCCGTGTATTCGGTGTTGGCCCGTTATCGCGACCAATTGCGGTACATATTCATCGTCTCGGCTGTCGAGTTGGAAGAGAAGAAGTCAGGCAACGGCACCGGAGCGGTTTCTGTCTCGGTGAGCAAGGCGCAGGGGCAGAAATGCGAACGCTGCTGGAACTATTCAACCCACGCGGGAGAAGATAAGAACTACCCGACGGTCTGCGAACGCTGTAGTGCCGCCCTTCGCGAAATCGAGGGCCAGTCGTAACGACCGAACAAGGATGTCCCCGATCCATCATGCGCAAATTCCACCTCTTGATCGCCGCCGCGGTAGTTGTTTTGGACCGGCTCGCGAAGCTGGCGGTGGAACGCAAGATTCCGTTGCATGATGGCATCCAGATCATCCCAGGATTCTTCCGGCTGACTCATCTGGAAAACCGGGGCGCGGCCTTCGGACTCTTCGCGGATTCGGCGTCCCCCTGGACAGTCGGCACGTTGGTGCTGTTCTCAGTCGGTGCGCTTCTCGTAGTATCCACGCTGCTCTGGAAGAACAGCCACACGCTCTCGACCACCGGCGTCGGCCTGTCATTGATTCTTGGGGGCGCGATCGGCAATCTCTGGGACCGCCTCACCGCGGGCCACGTCACCGACTTCTTGCTCTTCTACATCCGCTCCTACCAGTGGCCCGCCTTCAACGTAGCTGACAGCGCCATCGTGATCGGCGCAGTGTTGTTGGTGTACGAGATTATTTTTGCGAAGACGCCCGAAGGGGAAAAGGCGAATAGCTAGGTCTCAGGTCTCAGGAAGAACAAAATACTCATCGGCCGTGAAGCCTCACGAGGGTTTTGGCATTGAAGGATTCCTTGATGGACACCTGCGTCGGCCCAGATCCTGCTCTAAGAACCGTGAAGATAAAAATAAGGGCTGGCAATCATGTTCAGTCTTGATTCCAGACACCTGAGACTGAGACCTGCCTCTAGGGCGTGCCGTACAGCTGCTTATAAACATTCGCGTTCCGCAGGATCGCCTGCACGTACTCGCGCGTCTCTGTGAAAGGGATGGATTCGACGAATTCCTGTGGGTCGCGGTACTTCCCGGCCGCCAGCCAATCCTGCACGCGGTCGGATCCGGCGTTATAAGCCGCCAGCGCATACTCGAATGATCCGAACTTATCCACCATGCTCTTGAAGTAGCGCGTACCCAACTGCAAGTTGACTGTCGGCGTGTAGAGCTGACTGGGACTGAAGTGATGCATATTCACTTCCTTCGCGACTCTCTTGCCCGTGACCGGAAGCAATTGCATCAAGCCGACGGCATTCGCCCGCGAAATTGCATTTGGATTGAACTCTGATTCCTGTCGAATCAGCGACGCGACCAGGTAAGGATCGAGTTCATTCTGCGTCGAGAAGCGCTTTAGATCCCCCCAGTAGGCTTTCGGGAACAACGCCTCCCAATACGTGCGCGGCAACTCGGGAACGTCCACCGCGAAATAGTTCGGAACCCCACGCTTCATGACCTCAATCGCGCGATCGTATCGCCCGCTGTCCTGGTAAAGACGCGCCGTCTCTGCCAGCATCCAGTTTCCGTCGTCGCTCGGGGGCGCCGCCTGGATCTCTCGCACGGCGAAGTCCACCAAACCACCATTTTCCAGCAAGCGAGCCTTCTGCACGTGCAAATCGTCCGCCGGCGGATCGCTGCTGGTGAATTTGTTCGTCAGGTCGAGCGGCGGAACACGATCGAGCAACGCATACTGCACTGGCTCGGTGGTCGGTGTCAAAACCTTCAGACGCTGCCTCGCGAGCTCGGCGTAGTAGAAATTTCGGAAGCGATCGGAGAGCTTTTGATAATAGGCGCGGGCCTTGTTCGGTTCATTGTCTTCTTCAGCCAGCCGCGCACGCCAATAGAGCGCCGCCGGAACCTCTCCGGAGGCTGGGTAGAGAGCGATCTGCTGTTCAAATTCCTGCTTCGCTTCTTCGTTGCGACCCTGGCGCAAGCTCAGCCAGGCCACTTTCCAGTGCGCGTACGAAGCCCGCGCTCCGTTCGGAAAGCGCTGCTGAGTCTCCCGATAAGCATCGATGGCGCGGTCGTAGTCGCGCCTCAACAGGTAGACGTTCCCAGCCGCCAGCAGCGACTGCTCAAGCCACGGGCTCGCGGGAGCAGCCTCGCGAAGCTGCGCCTGCAGGCGCAGGAAGCCTTCATCGTCGTCGCTCGAACGCGCGACTTCTCCGAGGAGGTAAAGCTTCTGAGCCGCGATTTCGGGCGTCGAGTCAGGCGTGGAATTGAGCACCTGTTTCGCATCTTTGCTGCGGCCGCTTTTTTGCAGCGCGGTAGCCAATGCAAGTTGGAGCGACGGACGCTCCTGGGGACTGACTTCATCCAGCAGATCGCGATATTCGGTTGCCGCGTCGCTGAAGCGTTTGCCCTTCAGGAACAGATCGGCCCGCGTGCGGCGGTCGGCCAGCGAGGCTGGCGCAATCCCCGCCGAGAGCTTCTTCAGTTCAGTATTGGCGGTGTCGGCTTCCGGGCTGGTGGGTATCCGGTAATACACGTTGCGCAAGGCAACCACTGCCTTGGTGGTCTGCCCCATCGCTGCATAGGCACGCCCCAGGCCGAGTTCCACGTCGGCGCGCTCCGGCACACGATCTTTTTCGAGCAACGCTGCCGCATCCGCCGCACGTCCGTCGGCAACCAACGCCCCGGCGTACACGACGTGCGCATCCTTGGTGAGCAACGAGTCCGGATAGTTCTTGCTGAAATCTGCCAGCGTCGCCACCGCCTCCGCCGTCCTGCCCGCTTGCAGGTACGAACTGCCCAGGTAATACGCGACGTAGTCCCCCAGGTCACCGGCGCGAGGACGTGCCCGGTTCAGAGGGTCAATCGCTTTAGCGTAGTCGTGATCGAGAACATGGGCATATCCGGCGGCCAACCAGGCTAGCGCTCCGGCATCTTCCTTGGCGTGACGCTGCGCGTACGCAACTACCCCGGCATAGGCTGCCGGAGTTCGCTCCTGAAGCAACTGCTGCGCCATCGGACGCAAACTGGCTGACGCGACGAACGCTTGCCGGATTCGCTGAACTCGCCGCGAGACCGGTCGCTTTCTCTTTTTCGCGGCGGCGGAATGCGCCGCTTTCGACTTACTGGATTTTGCGCTGGAAGACTTCGCCTTGGATGTCGGCTTATGCGCTGATGTGGTGGCGGAACTATCCGCCTGTTTCCCGAAGGCTCGCGAGGAGACACACAAAGACCCCAGACTGAACCCTGCGACGATCCACAATACGAATGTTCGGGAGAACAACACGCTCACAATCTACCGCCGGAAATTGGGACCCATGACTGAAATATCGTCTTCGGCCAGGCTGCGCACGATCTCCGCCTGCAGGTAGTCGACGTTGGCCGCCACCGTGTTTCCATACCGCTTCTTGAAGGTGGCACGGCTTTTGTCAATATCTTCCTTCAGCCGATCGTAAAGATCTTTGTTCTTTCGTCCTTCTGTAACCTTGGCCTGGTTGTACAGCTTGATCTCGTCCACGAGCAGGCGCGCGAAACGTTGCGCCTTCCGATGCACGTCGGCATCTTCCTCGCTTAATCCTGCGGCCGCACGGCCGGTTGCCGCGCCCGCTGGATCGACTCCCGCTGCGGCCGCTGCTACTGACACGACTTCCGCCTGCGCTTGTTCCGCAACGCTAGCCGACTCATACCCAGGCCTGGGCGCCGCACTATGTTTGGGGGCATGCCCCGCAAATGGGTCGCTGAAGCTGGGCGCAGCTTGCATGGATGGAGCCGCCGGAGCGCTCTCGGCGTAAGGAGCTGTCTCCCGTGGACTCTGCTTGCGCAGCGAAACCAGTTCCAGCCACGCGCTGGTAGAGACCACCAGAAGCTCCACCGATGCCGTATCCAGTCGATCCCTGTCCAGCCCGCAATCTGCATACAGCAACGCGGCCACCTTGTCTTTCAAAAGCAGCGGCAGCATGACGATGTGATCATCCGCTGGACTTCCAAAGTGGTCGACGAAGCGTGGATCCATATCCAGGATCTGCCCGCTGAAGGGAGCTTTCTCATTCAGCACACGTTCGGGCAAGCCCCGCGACGTATCCAGCGCGAAATCTTTTACCGCGTCGCTGTCTTCGAACCCCCGGCCCTGCCAACCGCTTGCGGCGCCGCCTTTGATCACAAACAGCGCAGTCCGTCCGCAATGCTGCGATACGTTGTCGAGCAAGGCGCGCAGGATTTCTTTCTGCGTGCTCCCCGCGTGAATCGCCGCGACACCACGCAGCAAGTCCGACGGACCCGTTCCACCCGGCTCCTGCGACCCGGAGTCAGAGGCGCCCGGCGGCAGTGCTTCGAGAACTCGACGCACCAACTCCTCGCGTATTTGCGAGAGGTGCGCTTGCAGTACCTGCGTGACCACACGCTCGACGATCGGTTCGACTTCGTTCGTGTCCGTCATGAGTTCTTGGTTGCTTTCCCTACGACTCTCTGCGATGTACCCAGCTAAACCTTGATTATACGGTACTTGCGCGACGACTTCCGGTGCCTTTAGGACGTGTTCCCCGGTGCAAACCACGTCCCTAGGAAAATCTACCGTAAAGCGCAGACCCACGAAATGCCAAAAGCACTCGTCAGAAGCTTGGGTTACCAAGTAGAATAACAACTTCGCCCACAGCGAAAGCCTCGCAAAATACTGCATCGGACCGAGAATGAGCGCCATCCAACCAAAGATAGGTGAGCCCGTTAGCGACGAACTGGCGCTGGTACAGTCGGCGAAACAGGGCGACGTCTCGGCGTTTGAGGAGCTGGTCAAACGATATGACCGAAATGTTTTTCGGATCGCGCAGCACATCACGCAGAACCGCGAAGACGCGGAGGATGTCGTCCAGGACGCGTTCTTAAAAGCGTACAGCAACCTGGAACAGTTTCAGGGTCAGTCGAAGTTTTACACGTGGCTGGTCCGGATCGCCGTAAACGAAGCGCTGATGAAATTGCGGCGCCGGCGGCCCGAACGCACGGTTTCGCTGGACGAGGACGTCAAGACCGAGGAAGATTCGGTTCCCCGCGAGATTGCGGATTGGAGTCCGAATCCTGAGCAACTCTATAAGCAGGCGGAGTTGAAAGACATCTTGACGCGAACCATCCAGGGCTTGCCGCCGAGTTTCCGGACGGTTTTCGTCTTGCGAGACGTGGAAGGACTTTCCACCGAGGAAACGGCCGAGGCTTTGGGCCTCAGCATCCCGGCGGTGAAATCAAGATTGTTGCGGGCGCGCCTGCAACTGCGCGAGCGGCTTAGCCGCTACTTTAAGAAACGTGAGAGCGGAGACGGCCAAAAGTGAAATGCTCTGAGTTCCTGCAAGAGCTGACCAATTATCTGGACGGCGCCCTCGATGACCGGACTAAGTCCGAGCTCGAGGATCATCTGGCTTGGTGCCACAACTGCTACGTGGTCTGCGATACCACCAAGAAGACCATCGAGATTTATCGCGACTCCGAGCTTTACGAACTACCCGACGATCTTCGCACCCGTCTTCGCTCGGCAATCATGTCGAAGTGCCAGCAACGGAAGAAAACCCAGGAGAGCTTCTAGTAACCAGATTCCCCCTTCCCCCATCTCCCTGACAAAATTCAGCGAATTGTGTGCAAGAGTTTTCAGTTCTCCGGTTTCCGGGCGCATTCTTCTTGTCGCAAGTCGAACCTTTTCTCGGCTATGCGAATCTAAGTGTTTGTTGGGAGTGGATGCACTATTGCACTACTGCTGTGCTTGGGGTTCTCTGGGGAGGTTTCGCGATGGGAAGGCTCATCGATGCACTTTTTGGTTGCTGGCATAGCCACTACAGTTTTCCGATCACAGTCAGGCCGGGATCGCGCCGAAACAAGGCCGCGTCTCTAACCGGCACTTATGTTGTTTGCCTGGATTGCGGAAAAGAGTTCGCTTACGACTGGACGGAAATGAAGATCCTTTCCGGCGCGCAGAAGCCGTCCCAAGCGATGCAAGCATTGGCGACCAAAGAAGCCGCTTAAAGTCCATTCGTCGCGGCAAGTCGATTCAGCCAGAAAAATCAAACCGGCAGCCCAAGCTGCCGGTTTTCTGTTTTGTGCGCAACCCTTGGTCAGTCGTCGCGACGGTGGAGTGTCGGACGATCGTCGTCGCCGCCTTTATCGCCGTTCTTGTCGGTCGGCTTGTCGGTCGTGGAAGTTCGCCGCAGGCTGGGCTTGTTCCCGGGCTTGTCATCGACCAGTTTGCGGCGATTCTCGATGCTGGCCAGGCGGGACTTCACATCCGAGAACTCGGACGTGGTCACGATGTACTGTTGGCGGGCGGGCAGAATCCGCGCAATCTCTTCCTGCGATTTCGTAATCCGGTCCGGAGTCTGCGGGTGCGTTGAGAAGGCCTTCGCCAGAGTTCCCGGCTTCTTTTTCTCACGGGCCTGCAGCTTTTCAAAGAACGCTACAAAGGCATTGGGATCGTATCCCGCCTTGTACATGTACTGCAGCCCGAGATAGTCCGCTTCCGACTCAAAGCTGCGTGAAAAGGCCAGAAAACCCATGGGCAATCCGAGGCCCGCTACCGAGCGCACCGCATAACCAATTCCGCCGCCAACAAAGATCAGCGGGATCGTGCCGATATTCGCCCATTGCGCACGCGTCATCTGGCGCGTCGCGTGGCGCGCTGCGACGTGCGCAATCTCATGCGCCATCACACCGGCCAATTCCGATTCCTCATCCGCGGCCAGGATTAGTCCCGAATTGACATAGAAGAATCCGCCCGGCAGTGCGAATGCATTCACTTCGTCGGAGTCAACAACCTTGATTGTGAAAGGCACCTGCGCGTCGGAGTTGCGCACCAGGTTCTGCCCGATGCGGTTCACGTACTCCGTGATCACGGGATCCCGGATCAGCTTGGAGGTCGCTTCCACTTCCTGGGCGTACTGCTTGCCCATGCGAATCTCGCCTTCGAGGGAATACCAGTCTCCTAGACCGCGTCCGCCGACCTTCCGGTTCCCGATGGCATTCACGTCGTTCTTGCTGCCGTCGTGTTTAACCTTGCTGTCGTCAGGCTGGTCCACCACTTTGGTCTGAGGCGACTTCGCCGGCGCATCTTTCGCTTCGGAATCCGTTGGGGTCTTTGCCGTCGGATCCGACGGAGCCGGCTGCGTCGTACCCTCTGGCTTCCCCGACGGGCTCGCGCTCGAAGGCTGCTGGTCGCCGGGTGCCTTCTGATCCTGATCTGCTTGCTTGGTCGAGGGTGGCTGCTGGTCAGTCGAGTTCTTGGAATCGGATTGCTGAGCAAACGCGAAGGGAACAAACAAGCACGCCGACAGAACCAATGCACCTGGTAAGAGGCGAAACTTCATAACGAACTCCTGCCCTGGACCCGGGCCCCACCTGCCAAAAATTATACGCCCGGTAGGATGTGGAACTCCTAACGATTCTGGTGTGTTGGACGCCGAAAGGGCAGCAGGGGTTATCCGGGAATGGCCGGACCAAATGCAACATTTGCCGTTACAAGCAGGAGATTTATCGGCAAAAACCCCTAAAACTACCTTGGCAGCCGACTACCGCCACTCATTTCGGCGCAAAGCTCTGGTGAATCCGGTCGAAAGTCGGCCGCATCGCGTCGAAATCGGCATCCGGGGCGACAAAAACCATATACAGAACTAGGGTTTTTTTGCCCCTGCACGGCGGCCAGGCGAATCCTCTCGGGCAGGGTTTCCCAACTTCCTCGATCGCAGAATTTCCCAGCATTTCCAGGTTTTTGGCGTATCGTCCGCTCACCGTCAGGTTGATCGGATTCCCTGCCTGGCAGTGACCACCATGGCCTATTTGTTCCCACTAATCATCATCATCATGCGACCCGGCCGGAAACACCGCATGCTTCGCGGCCGGCATCCGAAGATTCCCTTTCCGATCTCGCCATAGAATTTCGTTCAGTACGCGCGCATTCGCCGCATCCGGATGCCTGAAATCCATGCGCGCCGATGTCTTTCCACCTTTGGCCGCTCGTGGATTGACCTTATAAATCAACCCATTGTCTCGATTCGCTGTGTCCGCCTGGAACGGCGGCTGATTCGCGCTTCCAGAAAACGAACTGACCATGAGCGGAGCGTACCCGTCATTCACGTTCATGGGCGGCAGTCCCAGAAGTTCCTCCACGCTGTGCACCACGCTGGCGGTCGTGAAGAAGCCATGTTCGACAAAAGGATGG
>Ga0307469_10000366_pt1 | contig 16857 bp, 15 predicted proteins | sample atmos_gasesAM2C__FD_203084 | JGI IMG/M metagenome (GOLD analysis project Ga0307469, IMG submission 203084) | Hardwood forest soil microbial communities from Morgan-Monroe State Forest, Indiana, United States - atmos_gasesAM2C_515 | ecosystem: Environmental > Terrestrial > Soil > Temperate...
CGCGAACTGCATCGCGGCCTCGAAGGTGGCGAGCTGGGGCACGGCGACGGCCTCGATCACGCCCTCGTCGTAGAGCTTGCAGACCAGGGGCGCCATGCCGTGGTAGCGGAGGCCGCCCGCATGCAGCGGCGCCGGGATGAACGTGTGGCCGAGCGTGTGCATCTTCACCAGCGGCGTCAGGCCCACCGTATCGCCGAAGTCGTAAACGTATTTGCCCTTGGTGAGGCTGGGGCACGCTGCCGGCTCGACCGCGATGATCCGCGTCTTCTTGTTCTTCCCCGTGAGCTTGTCGGCCGCGAACGGAAACGACAGGCCCGCGAAGTTCGAGCCGCCGCCGGCACAGCCGATCACGATGTCGGCGGCGTCATCGGCCTTCTCGAGCTGCTTCTTCGCTTCGAGGCCAATGACCGTCTGGTGCATGAGCACATGGTTGAGCACGCTGCCGAGCGAGTACTTGGTGTCATCGCGGGTGGCCGCGTCCTCGACCGCCTCGCTGATCGCGATGCCGAGCGAGCCGGGAGAATTCGGATCGGCTTCGAGGACCTTCTTGCCGGACTGCGTGTCGGGGCTCGGACTGGCCACCACCTGGGCGCCCCACGTCTCCATCATGATCCGGCGGTACGGCTTCTGCTGGTAGGACACCTTGACCATGTAGACCTTGCACTGAAGCCCGAACATCTGGCAGGCCAGCGACAGCGCGGAGCCCCACTGCCCGGCGCCCGTCTCGGTCGCCAGGCGCGTGACCTTCTCGGCCTTGTTGTAGTACGCCTGCGCTATCGCCGTGTTCGGCTTGTGGCTGCCCGCCGGGCTCACGCCCTCGTACTTGTAGTAGATGCGGGCCGGCGTGCCGAGCGCCTTTTCCAGACGACGGGCGCGGTAGAGGGGCGACGGCCGCCACAGGCGATAGACGTCGCGCACCGCGTCCGGAATGGGAATCCAGCGCTCGCGGCTGACCTCCTGCTTGATCAGCTCCATCGGGAAGAGCGGTGCCAGGTCTTGTGGTCCGATGGGCTGCTTCGTGCCGGGGTGCAGCACGGCCGGTGCGGGCGTCTTGAGGTCGGCCTGGATGTTGTACCACTTCGACGGGATGTCCTTCTCGTCGAGGAGGAACTTCGTGCGGTTCCTGTCGGTCGTCTTTGCAGCCATGCCGACCTCCTTCGAAGCGTCGCGGCGGGCCCGTAAAAGTGCGCTCACGATACGAGAGGGCTCGGACACTGTCAACCGAGCCCGGGTGCTACACTGCTCGTCGATGTGCGCGCTGCAGGCCGTCGCGGGGCTGGGGCCCGCCGGCCCGAGGCGCGCCGATGGATTGAGGAGGATCCGATGAACCGCACGCTGCGGCTGCCGCGCGCCGATGGAGCGCTGACGCCCTACACGCTGACCGGGAGCGCTGTCGTCACGCCGCCGAGCGGACCCATCCAGAGCCGCGTGGGCTTCGCCGCCGTGCACGTCGTCGCCGATCCGCTCGCCCCCATCAATCCGACGCTGGAGGTCGCGCTCGACTGGGACGCGACGCTCGCCTACCGCCGCTATCTCTGGTCGCTCGGCCTCGCCGTCGCCGAAGCCATGGACACCTCGCAGCGCGGCATGGGGTTCGACTGGGGAACGGCCCGTGAGCTCATCCAGCGCACGGTGGCCGAGGCAAAGACCGTCCCCGGCGCGGTGCTCGCGTCAGGAGCGGGGACGGATCACCTCCAGCCGGGACCACGCGTGACGCTCGCCGACGTCGAGGCGGCATACGAGGAGCAGTGCGCGTGGATCGAGCGCTGTGGTGGGCGGATCATCCTGATGGCGAGCCGCGCGCTCGCCGCGGCGGCCCGGACTCCGGACGACTACCTGAAGGTCTACGGCCGAATCCTCAGCCAGGTGCGCGAGCCGGTCATCATCCACTGGCTCGGCGAGATGTTCGACCCGGCGCTGGCAGGCTACTGGGGCTCACCCGATCTCGACCGCGCGACCGAGACGCTGCTGGCGATCGTGAGCGAGCACGCCGCGAAGATCGATGGCGTGAAGATCTCGCTGCTCGAGCAGCGGCGCGAGATCGCGATGCGCCGGCGCTTCCCGCGCGGCGTCCGCATGTACACCGGCGACGATTTCGATTATCCGACGACCATCCGCGGCGACGGCGAGCGCGCCAGCGACGCGCTGCTCGGCATCTTCGACGTCATCGCTCCGGCGGCCTCGGCCGCGCTGAAGGCGCTCGACGCGGGCGATCTCGCCCGCTACGAGGCGATCCTGGGCCCGACCCTCCCGCTGGCGCGCCACGTCTTCGGGGCGCCCACGCGCTTCTACAAGACGGGCGTCGTGTTCGCCGCCTACCTGAACGGCCACCAGTCTCACTTCCGGATGGTCGGCGGCATGGAGAGCGCGCGCTCGATCGCGCACCTGGCCGAGCAGTTCGTCCTGATGGACCGCGCCGGACTGCTGGGCGACCCGGACAGCGCCGTCGCGCGGATGCGCCACGTCCTGGCGCTCGCCGGCGTCGAGTAGACCAGCCGGCTGGACTTGAACGGGCGGATCGAGCGCCGCGACTTCCTGAGCGGTCTCGTTCTGTGCCTCTCGTGGCAGCCGACCGAGGCCGTCGCACAGGCGAGCTCACGGACCTTCCGAATCGGTGATCTGCATCCGGCACGCCGCGAGACCGTCCGCGGGTGGGAAGGGGAGCTCGGCAAGCTCGGGTATGTCCAGGGGCGCAACCTGGTGATCGAGCGCCGCGACGCCGGCGGCCAACCCGATCGGCTGCCCGCCCTGGCGACCGAGCTCGTGCGCGCCAGGGTCGACCTGATCGTCGCGACTGGGGGAGACGCCATCGTCGCGGCCAAGGGCGCCACGTCGACGATTCCGATCGTCATGGCGTACGGCGCGGCTCCGGTTGAACGAGGGTATGTGACGAGCCTGGCGCGCCCCGGAGGCAATATCACCGGCGTTGCCTATGCGGCTGAGGGCACGCTCATTCCCAAACGCCTGGAGCTGCTCACCCAGGCAGTTCCCGCGGCGCGGCGGATCGGCATACCAGATGACGGGTCCGATCAGTTCCGGCTCGTTCTCAGGGAAGCCGAGACGGTCGCGCGAAGACTCGATGTTCAGCTCGTCACGGTCGACGCGCGCCGCGGGCAGTACGCTCAGGCGTTCGCCGACCTGAAGGCCAAGCAGGCCGATGCTTTCTACGCCGGATCGAGCCCCATCCACTACCAGGATCGGCGCGAGCTCGTGGCGCTGGCGGCCCGGTACCGGCTCCCCGCGATCTGGGAGTGGCGAACACACGCCGAGGCTGGCGGTCTCTTGTCGTACGGTGCCAAGGTCGCGGAGCTCGAGGCCCGCATCGCGGTCTTCATCGATCGGATTCTCAAGGGCGCCAACCCGGCCGAGCTACCCGTGGAACAGCCCACGGTGTTCGAGCTGGTCGTGAATCGAAAGACGGCCAGAGCGCTCGGGCTCACGATCCCGCCGGCCGTGCTCCTGCGCGCCGACCACGTCATCGACTAGGAGTCCGCTTCTGGCCTAGAGAACGTGAATCCACGGACGCGCGGTCAGCGCGTCGGGCTTCCAGAAGCCGGATTCCGAGAACCAGCGAATCGCCTCGGCCTGGTCGGGTGTCTTCACGACCGCCAGCGTGCCGCCCCCCTCGAAGAACCCGCCGAACGCCACGCGACCGGCGCCCCGCATCTCGATGAGCGCGAACTGCGCCATGTCGGGCTCGGCGACGGGCCCTTCGACGAGCGTGACCCGGCGTGAGCCGTCGAGCACCACGGGCGGCAGCTCCCACGGCTCGACGAACTGCGCGTAGCTCCGGGGCTCGTAGCGAGTCCACACGCCGCCCGTCCAGTACGGATCTTCCTCGATCGCGTACTTGAGCTGCGCGGGCTGCTGCAGGCGATAGAAGAGGTCGGCGGTGGCGCCATCGGTCGAGGGGCCGCCCCCGATGAGAATGCCGTTGGCGCGCAAGCCTTGCAGTCGCTCGATGTGCTCGCGCCGGTGTCCTTCGCGTCGGGTGAGATAGTCCGCGGCCGCGGTGATGGCGATGTGAAAGACGATCACGTCTGTCCCCCCATGTTACTGTGCATCAGATGGATCTTTTCGAGCGATTCCGCTCGGGCTATCCGTTCCCGCTCGACGACTTCCAGACTCAAGCCATCCGCGCCATCGAAGCCGGGCAGTCGGTCATCGTCTCGGCGCCGACCGGAGCGGGCAAGACGCTCGTGGCCGAGTTCGCGATTCATGCCGCGCTCGCCGCCGGTCGCCGCCTAGCCTACACGACTCCGCTCAAGGCGCTCTCGAACCAGAAGTTTGCCGATTTTACTCGCGCGTTCGGTTCTGACACGGTGGGAATTCTCACCGGCGACGTCAAGGTGAACCCGCATGCGCCGATCCTCGTCATGACGACCGAGATTCTGCGCAACGCGCTCTACGGGAGCGGGCTCGACGGGCTCCGCTACATCGTGCTCGACGAATGCCATTACATGGGCGACGAGGGGCGCGGCACGGTCTGGGAAGAGATCATCGTCGCCGCGCCGGACGACGTGGTGCTGGTCGGCCTCTCGGCCACTGTCGCCAACGTCAAGGAGATCGCCGACTGGATCTCGATCGTTCACCGGCCGATCGTGCCGATCTACCATCCGCACCGGCCGGTGCCGCTCGCGTACGTGATCGCCGACCTGGCCGGCGAGATCCACGAGCTGGCGGCGGTCCGCGGCGGGCGCGCGCAGGTCATCGGCGACGAGCCGCGCGGACCCGACGACCGCGGCCGCTGGTACACGCGGCGCGTCGTCCATCCGACCGTCCTGATCGAGGCGCTCGAGGCGCGAGGCTGGCTGCCCGCGATCTACTTCATCTTCAGCCGCGCCGGCTGCGAGCGCGCCATGCAGGACGTCCTCACGGAGGGCAAGGGCCTGCTGGCCCCGCCGCAGCAGCGCGAGGTCGACACCGCGATCGGCGAGCTGATCCGGGAGAGTCCTACCGTCGCCGAATCGACGCTGAACCAGAGCGTGTTCGAGGCGCTGCGGATGGGGATCGGGCTCCATCACGCGGGGATCCTGCCGAGTCTCAAGCGGCTCATCGAGGTGCTCTTCGAGCGGGGCCTCTGCAAGGTCGTGTTCGCGACCGAGACGATGTCGCTCGGCATCCACATGCCGGCGCGGTCGGTCGTGCTCCAGGGACTCACCAAGCGGACCGACCGCGGCTTTCGCGCGCTCTCCCACAACGAGCTGACGCAGATGGCAGGCCGCGCCGGGCGCCGAGGGATCGATCCCGAGGGCACCTGCGTGGTCGCGCTCGACGCCCGCGACGGGCTTGATGACATCCTGCGGGTGATCGACGGCTCGCCGGAGCCCATCGAGAGCCAGTTCAAGCTCGGCTACGGTTCGGTGACGCTCCTGCTCTCGACCGGCGCCGCGCCGGAGGTACTGCGGCGGCGCATCGAGTCATCGTTCGGGCAGTACCAGAACCTCAAGCGCATTCGCGAGGTCGAGAACGACGTCCAGACGCTCGAGCGCTCGGTGGAAACGCTGCGCGGCTATGCCGCGCCGTGCGGCGACTTCCAGCGCATCGGCCGCTATCGGCGCGCCCGCAATGAGATCGAGGTTCGCCGCCGGGCGCTCGGCCGGGGGCCGGGAGGCCGCGGGGAGCGCCCGGTCGTGGAGGCGGAGCCCGGCCGCCTGGTGCTCGTTCGCCGCGGAGGCGCGCCGACGCTCGCGATGGTGCTCGGGATCCACGCGATTCGCGGGCATCGTGTGCTCATCGACGCGCTCCTGCCGCACGGCGCCACGGTGCGAGTGAAGAGCGGCGTGATCAAGCGGATCTTCTGGGCCACGCCGCCGCTCCACGTGCCGCGCGATCGGGGCCGGTCCGAGCGCGGGGCAGGCGACGGGCGCGGGCTCCGCCACCTGGCCGCCGAGCTTGGACGTCTCTCGGTGGCGGAGCTGGTCGAGCGCGAGCGCGCGCAGGGTCCGGAGGCCACGCTGGCCGCGATCGAATGTCATCGCTGCCCCTGGGGGGCCACCGCCCGCTGCGACCGCGAGTGGCGCGAGCTGGAAACCGCCACTGAGCGGCTGGGTATCCGCCGGCGGCAGCTCGAGGCGCTGCGCTCGGCGTACTGGCAGGAGTTCCTGCGGGTGGTCGAGGTGCTGGAGCAGTTCGGCGCGGTGCGCGACCAGAAGCTCGAGTCGAAGGGGCGGCTCATCGCCGGTTTGCGGCACGACAACGAGCTGCTCGTCGCCGAGATCGTGTCGCACGGGGTCTTCAACGACGCGACCGGGCCGGAAGCGGCGGCGATCTGCTCGGCGCTGATCGAGGAGGCGCGCTCGGGCGACCCGGCGGCCGCTCGTCTGTTTCTACGCAAGCGACCCAAGCTCAAGCGCAAGCTCGACCAGCTCACGCGCATCTCCAACACCGTGCAGGAAGCGCAGCGGGCGCGACACCTGCGCATGCCCGTCGCGGTTCACGCTGGGTTCATGCCCTCGGTCTTCCGCTGGGCGGCCGGGGAGGACGACTGGAGCGGGATCGTCGAGGAGTCGTTCGGGGGCCACGAGGGCGACCTGATCCGCGCCATGCGGAGACTGATCGACGTGCTCCGCCAGCTGGCCGACAGCGAGGAGGTGCCCGCCGAGACCAGCCGGCTCCTGGCCCACGTCGCGCGCGCGATCGATCGTGGCATCGTCCTGGAGTCGGCCCTGATATGATTCGAGGCGTGAAGGGTCTCGCGCTCGTTGCGATCCTGACGGTCCTGGCCGGCTGCGGGGCGCTTCGCATCAAGGAGCAGCGCACCTCGCAGGGGCCGATGGCCGAGGATCTGTTCGTGACGATGGTCTACATAGCCAACGGCCGGGAGCCGAACTTCGACGAGCGCCGTCACTGGGATAACCAACTCGACGTGCGGATCTCGCAGTACTTGCACGCCCACCCGGAGGCCGCCAGCTCGACCGACGTGAGCACGTTCCGGTTCTTGAAGCAGGCGTCGGTCGGGCAGACCAACGAGCAGGTCCTGATCCTCCTCGGCCCGCCCCTGGCGCGGACCACGGACGAGGCGGAGATGGAGAAGCTCGCGCGCCGGTACTGGCCGTACATCAAGGGCAACGCCACCGAGGCGTGGGTGTATCCCGACGGCTGGAACCTGTACTTCAAGGACTCCACGCTGGTCGACATCACGCAATACCTGGTGCCCTGATGGCCGACGTCAGCCTGACCGCGGCGTTCTCGACCGTGCCGGCGGCCGAGGCCGAGGAGATCAAGCGGGTCCTCGTCGAGACCGTGCAGCAGCTCGCGACAGACGACGGCGCCTTCAAGCGTGCGAAGCTGGTCTTCACCGAATCTGACGAACGCTGCGGCCTGACGGCCGAGCTCGACGGTGTGAAGCGCGAGGGGGTTCCCCTCCAGCTCGACATCGACCAGCTCGAGGACGCGAAGACCTCCGCGGGCGCGCGCGCTCAGCTCAAGGAAGCGCTCCGGCTCTACTTCCGTCGCGTCCTTGGCAAGTAGCGACGCGGGCGTCCACCTCTTCACCTGGCGCGGCTGCGTTTTTCGCGTTCCCGACGCGGTGCAGCCGCCCAAGGCCGGCTCGCTCTTCTTCTGCCGTAACCTCGCCGTCCGTCCCGGAGAACGCGTCCTCGAGATCGGCGCCGGGCTCGGCCTGGCTGCCGTCCTGGCGGCGAAGGCGGGAGCGACGGTCGTCGCCACCGACGTCCTTCCGGAGGCGGTCGAGGTCATGCGGGCCAACGCGAGCCTCAACGGCGTCGTCGTGGACGCACGGATCGGCGATTGCTACGCGCCCGTCGCGGGCGAGCGCTTCGATCTCGTCTGCACGAACGCTCCCCAGATGCCTACCCCCGCGAATCGCGCCCGGCGCGACGCGGCGGCGCTCGCCGACAACGGCGGCGTCGACGGCTGGGAGATGCTCGACCGCGTGATCGAGGGGGCCCGCCGGCATCTGCGGCCGGCCGGCCGGCTCGTCTTCACGATCTTCGCGTTCCTGGGCCAGAAGGCCGCCTTCGCGAAGCTCGAGGCGGTGGGGCTCACGCCATCGATCGTGGCCCGCGAGGTCCAGTCGTTTCCCCGGATCGGATACGAGCGTCTGGAGCATATCCGCGCCCTCGACAACGAAGATTCCGTTTCGGCCGGCCAGCCTGAGACCATCGACCGACTGGTCATTCAGGGGGTGCTCCCGCGATGATCGATCGATGACTCGCCGACTCATCGTGAACGCGGACGACTTCGGCCTGGCGCCGGGCGTCAGCGCCGGGATCCTGGCCGCACACCGGCACGGCATCGTCAGCAGCACGACCCTCCTGGCCACCGTGGCCATCGACGCCGAGTCGGTGCGCGCGCTGCGCGACAGCGGCCTCGGCGTCGGGCTCCACGTCAACCTCACGCTCGGCCGTCCGCTCTCGGGTGGGCGGTCCCTCGTCGACGGGGACGGCCGCTTCGTGCGCGATGCGCGCCACGCCGCGGCACGGGCGAACGCCGTCGACGTCGAGCGCGAGGTGGCGGCGCAGATCGAGAAGTTCGAGTCGATCGCGAAGCGGCCGCCCACACACCTCGACACCCACCACCACGTCGGGCTCCTAGTGCCAGTGGCCGAGGTAGTAATCGATGCCGCGCGGCGTCTCGGCGTGCCCGTACGGAGCCAGAACTCAGAGGCCCGCACGCGGGCGCGGTCGGCGGGCCTGCGGACGCCGGATCACTTCTTCGGCGAATCGGGTCCCGGAGCGTACTGGTCGCTCTCGCGGACGCTCGCTCACCTGAGAGAGCTCCCGTCAGGCGTCTCGGAGTTCATGACGCATCCCGGGTGGCTCGACGATACGCTCTCCTACAGCCGCTACGGGCGGCAGCGCGAGACCGAGATGGTCGGCCTCGGCACCCCCGCGGCGCGCGCGGCGGCGGCAAGCCTCGGCATCCAGCTCTGCCACTTCGGCGATCTTTAGACGCAGGTAGTTGGAGAGCAACACTTCATGACTCGGTTGATCCTCGGAGTCGATGTCGGTGGCACCAGCACCGCCGCAGGAGCAGTGACGTCTGATGGTGATGTGATCGGCTGGCAAAGCGCGCCGACTCGCGGCGCGACCGATCCGGTGGCGATGATGACCGCGCTGATCGCAGGCGTGCGCAAGGCCGTCGGTTACCGAGCTGACACTATCGAGGCCGTCGGAGTCGGCGTGCCCGGACCGGTCGACGCCGCGCACGGTCGCATCGGCGAGCCGGTCACCCACGTGCCCGCGCTCGCCGGCCGGCCTCTCGGCCCCGAGCTCCGCGAGCGCCTGCGCCTGCCGGTGTTCGTGGACAACGATGTCAACGCCCTCGCGCTCGGCGAATGGATGTTCGGGGCCGGTAAGGGCAGCCATTCCCTCGTTGTTCTCGCGGTCGGGACGGGCATCGGCGCCGGCATCGTCATCGGCGGTCGCGTGGTCCGCGGCGTGGCGGGCTTCGGCGGCGAGCTGGGGCACGTGCCTGTCAACTTCGACGGCCCGCGGTGCTTCTGCGGGGGGCGCGGCTGTGTGTCGGTCTACGCGAGCGGGCGAGGGATCGCCGACGCGGCTCGGGCGCGCGTCGCCGGCAATCCGCACGCAGTGCTGGTGAGGGCGGCAGCCGATGATCCGCAGGGCATCACGGCGCCCCTCGTCTTCCGCGCCGCGGCCGAGGGCGACGTCGTGGCCGCCTCGATCGTCGACGAGGCGTGCCAGGCCATGGGGGCGATGCTCGGGATCATCGTGAACGGCCTGAATCCGAAGGTCATCGTCATCACCGGCGGAGTCGCCCAGTCGCTTCTTTCGCTCGAGCCGAAGATTCTCGGCGCGGCGGCCGAGTACACGCTGACGCGGGCGCTCGCCGCCACACGCATCATCATCGTTCCGGGGGACAAGCGGCTGGGTGTGCGCGGCGCCGCGGCACTCGCGCTGTACGCGGAAAGGACATCGCTATGAAAGCCATCACCTTCCAGGGCGTGGGCGACGTGCGGGCGAAGGACGTCGCCGATCCCAAGATCGTCGATCCGAGCGACGTCGTGCTCCGCATCACGACCAGCGCGGTGTGCGGCTCGGATCTGCACCAGTATCACGGCCGGGGCGGCGCGCTCGTGCAGACCGGCGCCATCATGGGCCACGAGTTCATGGGCACCGTGGAGGACGTGGGCGCGGGCGTCCGGCAGCTCCGGCGGGGCGATCGGGTGATCGTGCCGTTCTCCGTGTCGTGCGGCGCCTGCGAGTGGTGCCGGCGCCGGCTGCCGACCCAGTGCGCCACTACCGGCCGCGCCGTCTTCGGCGGCCGGTTCGGTCACGTCTGGGGCGGCGGGCAGGCCGAGTGGGTGCGCGTACCGTTCGCGGAGCATCTCTGCGAGAAGGTCCCGGCCGAGCTGTCCGACAACGACGCGATCTTCCTCGGTGACATCCTCTCCACCGGGTACTGCTGCGCCGAGAACGGCGGCATTCGCCCGGGAGACAGCGTCGCCGTCTTCGGCGCCGGACCCGTCGGCTTGCTGGCGATGCAGGCGGCGCAGCTCTTCGGGCCGGCGAAGCTCTTCGCCGTCGACCGGGTCGGCTACCGGCTCAAGCTCGCCGAGGAGTTCGGCGCCGAGCCGGTGAGCCTCGAGCGCGGCGACCCCGCCGAGCAGCTCCGGACGCGGACGGGCGGCCGCGGGCCCGACGTGGTGCTCGAGTGCGTGGGCCACGAGACGCCGTTTACCCAGGCCATCCAGGCCGTGCGTCCGGGTGGGGCCGTCTCGTCGGTCGGGGTCTACGTCGAGACGAGCATGGGCTTCCCGGCGCGCGAGGCGTTCTTCAAGGATCTCTCGCTGAAGATGGGCATCTGCAACGCGCGCAACTACATGGCGCCGCTGCTGCCGCTGGTGCAGGGCGGCAAGCTTCGCCCGGCGCGCATCATCACCCACACGATGGCGCTCGGCGACGCGCCGAAGGGCTACGCCATCTTCGATCGCAAGGAAGACCAGGCGATCAAGGTGATGCTGAAGCCCTGACCTACGCGGGGGGCGGCGTGGGCTCGGGACCCTTTTTCAGGAGCTCGTCGAGAATGCGCGGCAGCTTGGCGACCGCCGCCTCGCCGTGGAGTCGCGACACCATCTCGCCCTTCTGGTCGATCACGACCGTATACGGCGTGCCTTTGAAGCCGAAGCCGTTGCCGATCGTCAGCTTTGGATCGAGCGCGATCGGATAGGTAGGCTTGTACTTCCGCACGAAGGCGCGCGTGTCGGCCGCGGTGTCCTGGACGTGTATCGCCAGCACTTCGACGCCGCGCGGGCGGTAACGGTCGAAGACCCGGCCGAGCGCGGGAGATTCCTTCGCGCACGGCTTGCAGTAGGACGCCTGGAAACGCAGCACCAGGATCTTCTTGCCGACCAGGTCGTGCGAGTCGATCGTGGTCGTGCCGTCGAGGAGAGTCACCTTGAAGCCCGGCGCCGCCGGTGCGCCTTCGGCGCGGACCGCCAGCAGGAGGAGCAGGGCGAGGGGGAGCAGGCGGCCGGCCACCCCACTATAGTACGCGGAGCCCGCGGTCCCTGACCACCGAGTATAATGGCGCCGTGAACGACCTCGAGCGTGAGCTCCGCGGGAGAATCCGCGGAGACGTCCGGTTCGATCAGGGATCCCGCCTCCTCTACTCGACCGACGCCTCCATGTACCAGGTAGAGCCCGTGGGCGTCGTCATTCCGCGCGACGCCGACGACATCCAGGCGGCCGTCGAGATCGCCGGCAAGCTCGGTGTCGCGATCCTGCCGCGCGGCGGGGGGACGTCGCTCACCGGCCAGACGGTCAATCACGCGCTCGTGCTCGATTGCTCGCGCTACATGGACCGCGTCCTCGAGGTGAACACCGAGGAGCTCTGGGCGCGCGTCCAGCCCGGGCTGGTGCAGGACAACCTGAATCACCACGTCCGGCCGATGGGCCTCGGCTTCGGTCCCGACACGTCCACGTCGAACCGCGCGACGCTCGGCGGCATGCTCGGCAACAACTCCGGCGGCTCGCACTCGATCGCCTACGGGCTCACCGTCGACCACGTGATCGAGCTGACGACCATTCTGGCCGACGGCTCGCGGTGCGTGTTCGGCGAGGTGACGCCCGAGCAATTCGAGGCCAAGTGCCGCGCCCCGGGGCTCGAGGGGCGGATCTACCGCGAGATCGCGCGGATCCGCGAGACCTACGGCGAGGAGATCCGTACGCGCTATCCCGCCCACTGGCGGCGCGTCTCGGGCTACAACCTGAACGAGCTGGTGGGCGTCGGGCTCAGACCGCCGCGCGCCGCCGGCCAGCCCCTGAACGTCGCCCGGCTCATCGTCGGCTCTGAAGGCACGTTCGTGGCGGTCGTCGAGGCGAAGATGCGCCTGATCCGGCGACCCAAGCGCACGGCCCTCGACGTCATCCATTACCGCGACGTCCAGGAGGCGCTCGAGTCCTCGCAGACCATCCTCGAGACGGGCCCGTACGCGGTCGAGCTGACCGACAAGATGATCCTCGACCTCGCGCGCCGCAACATCGAGCAGTCCAAGCGCATGGGCTTCGTCCAGGGCGACCCCGAGGCGATCATGATCGTCGAGTACGCGGGGGAGTCGGAGGGCGAGGTTCGCGCGAAGGTCGAGGCGCTCGAGGCGCGCCGGCAGCGCGAACGGTTCGGCTACGCCGCGCACACCGCCCTCGAGCCGGCCGAGGTGACTTCGATCTGGAATCTGCGGAAGGCGGGCCTCGGCCTGCTCCTGGGCATGAAGGGCGACAAGAAGCCGATCGCCTTCGTCGAGGACACCGCGGTCGAGCCGCGGCACCTCGCGGAGTTCGTCGCGCGCTTCCGGGAGATCTTCGCCAAGCACGACACGGTCGGCGCCTACTACGGCCACTGCTCGGTCGGCTGCCTGCACATCCGCCCGGTCATCGACCTCAAGACGCCGCGCGGCCTCGAGCAGGTGCGCGCCATCGCCGACGAGATCACCGACCTGGTGGTGAAGTTCCGCGGGACCATCTCGAGCGAGCACGGCGACGGGCGCGCGCGCAGCCCGTTCCTGGAGCGGATGTACGGCCCCAGGATCATGCAGGCGTTCCGGGAGCTCAAGCACGCCTTCGATCCAGACAACCGCATGAACCCCGGCAACATCGTCGCGCCGGCCGCAGTCACCGAGCACCAGCGCTACGGCGCCCAGTACACGACCTGGGAGCCGGAGACGCTCCTGGACTTCTCCGAGCAGGGCGGGTTCGCGGCGTCGATCGAGATGTGCAACGGCGTCGGCGCCTGCCGCAAGACGCTCGAGGGCACCATGTGCCCGTCGTACATGGCGACGAAAGACGAGGAGCACTCGACGCGCGGCCGCGCCAATGCGCTGCGCGCTGTGCTCTCGGGGCGGGTGCCGCCGGCGGAGTTCACCGGCAAGCGGCTCTACCAGGTCATGGATCTGTGCCTCGAATGCAAGGGGTGCAAGGCGGAGTGCCCGGCGAACGTCGACATGGCGAAGCTGAAGTACGAGTTCCTGCACCACTACTACCAGGCCAACGGGCTGCCGCTGCGCAATCGCATGTTCGGGCGCGTCGCGCGGATGAATCGTCTGGCGTCGCGCGCGCCGGCCCTCTTCAACTGGCTGTCGGGGCTCTCCGTCAGCCGCTGGGCTCTCGAGAAGGTGGCGGGTATCGATCGCCGCCGCCCGCTGCCGTCGCTGGCGCCGGAGTCGTTCACCGATTGGTTCGCCAGGCGCACGCCGCCGGCCGCGGCGCCGCGGGGCGAGGTGGTGCTGTTCAACGACACGTTCACGACCTACAACGTGCCGGACATCGCGCGGGCCGCCGTGGAAGTGCTGGAGGCGGGCGGCTATCGCGTCGTGCTGGTCGACCGCAAATGCTGCGGCCGGCCGCTCATCTCCAAGGGCATGCTCGCCGAGGCGCGCGAGCACGCGGCATGGAACGTCGCGCGGCTGGCGCCCTATGCCCGGCGCGGCGTGGCCATCGTCGGGCTCGAGCCCTCGTGTCTGCTCACCCTGCGCGACGAGACGGTCGACCTCGTGCGCAGCGACGACGCGCGGGCGGTCGCCAAGCAGTCGCTCCTCTTCGAGGAGTTCTTGCTGCGCGAGCGCGGCAAGGGCCTCGCGCTCCCATTCGGGAGCAATGGCAAGAAGGCGCTGCTCCACGGGCACTGCCATCAGAAAGCGCTGGTCGGGACCGCGCCGACGGTCGGGGCGCTCCGCTGGGCGGGTTTCGAGGTCCAGGAGGTCGACTCCGGCTGCTGCGGCATGGCGGGCTCGTTCGGCTTCGAGAAGGAGCACTACGACATCTCGGTCTCGCTCGGCAATCGGCGCCTGGCCCCGGCCGTGAAGGCCGCGCCGGCCGAGACGGAGATCGTCGCGCCCGGCATCTCCTGCCGTCAGCAGATTCAGCACCTGGCCGGTCGTCGGGCCAAGCACCCGGCGGAAGTCCTGCGCGAGGCCCTCTCGCGCTAGAGCTCGCTGCGGCCGCCGCCGTCCTCGTCGCTGCCTTCGTGAAAGGGGCGATCGGCTTCGGGTTTCCCACCGTGGGTACGCCGCTCCTGGCGCTCGTCGTCGACGTGAAGACCGCCGTGCCGCTCCTCGTCGTCCCCAATCTCGTGATGGACGGCTTCCAGTTTCGCCGGCAGGGCCCGGTCGGCGACGCGCCACGCCGGCTTCTTCCGCTGCTGGTGTTCACGATCGTGGGGACGATCATCGGTACGAAGCTCCTGGTGATGCTCTCGCCGCGCGCGGCCACGCTCACCCTCGGCGCGTTCGTGCTGGGCTATGTCCTCCTCGACCTCGTGCGCGTGACGCCGCGCATTCCCCTGGGCTGGGAGCGGCGAATCGCGCCGCCGGTCGGGCTCCTCGCGGGCATCATGGGCGGCATCACCAACGCGCCGGGGACCGCGCTCGCGCTCTACTTCGTGGCCCTCGGAATGGACAAGCGCGAGTTCGTGCGCTCGATCGCGCTGACCTTCCTGGTGGTCAAGGGCGTCCAGCTTCTCACGCTGGCCTGGTACGGCCTCTTCGGCTGGCACCTCGTGCCCGCGACGCTCGGGCTGACCTTAGTGAGCCTCGGCGGCTTCTGGCTCGGTGCGCATTTACAAGATAGGCTCGATCAGCGGGCGTTCAACCGGGCGGTGCTGGCGTTCCTGGCGATCCTCGGGATCTGGCTGGTGGTGCGGGCGCTCTGAGGCGCCCTCAGGTCTGGGCGCCGGTCAAGAGCGAGAAGATCCGGCGGATGAGCTCCTCGTGATCTTCGATGTTCTGCTGGAAAATGCGAAGCTCCTTCAGCTCGACGAGGTCGACCGTGCGGAACGGCTCCCCGGTGCGCATCGAGCCGAAGGCGATCGCCTGGAAGCACGAGCGGCCGGACTCCGGCCGGTCGGTGACCAGGATGAAGTAGAGGTTCGGCCACTGCCGCCGCGCCATGTAGAAGATGGAGCGCTCGCCCCGCTGGTTCTCGACGGAGACGAACTGGAAGGCCGACGGCCGGTACTTCACCTCGATCAGGAATTCGCCCTCGTCCGCGGACTCGGCCTCGGCCGTGACGCGGAAGTCGGGGGAGAAGTCCTCCCGCCCGAACCTCAGTGGCGACGTCGGGTTACGGAAGGGCCGGATCTGGTACCGGGCCCGGCGGAAGATGGACTCCACGAGGGCCTCGGCGATGCGGCTCTTGACTTCGAGGAGGTCCATAATCCCCCAGAGACGGGCAGAGCGCTGAAACCGCACCGAAGTGGTGCGAGTTAGATAGTATCATCCACGGGGCTCCGCCCAGACGCACAATCACCCCTGTGCGCGCTGCAGGCCGTCGCGGGGCTGGGGCCCCGCCGACCAAGACGCGCCTATAGATCAAGGAGGTTACCGATGCTGACCCGCCGCCAGATGATCGCTACCACGTCCACGTTTGCCGGGTACGCGATCGCCGTCGACAAGGTGCTGGCCCAGGCGATCAAGACCGATACCGACGGGATCGTCGCGGGCGATCAAGTCGTCAAGATCGGCGACTACGAGATGCCGGTCTACGAGGCCCGGCCGGCGACCGGCAAGGACCACGCAATCGTGCTGGTCATCTCCGAGATCTGGGGCGTGCACGAGTACATCCGCGACTGCACCCGGCGGTTCGCGAAGGCCGGCTACTATGCGGTCGCGCCCGAGCTGTTCAAGCGTGAGGGCGGCGTGGCGCAGATCCCGAACGTCCAGGACATCCTGAAGATCGTGCTCGCCCAGAAGCGCGAGCAGACGCTGGGCGACTGCAAGGCGGCCGTCGACTGGGCCAAGACGCGGCCCAACGTGAAGCCGACCGCCGTGGGCGTCACCGGGTGGTGCTGGGGCGGATCGACCGTGTACCAGGTGGCGGCCACCAACAAGGACATGAAGGGCGCGGTGGCCTGGTACGGGCCGCCCGCGCGTCCGTACCAGGGCGCCACGGGCCCGGTGACGGGCTTCGACCTGGCCAAGGACATCCACATCCCGTTCCTCGGGCTCTACGGCGAGACCGATCAGAATCCGAAGCCCGAGGACGCCAAACGCTTCGGTGAGCTCTTGAAGCAGCACAACAAGAACGTCGAGGTGGTCGTGTATCCCGGCGCGGGCCACGGCTTCTACGCCGACTACCGCCCGTCCTACAACGCGGCGGCCGCCACCGACGCCTGGAAGCGCTGCACGGACTTCTTCTCCAAAAACCTCAAAGCCTGACGGCAGCCAGAAGGCCGGGGCGCCGCGCCAAACCGCGGCGCCCCGCGCCGCGCTGCGACCGCGCCGCAACGTCTTCGCGGCGACGGCGCTCTGACTGTGCCCGCGCCGAGATCGCTCGCGAGGCTGTGCTTCGCACCGTGAAGTAGGTGCAGCAGGTCTAGACGGTGAACGCGGATGGAGAGCGGCGGGGGGTGCGGGAGGGGTCGACCGGACCCGTTCCC
>Ga0307469_10000367_pt1 | contig 16831 bp, 11 predicted proteins | sample atmos_gasesAM2C__FD_203084 | JGI IMG/M metagenome (GOLD analysis project Ga0307469, IMG submission 203084) | Hardwood forest soil microbial communities from Morgan-Monroe State Forest, Indiana, United States - atmos_gasesAM2C_515 | ecosystem: Environmental > Terrestrial > Soil > Temperate...
CTACTCCAGGAGTGGCGAAGAGCTGCGCACATCCGGCCTGTTCGTTCGCCGCGAGGCGTTTGATGCACACCTATTCAATGTCACGCCCGTTTGATCCGGAGCAATCTCGTCAATGCGTTTGCAGTCTTACTGCACCGTGAAAGGAATTGGCGGCGTAGTCGTCGTCACTCCGTTCACTGTGGCGCTAAATGTCACCGAATAATTCCCCGGCGGCGTTGCTCCGTTCGCACCTTTCGGCAGGCTGCTGCACGCAGCTCCCCCAATCGCCATCAATACGAGAACCGCAAACGACAGCGCCCAGCGTGGACTCTGCCGGTACGCCCACGCGAAGCCGCCAAGCGTCAGACTCAGTAACAGCAACGCCAGCCCTCCGCCGAATCCGCCGGGACGCGGTACCGACACCGCGGCAGTCGTTCCTTTGCAGAACGTGTTCAGCACTATCGCCACATCTGTCGGTCCACCCGGCGTCAGCGTCACCGAAGCTGGATCGGGGGCGCAAGTGATCGTCGGCGAAGACGTCGTGCAGCTGAACGTCACCGTTCCGCTGAAGCCCGGTGTCGACGTCAGCACAATGCCAATCGCTAACCTCCCTCCCGGTGGCACCGGCGGGAAAGCCCCACCCGGTGGCGGCGTCACGGAGATCGAAATCGGCGAGTTGGAAACCGTCAGCACGGTCGACCCCGCCACGTTGTCCAACGTCGCTGAAATTGTCGTTGTCAACGCCGTGGTCGCTCCCGTCGTTGCGAGTCCGCTTGCGCTGATCGTCGCGGCTTGGGTGTTCGACGATGCCCAAGCCACGGTAGAAGTAATGTCCTTCGTGCTGTTATCCGAAAAAGTGCCTGTCGCGGTGAATTGCAGCGTCGAATTGATCGGCTGAGTTGGATTCGCAGGCGTCACCGCAATCGATTTCAGCGTCGGCCCCGTGCTACCGTTGAACGTCACGGTAACCGTCACGTCCGTCGTGGTTAGGGACACCGTGCACGAGGGTGGATTGGTTTGCGGACTGCTCGGAGTGCAGTTCGCGCTAAACCCGCCAAATGAAGAGCCCTGCGCCGGCGAAGCCGTCAGCACAACCGCGCTGTTGTCAGTGAACGGCGCTACACAAACCGTCGGACAATTGATCCCCGCCGGCTGGCTCGTTACAGTCCCGTTTCCGCTGCCGTTCTCTGTCACCGTGATGTTGTTTTGTCCCGGCGCCTTCTCACCAAAAATCGCCAGGCCCGACACAAACAGTGAAGGTGCCGTAAAGCTTGTCAGTTGGTTGCCGCTGGCTATGTCGAATCTATAGATCACGCCAGTGGGGAGATCCGCCGTCCAGAACGAGGTTCCGTCTGGGTCCAGGTTCAGCGCGAATATGGCTTGCGGCGGGCCGGTGGGCGTGGCGCTGGGGGTGTAAGTCGTCTTGATAGCGCCGGTGGACCCGTTGAGCAGGAGCGCGGCGGTCGAGTCGGCTACAAGGATGTCGCCGTCCGGGAGTTGCCGAAGGGCGAACGCATTTGCCCCTGGTAAGCCGGAAGCAAAGTCCGGGTTCTGCGTGTTCGTACTTATATTAAAGCTTTTGACCAGTTTTCCCTCGGATGTGTAGAGCAGGGTCCTCTGATCTTTCAGGAGTTCAACCCAATCGGTCCCTCTGCACTCGGTTATGGCTTGGAACGTATTCATGAGGGTTCCGCTTGGGCTAAACTCGAAGATGGGGGCAGTAGGCGGGGAAGCAGGCGGTGGTGGGCAGTTGGCGTTGGGATTGTTTTGAGCCGCCCCAACGATAGCATCGCCAGCTTGGTTGAAGACAATCGATTCCGGATTCCCCGAGTACCCACTCCCGAATGGACCCACCAACTTTCCATTTGTATCGAACTTCACAACGCCGATGGGCGTGTTGAATGTCGTAACGTACAAGTTACCTGTCGCATCGAATTCCAATCCCGCATCCAGAACCTGTCCAGTGTTTATCGCTCCCAGGAAAGTTCCATCCGATTTAAAAACGCCCACCAACCCGTTACCTAGCGATACGAACAGTTGCCCGAGTTGATTGGGCCCCGTGAAAGTAGACGTCACGGTTACGCTCGTCGAGCCGACAAGGCCCGCCTGCGCAGCCTGTATTGTCACGGGCCCTCCGACCTTCACACCCGTCGCAAGACCAGTGGTACTCACAGTGGCAATCGTTGTATCTGACGAGCTCCACGTTGCCGTGTTCGTAAAGTCCTGCTGCGTGCCGTCACTGAAGTTTCCGGTCGCCGCGAGTTGATTCGTGCCGCCCACGTTTACCAATTCTGGATTGGGGAAGATCGTGATGGAAACCAGCGTCGGTGGCGCTGCCGCTGTAACCGTCAATGTGCCCGTGTTTAAAACGGTGGCAGTTCCTAGAGCCGGCGTCACCGCAGTCGTGCCGGCGGCGACTCCCATGGCAAGCCCGGGAGTGGTGGTGCTCATCGTCGCGATGCCCGTAGGCACCGTCGTCCACGTCACCGTGCTCGTAATGTCCTTCTCCGTTCCGTCATTGAAGTTTCCCACGGCACTAAATTGCTGTGTCTGTCCCACGGCGATGGACGCCGTGGTCGGCGTCACCGCAATCGATTGCAATGTCGCGTTTGCGCCCGTTCCAATCGACAACACCACTACATCGTCCTGGGGAAACGACGGACTCTGGTTGTTGCAACTGGAGCAGGTAGTCTGGAAACCGTTCACCGTCGTGGTCGGATTCGTATTCGCGAAAAAGCCTCCCGGCGCGTTTGACTCTCCCGCCGCATAAACCGTGTGATTCGCATCGACGACGACGGCGTTGATCCGGTCATCCTCTAGGAGAGTAGGAGGTTGAATAACATTAAGGGACGCAGGCGGATTCGCTCCGCCGATGTACGTCGAAAACACCAGCGTGGCGTTGAATGCTGTCTGACCAGGGGTCGGCACTCTCAATATAGAGAGAAACCCGTCCGGACTCTGCATCCCGTTCACAACCGCTCCCACATACGGCTGGATAGGATTCATCGTTGGAAAATCCGTGGCGGAGTTGGTTCGTCCACCCAAAACGATCCGATAATTTGTCGGATCACCCGCGTCATACGTCACCGCTCCGACGATGTCCTCTCCACCGCTCCCGCCGAAGTACGTTCCGCACTGCAGGCTCGCGGCTCCTGTTTGCATCGTATTGATGAGGACCAGAAAGCCAACCATGCCTTTACCCGTAGCGTTGTTTTTCGTTTGAAACGCGTTCTTGAATGGAATGTCCCCATTGGCTGAATTCGACGTTGTCGAACCGACGATCGCCACCACACCGTTGCCAAGATCAAGGGACCCGTTCCCAGCTCTCGTGTCTCCACCGCCACCGAAATAGGTCGCATATCCCAACTGGTTGACCCCCACCAAGCTGGGGTTCAGCTTCATCGCGAACGTGTCTCTAGTCCCTTGGAAGGTCGTCTGGAAACCATTGGCCAGGCTCGTTCCGCCCGGCCCCAAATTGAACGCGGTCGGGGAAAGTGTGTTTCCGCCAGCCAGGATATTCCCGGACGCGTCCTCGAACGCCCCGCATCCCACACCGCTATTCGTGGAATTCGTGCCCCCACCGACGTTCAAATACGTCAGATAATTGATACTCAAATCAGCGCGATTCAGGATGGCCACAAAACAGTCATCAAATGGCGGAGGGGTGGCGCCGTTATCGAAGGTGTTGACGTAAGCATTCTTCGTCGGCAGATTTGTCGCTTGCGTTTCGCCGGATAGGATTACATTTCCGCCGGTGCCAACTGCAATAAAGCCTCCTCCCAGATCATTATTCCCACCCAGAGTCGCGGCTTTATCTATCGCGGCGCCGCTTGGCATCAGCCGTACCGCTATAGTGGCGAGTCCATTGCTCGTACCGCTTGGATCGGTGACAGGATTAAGGACGGTTGCGCTTGGAAAATTACTGCAGTTCGTTTCTCCCCCCAACACTGGCTCAATGTTCGCGGCGCCTTGCGATTTGTCCAGCGCCAGCCACACAAATCCGCTTAGGCAGCCTTTCTGCGTAGATAAACTCGGCACACTGCCGCCAACAAAGGTCAGATAGACCAGCGACACCGCGCCAGAGACCGTCGGGTCGATCTTCGCCACAAACCCCACTTCTGCCACAACGGGTAGCGTTGACGTCGTGCCCGAGCCGATTACCGTGCTCTTCTCTGTAAATGTCGTGGAATCGGTCGTGAATCCGCTGAGGTATAGCTTGGGGCTGCCCGGAGTGCTGTCATCGATGGCAAAGCCACCAGACACGTCCTCTCCGCCTCCGCCCAGAAACGACGAGAAACCAATCGCAGGATCGATCACCAGGCTCCGGCTGTGGTCGTACGCGCCAAGGCGGAATGCAACCTCATTCTTCCCTCTCTTCACGAAGCTGCCTTCAATCGGGCGGCGCTCGGAAGCGATCGTCTGGTAGATAACCGGCTTGTGCATGACGAAATCAGAATCCGCTGTGTGCAACACGAGATCGCCCCGTGCATCAATTTGCATCCGCTCGGCTCCGCGGATTCGGAAGGCGATCTCGGATGGATCCGCTCCCGGCGCGACGACAAAATCGTATTCCAGTTGTTTCTGGTCGCCGTGAAACAGCAGGTCCACGCCCCGGTAAACTTGTTGCGTACGCACTTGCGAATAAAGCGGAACTCCGGTGTGCCATTTGGCGGGATCGTTTCCCAGCAAGTAGTTCACTTTGCCGGGAAGCTCTTCGACTCCCGTCATCGCAGGTTCGGAATTCGCTCCCACGAGTTGCATTTGAATCAGGCTTCCGCGAGAAGAGTTCGAAATCCCTGCTGCGGTCGGGAGGCTCGAAAATCCGTTTTCCGCTCGGGAGATTTGCGTCTTGGCGGCGGCAAGAATCGTTTCTGTCGGCGTTAACAGCAGCGTGTAGCCGGTCCCTCGTGCCATAAAGCGAACACGCGAATCCGTTTGCCCCTTGTTGGCCTCGAAGAACAGCGGCAAATTGAGCGCTTTCGCCGCAACGGGGGCCTTAGCGATGTTCGAAGGTGCTCCCGCGCCTTTCTCTTTACCATGGATTCCGTGTGCCTTCCGCGGGCGCGGTTCGGCGTCCGGCCAGGGCGACGCGGAAACGGTCGGGCACAGCAGCAGAGTTCCGAACAACCAAAGAAGGCTTAGGACACAACAAGTGCGGTAGTTTGACTTCATGGTATCTCCGCCGACAAACGTGAGGGGTAAAAACGCAAAAGTTTGCACATGTTTACAAGACTATTTCATTCCGCAAAAGAGCAAACCGATCCGGATCCCACCGCTATCACACTGATACTATGAGACTTGCGCCGTCTACGATCGATTGTCGTAAGATTTTGCGCTAACGCGCTCGGTCTGTACCTGCAAACCGAAATCCACCGCACCTTGGCCGTTATACCGGCTGCCGCGTCCTCGCCTGCTGCGCGATCTGTCGTGCCCCTCGTTTTGCGAGGCTCTTGTGTGGCGAAATTCCGATAGGGACGAAATCCATTGTGAGAATAAGGAATCAAGAATAGCGAAACGCGCGCCAGGCGCATGGCTGCGGACCTCTGATGGATTGTCGTTGTCTAATGCGGAATCGGTGGGCATTCTCTTGCGCCTCGCCTCTTTCCGTCAAGCAAAACTTTGAATTGAAAAGCCCGGAGTAGTCCCATATCATGCCGCCCGTTCGACTGCGGCTCGATGCAAAAATCTCCACCCGAAAAAAGTCCCGCGCCATCTCCTGAAACCACCGCTCGCCTGCGCCAGATCGGATTTCTTCCGCTGCTCGCGCTTTTCTACGGCTATACCGCCGGCGGCCCGTTCGGTTACGAAGAGATATTTCACAGCTCCGGTCCCGGCATGGCGCTCGTGTTCCTCACGCTCGTTCCGCTCTTCTGGAGCATTCCCATCTCGCTCGCCGCCGCCGAGCTCAATAGCCTTCTCCCCGTGCAGGGCGGCTTTTATCGCTGGAGTCGCGCCGCGTTCGGTGACTTCTGGGGATTTCAATGCGGCTGGTGGAATTGGACGGGCACGTTTCTGCTGAACAGTCTCTACGGCGTGTTGTTGATGGATTATCTCAGCGAATACCTTCCGTGGATTACAGGTAACGTGAAGTGGCTCGGCGCTTGTCTCGCGCTGTGCGTTTTGTCTTACCTCAACGCGCGCGGCATTCAAGTGGCCGGCTGGCTTTCGGTCGCGCTACTCTTCGCCGTTTTGATTCCCGTTGCGTGGCTGTGCATCGTCTCGCTTTTCAAATGGCACTACAATCCCGTGGTTCCCTTCACGCCGCCGGGTCAGCCGTTCGGCAGCGTCTTCGGCAAAGGCCTCGCTCTCGCAATGTGGAATTACGCCGGATACGAACAGCTCTCGAGCATGACCGGCGAGATGAAGGATCCGCAGCGCACCTTTGTGCGCCTCCTCGCCTGGATGACGCCACTCAACGTCCTCACCTACATTCTCCCCACCACGCTCGCTCTCGCGGCGCTCGGCAATTGGCAGGAATGGAAGACGAACTACATCGTCGCCGCATCACGGCTCATCAGCGGCCAATGGCTTGGCGCCGCAATGCTCATCGCCGCGATGATCGGCACCGCGTCACTCTCGAACAGCACGATCCTTTACACCACGCGGATCCCCGCCACGATGGCCGAAGACGGCTACCTGCCCGCGTGGCTCGGCAAAATTCATCCGCGTTATCGCACGCCGGCGCGTGCGATCGCCGTCTCGACGCTGGTCTACTGCATCCTCGCGAAATATCAGGTGGAGGATTTGGTGAACATCTACATCTGGACGCGCATCGCAACGACGCTGCTCACGCTTTTCGCGGCGTGGCGCATGCGGGCGAAATTGCCCGACGCGCCGCGCAGCTTCCGCATTCCCGGCGGCTCGCTCGGCCTCGCCTACGTTCTGATTTTTCCGGTGATTTTGTGCGCGGTGAAAATCGCGCAGAGCGAAGACTACGTCTGGAAGTACGCGCCGTGGCTGCTGGCGTCAGGGCCCGCGGCGTATTTGATTTTGCGCGGCGTTTTCAAAATGAAGCCCACGCCGGAATCAAATTATTCGGCGACGCCTTTGTGAGGTTCCCAGGCACCGCAGCGAAAAGCCTCACCTCTGAAGAGGTGAGCTACATTTGCAGCCCAAAACCTGCCGGTCTGAAGACCGGCGCTGCGAAAGCGAAAAACAAAATCAAAAACAAAATTCAAAAACGCCGGCTGGAAGCCAGCGCTACAGGAAGAGGCGAGCTACATTACGTCGCGCCGGTTAGGCGCGCGATTAATGGGTCGCGCCTTCTTTTTCGGCGATGGTTTTTGCTTGCAGGAACAGTAGCAGGTAATCCTGGCCGCCGGATTTTGAATCTGTGCCGGACATATTGAAGCCACCAAATGGATGCGCGCCTACCATTGCGCCGGTGCACTTGCGGTTCATGTACAGATTGCCGACGTGAAATTCCTCTGCGGCGCGCTCGATTTTCGCGGGATTCTGCGAATAGACCGCGCCCGTGAGGCCAAACTCCGTATCGTTGGCCATCGCCAGCGCGTCGTCAAAATCCTTTGCCTTCGAAACGGCCAGCACCGGGCCGAAAATTTCTTCCTGGAAAATGCGCGCCTTGCGATCAATGTCCGCGATCACGGTCGGCTCGACGAAATAGCCGTCGCCATCCGCGCGCTTCCCTCCTGCGACGAGGCGGCCTTCTTTTTTCCCTGCGTCGATGTAGCCGAGGATTGTTTTCATCGCCGCTTCGTTGATTACCGGCCCCATGTAGTTTTGCGGATTCTCGATCGAGCCCACCTTGATTTTTCGCACGCGCTCGACGAGCTTTTCGAGAAACTTGTCGTAAATCTTTTCCGACACGATTGCGCGCGAGCACGCCGAGCATTTCTGCCCCTGGTATCCGAACGCCGAAACCGTGACGCCTTCTACCGCCGCGTCGAGATCGGCTTCCTCGTCGACGACGATCGCATCTTTGCCGCCCATCTCGAGCACGGTGCGCTTAATCCACACCTGCCCCGGCTGCTTGCGCGCAGCCTGCTCGCTGATGCGCAGCCCCGCTTCCTTCGATCCCGTGAACGCGATGAAGCGAGTTTTCGGATGCGTGACGAGCGCTTCGCCCGCCGTTCCGCCTGGGCCGGTGAAAAAGCTGACGACGTCGCGCGGCACGCCCGCCTCGTACAAGATTTCGATGAAGATTGCCGCAATCGCCGGCGAATCGCTCGACGGTTTTACGACAGCGGTGTTTCCGGTGACGATCGCCGCAACCGTCATCCCGCCCATAATTGCGGCCGCGAAATTCCACGGCGGAATAATCACGCCCACGCCGAGCGGGATGTACTTCATGTAATTTTTTTCGCCGCGCATTGGCGTCAATTTCTGCGGCGCTGCCAGACGCAACTCCTCGCGCCCGTAGTATTCGCAGAAGTCGATCAGCTCGGCGATGTCCGCGTCGGCTTCCGGCCACGTTTTGCCGATTTCGTAGCAGAGCCAGGCATCGAGCTCGAAGCGCCGCTTACGTAGAATGTCCGCGGCGCGGTAAAGGCACGCGACGCGCTCTTCCGCCGGCACTTTTTTCCAGCGCTCAAATGCTTTTGCGGCGCCTTCGACGGCCCGGTTCGCCATTTCCACGTTCGCCTTCTGAAAAACGCCGATGATTTCTTTTGGATTCGAAGGATTCGCCGACGTGATCTTATCGGTGGTGATGAGATTTTGCCCCGCGATCACCAGCGGATACTCGCGTCCGAACATGGATTTCACCTGGCGCAACGCGTCTTCCATCGCTTTGCGATTTTCAGGCTTCGAAAAGTCGGTGAACGGCTCGTTCACAAATTCGCCGCGGTCCATTTTTGTCGCGGTCGCCATGGCGGGTGACGGAGTCGCGGGGGTCGATGTAGATGTCATGGTTGGTTCACCTCGATGTGTGAACCCGAATTGTAACGTGCGCGGGGAGCGTCCGCAACGGCGGGAGCTGGGGAGACGAGGAGGTGCGGATGCAGAGAGGCAGGGAGGCAGGAGCTGAAATTCCGGAAATGGCTGTTTTGTTGCTATTAGAATTTTGTTTAGTCGCGTGTTTACAGTGAGTTGACTCAAATTTTGAATTAGCGAATGTTGCTATTAGAGAAGTGGCTGGCGGTTCTGCCGTTCGCAGAATTTTCGCAGGGTCCGAGCTGAGTTCCTTCGACTCCCGCTGGTCGCTCAGGATGCCGATCCTAGTCGGATCGTCAGTTGCTATTAGACGAGACCGAAACAAAGTGACGAGTGACGGGTGACGAGTGACGAGAGTAGAAAAACCGGATTGCGAAATCGCAATCCGTTCGCGATTAGACTTGGTCGCGGCTCTTTGTTTTGAGCGGGTTACGCGAAATTCTAATCGCGCGTTCGCGATTAGGTTCTGGAGGCTTGAAGCTTGGGGCTCGAAGCTGGACAAGACCGAAAACGGACGACGAGGAATCGCGAAGGGGCGGCGAACGGACGGTCTATCGCGGCGGGCTCTTGGGCTTCCTGGGAGCTGCCGTCTGCTGCCGGTTTTTGCGCTGATTCTCATAACTCAGCGATGACGGTAGCATGAGGCGAAGCAAAATCCGACTGGTCGTCAGTACAGTAAGGGATTGCCGGTCCTAGAACTGTACTTTTCGGCCGACGCTCGAGCCTAATTTCAGAATGTCCCTTCGCGATGCACACTGCGGTGTAGCATCGATCCATCGACTATTTCTCTTCTTCGGAATTACGTTCCTTGACTTCGAAAATCGAAGGATAAAGTTCATTTACAAATGCCGCGATGCCTGAGCGTGGCAACAGTCTATCCAGTATAAATTGATCCAATACCCCAGTGAGCAGAGCGGGCACAGCTAGATTGGGAATCAAGCTGAGTCCCGTATTTACAAAGAATCTCATCGCTTTGCCAGCTGGACTGGTGGTGACTAGCCCCGCCCTCGCCCGCAGGCTTGCTACACGCTCCTTAATCTCCGCATCACTTGCGCACCCAATCTCGCCCAACCAATCGCGAAATTCACGAGCTTCACTAGAGTTCCTGACTCTTAGCAATTTCTCGACGTTTACCGCGCCCTCGCTAGTTGGGAAACGGGGCAGCCCGGCCAATTCGATCACTCGACGAAAGCCCTGCTCCTTGGCTTCTGATGACACCGCCGCGGCTAAGAAGTCAAGCTTGTGCCGAAAAAGCGGCAGTTCCTCGTCACGGAATCCGGAAATTGCTGAGTAGTGCTTCATTTCTCCAATGCTTTGCGATAATCCCGCAATCCCCATCAGTCCTCTCTCAACGATCTTGTGAGCCTCGATCTCGCTTATCTTCAGCCGCTCATGAATATCAGTTTCGACTCGGAAAGTGTCCGAGGCCTTTTGGTGCAGCGCCAACGAAAACGGCACATCGCTCAAACCGAGTTGCGCGTTTATCATCATCGCGATTGAAGTCCTCACAAGGTCCTGATTGTGGAGCAATTCCTTCTCAAACATAGGGAATACCTGCGGTCGAAAATCCTCTGGCAGCCGCCGAATTTTTTCGGCTATCAGTCGTTTGAGTTTCTGGAGTTGCTTGTGCTGTAGTCCTGGGGAACCGTGTAGATCCTGCAAGCAGTCGTGAACATACTTTCGTCTGTCATGAGAATCAAGCCAGTGAAATCTATAGGAAAAAAGTGGCAGTACAGGATCACCCAGCATGCCGGACTGGCCCGTCTGCACAAGCTGAAGGCATTCACACCTAATCTCGACTAGTTTAGAAGCTAAGAGATCTCGAAGCCCTTCATAACCTAGGTACCGCAGCAAGATACGAAATTCCCGTAGTCGTACGGACACCAGCACATACCTGTCGAATAAGAGTAAGCGGTGAACAAGACCGTTTATATCGACGTCAACAACCTTACGCTCTGCTGATAGAACCGCCGAAGCACCGATCAGTCTTCTATTGATGCCCGTGTCCATGGCTAACAGGACGTGTATATCACGACGGCGAGCGATGCAAATGGCGATGAAAACCGAAAAGGGAAATGCCTCAGGTCTGAAGACCTAAGCTACATGTGTGGGCTGGGCTGGCTGCGAGGTGAAATGCGTCAGTGCGCGGCAGCAGCTGCGGGGGCTGGGACGGCCGCTGCTGACGACGGCTTGGGGGATTCTGCTTCGGGATTGTCGCGGGTATGTTCGGCTGGAGTTTCGATGGTGAGCAAGAACCGGTGATCGGTGAGGGAGGGGTTGTTGTCCTGGTAAAGCTCGACGTAGAGATCGGGGGATTGCCAGATGGTGAGGTGATTTTCCCATCTTGCGCCGGAGTTGTCGTGAGTGGGGATGGATTTTTCGCTTGTGGGGCGGCCGAGTGATTTCAGTTCTTCGGGGGCTTGGTTCACCAGCATGGAGATTTTGACGAGTTTACCGCCGTCGAGGACGAAGTTGGTGGTGTCGCGGTCGCCTTCGGGATGATCGAGATCGGCGGGAACGGTGGTGGACACTTCGGCGCGCTTGCCGTACTCGATGGCGTCGAGGAGGCGGCCGCAGGCAGGGCGGTTGGGATTCTGGTGGCAGACTTCCATTTCGCCGCGCGCTTCGAAGTCGAGGCGGAAGAAGCGCTTGACGGGTTCGCCGATGAAGTGGCCGCGAATTTCCAAGGGAGCAGCGGCGGGGGCGGACTGCTGCGCGAGCGATTCGGGCGGGCGCGTTGCTGCGAACGCGCCGATAGACGCAATGATTGAAATGAGTGAGAGGGAAACGGTTCTCGTGTGCATCTGGCTGCGACCCCTGAGGACGCAGTATAGCGGGGGAGGCGAAGAGCGCGGAGCTTGAATTGTCGCGGGCGTGCTTGTTGGGTACCGGTGGTTTCGAACGAAAAACAAAAATGTGATGGCGTGCCCGCGCGCGATGGCGGGTTCGTGATGCTGGTGCGTTCGGGCACGGCATGCCGTGCCCCTACTGCGGAAACGGCAAAGGAGAAAGGAACGATGTCACTGTACGTGCCAAGCAACGCGATCGCGCTGCGGCCATGACGCTGGCACAGGCAGGATTGCCTGTGCTACTGGAAGCCGGCGGTGCGAAAGGCGAAAAGCAAAAACGCCGGCCGGAGGCCAGCGGTACAAGAAACCGACGCCGACTTCAACCACCCGAACCGAAGCGGAGAGAAAAGGCGAAAGAGCCGCGGGCGTATCGTTTTCGACAGCAACAGCGAGGTTTAGGGTTGTGGACTTGGCGAAGGCGATTACGATGTACGTAGTTCGCGGAGTGCTCAGCCTTCCCCGGGGTGTGTCCTAGTGGAGCTGAGTCCTCTATACCGCACAATTCGATTGGGGAGGCTAGCCCATGCAGCAGACGCATTTGTCGCAGAGAGTGGAGGACCGCGCAGCGATAAGGACGACGGCGCTATTGATCGGCCGGCACGGGAGGCTGGGAGTGGAGCGCGCGATGACGGAAAATGTGAGCTCGCGCGGCGTGCGGGTGATCTCGGCGAGCGAATGGTACACGGACGACACGATTCTCGTGTCGCTCCCGGCAGGGCATTTCACGTCGGCGGCACGCGTAACGTATTGCGATGAACTGGGCAAAGGACGGTTCGTCGCGGGGCTGGAGTTTGTCGGGCAGGAGCAGTTGCAGGTGGGGATGATCGCGGCAGAGCTACAGCGTTTTGAAGCCGGGATTTGAGGCTTGTGGAGGGCTGGCAGGCTGGGAACAGGGCCAGTACGGGGTTGCGCGATAGCGCACCGGAAGAGAGAATTGGTTTTAAGGCGCGCATTTTGAGGGAATTTGTGGTATAGTGCGTTTGCGCTTAATACCGCGGTTGTGGTTGTGCGGTCTCTGATGAGCAGTAAGTCTGAGAACACCCGCCTTCAGTTCTCTCCGATGTCTTCAGCGTAATTTAAACAAAGAACTGGCTTTACAGGTGGTTCGGGTGCTCGCGCGGAAGGTCGTGTGTGCGGTCGAGAACGCCTCCGCCAGACAAAAGGTTCAATAGAAATATGGAAAGTGTTACAGAATTGTTTTCGCAGATGCCGGTCTCCGCTTATATGAAAGAGCGGCTGGCAGCTGCAGGATTTACGAAACCGACCCCGGTGCAGGCAGCGGCGATCCCGCAGGCGCTCGCGGGGAAGGATGTGCTGGCAACGGCGCAGACAGGAACCGGCAAAACGCTGGCGTTCCTAATCCCGATTATAGAAGGAATGCTGCAGAACAAGACGCCGGGCGTAGCCGGGCTGGTGCTGGTTCCCACGCGGGAGCTGGCGATGCAGGTAGTGGAGCAGTACAACGCATTGAGGGGCCGGCAGTTGGGGCCCGCAGCGCTGGTTGTGGGCGGGCTGGCTGAAGGGGCGCAGCTGAATGCGTTGCGCAAGGGAGCGCGGCTGATCGTTGCGACTCCGGGGCGGCTCGAGGATTTTCTCGAGCGGAAGCTGGTGAATTTCCGCAGCCTGCGGGTGCTGGTGCTCGACGAAGCGGATCGCATGCTGGACATGGGATTTCTTCCGTCGATTCGCAGAATTGCAGCGGTGCTGCCGAAAGAGCGGCAGACGATGTGCTTTTCGGCGACGCTCGAAGCTTCGGTGGCGCACTTAGTGCACGATTACATGAAAAACCCGATACGACTTGCGTTCGGGTCTACGTTAAAACCGATTGAGACCGTACGGCTGCAGGCGTTTGAGGTATCGAGCGATCGGAAACAGTCGTTACTACAGCACCTGCTCTCGAAGGAACCCGGCAGGTGCCTGGTTTTCGCGCGAACGAAGCGGGGGGCGGAACGGCTGGCGCTGAGTCTTGCTCGGGAGGGATTTTCAGCGGCGATGATTCACGGCGGGCGTTCGCAATCGCAGCGCAATGCGGCGCTGGCAGGTTTTCAGCAGGGGCGGCACCAGATTCTGGTGGCGACGGATGTAGCGTCGCGCGGCATACACGTAGAGAACATCGCGCATGTGTTCAACTACGATTTGCCGGAAATTGCGGAGAACTTCATTCATCGCGTGGGGCGTACCGGGCGGGCTGGCGGACAAGGCGTAGCTTCGACGCTCTTTGGGCGGGACCAACGAAACGAGCTGCTGCAGCTGGAACGGACCCTAGGTATCAAAATGGAACGGGCCACGGTGGATGCGTCCGTAATTAAAAGAAACGATTTGGTACCCCGGGAGCATCCAATGGAGGTAGATTTGGGGCGACTGGGTGGAATCGTACCCGGGACGTCGGATAGAATTGCCCGGCTCCCGGGGGAAGTGCTTCAAATACAGATGGATAGCTAGGCCTCGGGTGGACCGGGCGTAGGAACACATGCGGTGGTGGCATTCATAACGCTAACCGAGAGGAGGGGAGCATGAGCAAGGAGAAACTGCAGGGGCGGGGACGGCTGGTGCCGACCCGGCCGACTGGCGTCGAATATCGTGTGGAATATGGAATCGTGCTGGTTCCGGAAGTTCGGCAGCACGGGGTGGCGCCCGCAGCGGCGCGCGCGCGATGGGCGAAGTGCCAGGTGCGGTCTCAGCATGCGCATCAGATCCCAGACGGGACGTACTTTCTGCATGCGGATGAGGGCCGAGTGCATCAACTGAAGTCCAAGGATGGGAAGTGGGAGTATCTCGCGGCAGCGTGAGTTAGCTCGCTATCTCGTCGGGTCACAAAAGTAAGCCCCATTCTCCGGAGACGGAGGATGGGGCTTTTTGTTTTTACGCGAGGTTCTGTGAAAAGCCAGGCTGCCTACGTGTGCTTCGGCGAATGCTGATTCAGCGTTTGCAGAAGGAGCTGCGCTGACGGGGGCGGCGGGACAGCACCTTTCATCACGATATCCCTCGCATCGAGCTTTTTCCCGTAGAGCGACTCGTTGGCGTTATTGTCCGGGCGGAGCGTGGAGCCTGTGAGGGAAATACCTGCGAACAATCCACGCGCGCGGGAGTACGTGAGGATTTCAGCGCGAAAGGTCACGTCGGTCTCTGCGGAAGCATTCCGGCCTACAGGTCCCGCAGCGGCGGAAGCGTCGCCGCCCAATTTGACTTTGCTGGTGAGAATGCTGCTGGCGGAACGCTCACTCATTAGGAGCAGCACGAAGTCTGTCGCCTGGCCGCCGAGCTGAAGTCCAAAGCTGCCGCCTTCGAGAGCCATCATGGTTGGCGCGCCCCAGGGGCCGCGCATGTTGTCGCCGCTGCGACAAGTCATGACGCCGCGGCCGTAGCTCGCGCCGACAATAAAAGCGGCCTTGAGAACAGATGGGAGGACGACGACACAGTCGGCTTTGTCGATGACGTTCTGCGGGATGTCATCGGGAATGTCCATGATTTCTTTTATGACGCTGCCGGCGTTTTCGACGCGATCTTGTTCTTTCGATTGCGCGTGAGCGGGGATCGCGAGCGCGGCCATAAGTGCCAAAACATATAAAGTTTTCATCGCCTTCATCATTTCTCCTTGGTGAGTTGGATGCCGAGCGGGGCCGATGGGTCGGCCTAGAATATAGCACTGCTTGAATGCGGGGTGGACGGATTTCGGTGTACGGCAAGTTGAACGTCCGCCGGGCCACGGCGCGATTTGAGAGTGCGATGTCTAGATCGCCACGAGCTCGCGAACGGCAGATTCAAAGATGCGAGTGTGGAGATCGATGTCGGCCTCGGTCGTGGCGGGCGACATGAGCGCCATATTGTGGAAGGGCGTGAGCAAAACGCCGCGATTGAGCGCGTAGAGATGCATGAAGCGCTCCAGATCAAAGTCGGCCGCTGCAGCGGCTTCTCGGCCGTTGCGCGGCGGGTGCGGACCGAAGAGATACTCAGCGCGGCAGCCGAGGCGCGTTACGTGCCACGGCAGGCGCGCAGCCGCGATCGCGTCGGCGACGCCTCTTGCAAATCGCTGCCCGAGCGGAATCATACGTTCGAACGCTTGAGGCGTGAGAACGTGTTCGAGCGTCGCGCGGATTGCGGCAAGCGAGAGAGCATTTCCTGCGAGGGTGCCGCCAATTCCGCCTGTATCGCAGTCTTCCAAGTGAATGCGGTGAGTAATTTTCTCGGAGACCTCGGCAGAGCAGCCGTACGTTCCGGCGGGCAGACCGCTGGCGATAGGCTTGCCAATGACGAAGAGATCGGGCCGGATGGCGTGTTCGCGAGCGTAGCCGCCGTGGCCGGCACAAATGGTGTGAGTTTCGTCGACGATCAGGAGCGTGCCATGGAGGCGGGCGATTTCGGCGGCGGATTGCCAGTAGCCTGGATCCGGGTGGACGATTCCTACGTTCGTCATTACGGGTTCCGCGAGAATGCAGGCCACGTCTCGCTGCGCGAGCGCCGCTTCGAGAGCGGCGAGGTCGTTGAACTCGACGACACGCGTCGTCTCGATGGGATTCACCGGCGGGCCGATATTGCCGCGGCGCGGGCCGGGGACTCCATCGATGAGGGAGATGAAACTTTCGTCCACGCTGCCGTGATAGCAGTAGTTGTAAACGAGAATTTTTTGGCGACCGGTGATTTCACGCGCGATACGAATCGAGAAGCGATTCGCGTCGGTGGCGGTGAGCGTGAACTGCCAGAATGGAAGACCGAAGCGGCGCGCGAGTTCTTCGCCGACCCAGAGAGCGTCTTCGATGGGGAGCATCAACGTGATGCCTCTCTTTGATTGGCGCGCAATGGCCTCGACGGCGGGCGCAGGAGAATGGCCGGTCATCGCGCCAGTGTCGCCAAGGCAGAGGTCGACGTATTCGTGGCCGTCAACGTCAGTGAAATGAGCGCCGTGCGCCTCGCTAACGAACACGGGAAATTTGCCTGCCCATTTTTTCATCCAATTCATGGGCACGCCGCCGAGAAGCGAGTGCTGGGCGCGTTCGTAGAGGGCGGCGGACTTTGGGTGGGCGGAGATGAAATTCTTTTCCTCGCGCGACATGAGGGCCGCGAGTTGAGTGCGATTGATTTGGCGATCCGGAGCGGGAGATAGGCTGGTCATG